>Ga0055584_100008424_pt1 | contig 10116 bp, 12 predicted proteins | sample OSDHelmetaG_FD_58716 | JGI IMG/M metagenome (GOLD analysis project Ga0055584, IMG submission 58716) | Pelagic marine sediment microbial communities from the LTER site Helgoland, North Sea, for post-phytoplankton bloom and carbon turnover... | ecosystem: Environmental > Aquatic > Marine >...
AGCACGTCAACTGGCTTGATGAATAGTGCACCTTCACATGGAAGGCACCCTTGCGCGTCAACAGCTCATTGACAATTCCGTGAATACAATCGATCTCGCTGTCAAACAAACTCTCGACCCGGGACTGCTGAAACAGGAAAGCCCTGACTGACGGGTCGCCCTTTATCTGTAACCATTTGTATGGCATATCTCTTAGCCCCCTGATTTATTAATAAATAAATCTTGATCAAATTACTCAGGATTTAATAATATCGAATCAATAACACAATTAATAATCGATTTATTCATTGCTATTCATCGAATTTATCTGAGATTAATCCTGACCGGGACCAGCTTGCCACCCTGGCCGAAATAGCAACAACCCGCCCTCGCAGGTCACCATTCCAGGCATCTGCATAACATCGTAATTTTCGATGTATATAACACAACAATACGAATTTACTATATTTTTAACGGCCGCTACATTAAGCACATGAAGCTGTAATAACCCTGTATTCAGCAATATCTAAAGGAGTGAATAATGTCCAGCGTTGTACCGATCGTCACACCCGAGCAGTTGCATGCCGAACAGCTTGCCGGAAAATCTCCCGCGCTGATCGATGTACGCACGGAGGCAGAATACCGTACAGGTCACATACCGGGAGCACAGCTGATAGCTGGCGAGGAACGCTCCCCCGCAACTATAGAAAACCGCCTGGGCAGGCCCGGGCGGGGCATAAATGAAACCCTCTACATAACCTGCCACGCCGGGCAACAGGCAGCACGTGCGGCTGAAAACCTGAGACAGTCCGGCTTGACCAACATTGCGCTCATCACCATTGGCGAGGAGAAGCGACACAACCTGTGTCTGCAGGTAAGCGGCATGCAGGCCTATGTCGACCTGATGAACGGGCTTGAACTCGATCATCCCCGACTGATGGATATCGCCGTGCCTGCCAACCGGGCCTGCGGCATGGCGCAAGCGGCGTAATCCTGCGAAGGGAACGCGACTTGTCCAGCGAAATAATCCAGAGGAGAAAAGTTAAATGGCCATATTTGAAAGCATGATATTCGCTATTGTTGTTGCACTGGTCAGCCTGAAGGCCATTCTTCTGGCCGCTGCAGCGGTACTTTTCGTTTGCAGCCTGGGCGCACGAATCCGAAAACGCAAGACCGCACGCAGGCGGTCTTTGCCCGAACATCCTCGTCTTGATCTGTGGGCCTGAACGCCATGGAATCGAACGGGATAGCAGACGGCCGTACCGAGAGGGTATCTGGCATTGCCTGGCGAACACTCTTGCTGGCAGTCCTGTGGTGGCTTGTCACCCAGGGCCGGACAGATGCCTGGCTGGTAGGACTGCCGGCAGTTGTGCTTGCAGCGCTTGCCAGTGTGGCGCTGGGCAATGGCCGGCATTCGGGGTTTTCACCGGTTGCCCTGCCGGCCTTTCTCATGCTGTTCCTGCGCGATTCGGTACGCGGCGGGCTGGACGTGGCATGGCGTACCCTGGGACCAAAACTCCGGGTCGCACCGGGATTCCGGCGCTACCGGCTCCGGCTCGATCATCCGGCTGCGCGCGTGCTGCTGATCAATTGTATCGGGCTATTGCCCGGCACCCTGGCGGCTGACCTCGACGGTGACCACGTAGAACTGCACCTGCTCGACACCGGTGTTGATCCGGCCCTTCAGCTGCGGCAACTTGAACAGGCAGTCGCCAGGCTGTTCGGTGCACCGCTGGAGCCTGGCGATGCCTGAGTTACTGTCACTCAGTGCACTCGGCCTGGTCTTCGCGCTGCTGCTTGGCCTGCTGCGAGTGCTGCATGGCCCGGGCGCCGGTGACCGCATGCTGGCCATACAGCTGATCGGTACGGCCGGTGTGGGCATGCTATTGATACTCAGTGTGTTGCTCAACCAGCCAGCCCTGCTCGACGTCGCGCTGCTGCTTGCATTGCTCGCGGCGGTAACTGCGACGGCCTTCACCGGACAGCAGAAGACACATCATGATTAACATCCTGTCTTCCATACTGATACTGGCGGGTGTGTTCTTCTACCTGGCAGGCAGCATTGGCTTGCTACGCCTCCCGGACCTCTATTCACGGCTGCACGCCCTGACCAAGGCCGACAATCTCGGTCTGGGCCTGCTGATGGCCGGCCTGGCACTGCACTCGCAAGACCTGTTTACCATGCTTAAGCTGCTGCTGATCTGGCTGGCTGTGCTCGCCGCCAGCGCCACCAGCGCACACCTGATCGCGCGCCAGGCACGTCGCCAGGAGACAGGCTCTTGAACACGATGGGTCTGCTGGTCTTCGACGGATTGTTGCTGTTCTCGATCGTGGGCCTCGCCTGGGCGTCACTCGCAACCACCGATGTACGCCGCGGCGTCATTCTGTTCATGGCGTTCGGACTGCTGCTGGCCGTGGCGTGGGGTCGACTGCTTGCTCCGGACGTTGCCCTTGCGGAGGCGGCCATCGGCGCAGGTCTGTCCGGTGCACTGCTGCTGGCCGCGGTACACAGGCAGCCGCGCCCGCTGTCGCCAGGAGCGACCCATGACAGCCTGTATCGAAGTGCTGCGGCTGTGAGCATGGTGGTTCGGTGGGTAGTCACGCTGTTATCTGCCGCGCTCGCCGGCACGCTTGCCTGGGGCTTGCTGCATGCATTCAGCAGCACACCGCAAGACATGCTACCCCGGGCCATTGCGGAAAATCTCGCGGCCAGCGGGGTCAGCAACCCGGTGACTGCTGTGCTGCTGAACTTTCGTGCCTATGACACGCTGCTGGAGCTGGCGGTGCTGCTGACCTCTGTTCTCGGGATTTTTTCTCTGGGCCCGGCAACCCCAGGCTACCAGCCGGCCGGCCCGATTTTCGACGGACTGGTTCGCTGGCTGGTACCCGTGCTGATCCTCATGGCCGGTTATCTGCTGTGGGTGGGAGCCCATGCACCGGGTGGCGCATTCCAGGCAGGTGCCACACTTGCCGCCGCCGGCGTGGTATTGCGCCTCGCGGGCCGGGCTCGCATTGGATTGCCAGAAGGTTTTGCGCTGCGCATCGTCATGACCGCTGGGGTGAGTGTGTTTTTACTGGTTGGGCTGACCCTGCTCCTCCTTGGGCGGCCGTTTCTTGGCTACCCACCGGCCTGGGCCGGTGCCCTGATCCTGTTGATCGAGACAGCCGCCATGCTGTCGATCGCTGCGACCCTGTTGCTGGCATTCCTTGGCGGCCAGCCGGAATCGACGGGTGTCAAGGCGGCTGCTAACCGGCAGCGCGAGGAGATATCCCGATGCTGACGACACAAATACTGTATGCACTGACAGGTTGCATGATCGTGGCACTCGGACTGCGGGGAGCACTGCTGCATGCTTCAGTGTTGCAGCGGATCGTGGCCATCAATGTCATGGGGGCCGGTGTTTTCATGCTGCTGATTGCTGTCGCCTACCGCGGCCCCGGACTGCCGCCGGATCCTGTCCCACACGCCCTCGTGTTGACCGGGATCGTCGTCGCGGTGAGCGCCACCGCACTGGCCCTGGCCCTGGTGCGACGCCTGCATGCGGAGCAAGAGGATGACTGATGCCATGATCGGTCTGATCGCCCTGCCGCTGGCCGGTGCACTTGCGACACTGCTGCTGCCGCGTTCGGCAACGGCTGTTGCCATTGGCACCGGACTGGCAACCACCGTGGCTGCCGGTCTGCTACTCTCTGGCGTCGCCACGCAGGGCGCACTGCACTACGAAATCGGTGGCTGGAGCGCCGGACTCGGTATTGCGCTGCGCGCCGACGGACTGTCCGCGCTGCTGCTGATGATGACCGCTCTGGTCGCGCTGGCGGCCAGCGTCTACGCCAGCGCGTATTTCAACACTGCTTCCGAACGCGCCCGCTTCTGGCCATTGTGGCTGTTGCTGTGGACGGCATTGAATGCCCTGCTGCTTTCCGGTGACCTGTTCAACCTCTATGTCACACTGGAGCTGCTTGGCCTGAGCGCCGTTGCACTGGCCTCGCTCAGCGGCAGGCGCGCAGCGGTGGCAGCGGCGCTGCGCTACCTGCTGGTCGGCCTGCTGGGCTCGATGATGTTCCTCGCCGGTGTCAGCCTGCTCTATGCCGGTTACGGGACGCTCGATCTGGCAGCGCTGTCACACATGGTTGCGCCCGGACCGAGTGCGTGGACGGCGCTGGCATTAATGACCACCGGCCTGCTGCTGAAGACCGCCCTGTTTCCACTGCATTTCTGGTTGCCACCGGCGCATGCAAGCGCACCGGCACCGGTCAGCGCTGTACTGTCGGCGCTGGTCGTCAAGGCCGCCTTCTATCTCGTACTGCGCCTGTGGCTGGATGTCTTCGCAACCGTGGTCACGCCGGCGGCCGCCAATCTGCTTGGACTGCTGGGTGCCGGCGCAGTCCTCTGGGGCTCCTGGCACGCCTTGCAGGCAGAACGGCTGAAACTGCTGGCGGCCTATTCCACTGTTGCCCAGCTGGGCTACCTGTTCCTGTTCTTTCCCCTGCTGCTGGCCTTGCCGAGCGGCCCGGCCCGCGATCTCGCAGCGGGTGGACTGGTCATGCTGGCACTGACGCACGGCTTTGCCAAGGCCGGCCTGTTTCTGGCGATCGGTGTTATCCAGCAGCGTTGCGGTCACGACACCATCCGCCAGCTGGACGGTACCGCCCAGCGCCTGCCCGCGACCACGTTTGCCATTGCCCTGGCCGGCGTCGCACTGATCGGCCTGCCGCCCAGTGGTGCGTTTCTCGGCAAGTGGCAATTACTTGCCGGCGCCGTCGAAGCCGGCCAGTGGTTGTGGTTGGTAGTGACCGCTGTCGGCTCGTTGCTGGCAGCAGCCTACATCTTCAAGGTGCTTGGCCATGCTTTCGGCCACCGGCCGTATCCGAACCAGCCGGTCACGGTGGCACGTGAGGAATGGCCGGCCCTGTTACTCGCCGGCATGGCGGCACTGGTGCTGGGTCTCTCCGGCGCACCGATGTGGAAACTGCTGGAGCTCGGCATATGAACTGGGACGCCTGGTTGCCGGTTCTGGTAGTGGCAAGTTCACTGTTGCCGGGGCTCGTCATTTTCTTCCTCAGCGAAGGCAGTCACCGCTTGCGCACCGCGCTCAACCTAGCCGGTGCCATCCTCAAGCTGGTGCTGGTCGGCATACTGATCTGGGGCGTGTTTCATGAACATGTCTATGAAAGTCGCTGGACCCTGGCACCCGGTCTCGAACTGGTACTGCATGCCGACACGCTCTCGGTGCTGTTTGTCACCCTGTCCACCGTACTGTGGCTGGTCACCACTGTCTACGCCATCGGCTATCTGGAAAAGGCACCGCACCGCAGCCGCTTTTTCGGCTTCTTCAGCCTGTGCGTGTCAGCCACTGTCGGCCTGGCACTGGCGGGCAACCTGTTCACCTTTGTCATCTTCTTCGAGCTGCTGACGCTGGTAACCTACCCGCTGGTTGCCCACCGCGGCACGCCCGAGGCAGTGCGCGGCGCGCGGATTTATCTCGCCTACACCCTGGGTGGCGGCATGCTGCTGCTGATCGGTACCGTGTGGCTGCACGTACTCGCGGGGCCAACAGCCTTTGTTGAAGGTGGCATACTGAGCAGTTTGCCGGCTGCATACCATCCGCAGCTGAAAATAATATTCCTGCTGTTGATCATGGGTCTTGGCGTCAAGGCGGCGCTGGTGCCACTGCACGGCTGGCTACCCCAGGCGATGGTCGCCCCGGCACCGGTAAGTGCACTGCTGCACGCCGTCGCCGTGGTCAAGGCCGGCGCCTTTGGCATCGTGCGTGTGGTCTACGATGTTTACGGGGTTAACTTCACCGACCAGCTGGGGCTGCTGACCGGACTGGGTATCGCCGCCGCAATTACCATTGTCTACGGCTCCGTGATGGCGCTGTTTCAGGACAACCTGAAAAAGCGCCTCGCCTACTCAACCGTCAGCCAGGTTTCCTACATTGCACTGGGCACCGCCATCCTCGGGCCGATCGGTACCATCGGTGGCATTGTCCACCTGGTGCACCAGGGCATCATGAAGATCACCCTGTTTTTTACCGCCGGCAACTATGCCGAAACACTGGGTATACACAAGATCAGTGAGATGAACGGGGTCGGCCGGCGCATGCCCGCCACGACACTGGCCTTCAGCATCGCCGCACTGGGCATGATCGGCGTACCGCCGGTAGCAGGTTTTGTCAGCAAGTGGTACCTGGGACTGGGCGCCCTGGAGGCCGGCATGGCGGCCTGGGTGATGCCGGTGCTGATAACCAGCAGCGTGCTCAACGCGGCCTATTTTCTTCCCGTGCTGTACCGCGCCTGGTTCCGTGAACCCGGCCCTGCCTGGCCGGCAGAACACATACCGGCTGCGCGTTTCGAAACCAGCGCGGCCCTGCTGTGGCCACCGGTCATAACCGCGACGCTGGCACTGGCGGCCGGCCTGTTCGCCGCCGCACCGTATAGCCCGCTGGAGTGGGCGACCCTGATCGCGCACCGGGAATATGGCCTGTGAACAGCTTCATTCTGCTACTGGTCTGGGTGTTGCCACTGGCGCTGGCGGTCCTTGCCGGTCAGCGTCATGCCAGCTGGATTGCGGTGTTTGCGCCGCTGCCAGCGCTGCTCGCGGCAGCCATCGTACCGGTCGGCAGCAGCGTTTCGTTGCCCTGGCTGTTGCTCGGCGTGCAGCTAGGACTGGATGATACCGGCCGTATATTTCTTCTCTTCAGCGGCCTGCTTTGGCTGATCGCCAGCCTCTACGGGGCCGGCAGCGAGTCGCATAGACGCCATGGCACCCGCTACCGCGTGTTCTTCCTGTTAGCCATGGCGGGTAATCTGGGTCTGATCGTGGCGCAGGATATGCTGAGCTTCTACCTCGGTTTCACCCTCATGGGCCTGGCCACGTATGGCCTTGTTGCACAGTCTCGATCGCAACATGCCCGGCGGGCGGCACGCCGTTACCTTGTCTGGACGATTGCCGGAGAGATGCTGTTGTTTGTCGCGGTTGTCATGCTGGCGGCACAACACAGCGGTGTCGTGTCTTTCAGCGTCCTGCACTCAACCCCACCTGCCGGGCTGGTGGTACTGATGCTGCTGGTCGGCTTCGGCATCAAGCTGGCGCTCCCCGGTTTGCATCTGTGGCTGCCGCAGGCCTACGCGGTAACCCCGGCGCCCGCCGTTGCGGTACTGAGCGGCAGTATGATCAACGCCGGTTTGCTTGGCTGGTTGCGCTTTCTGCCGCTTGGCAATGCAGCACTCGTCGACTGGGGTCAGCTGCTGCTGGCCACTGGTATTGCGGGTATCTTCTTCGGTGCAACAGCCGGTCTGTTACAACGCAGTCCACGCCTGCTGCTGGGCTATTCCAGCATCAGCAAGATGGGTGTGCTGACGAGTGGTATGGGAGCCGCACTGGCCTGGACTGAGACGGCGCCCGTGGTGGTCGGCGCAGTGGTCATTTATGCGGCGCACCATGCCCTGGTCAAGGGAGCACTGTTTCTCGGCTTGGGCCTCGCTGAGCGTGATGGCCTGCGTCCATGGATGCAGGCGGGACTGGTCTTTCTGGCACTCGCCCTGGCAGGCGCCCCCATGACCAGCGGTGCATTGGCCAAGTCCGTTCTTACGTCCAGTCTTCCTGAAGGTGCGCAGTACCTGTTAACGCTGCTCGCGGCTTCCGCATTTGTAACCACACTGCTGATGGTGCGCTTCCTGTTTCTGGTCCGCGGATTAGCTGTCGGCAAGCCTTTATCACTGCCGGCTGAATCGGTAACCGCCTGGCTGATACTGGTGGCAATCATTGCCGTCTTCCCCGTTGTTATTGCGCAATCGGGGCAACTCATGGCCAACACGGTAACGGTATTACTCGGAGCACTTGTTTCCCTGATGGTGCTGCTGGCAAGCCGTCATTTTCCCTTGCGTATCACCAGCCGCCAATATCGATCGCTGGCCAAAGATTTTGTCTTGCGACGCAAACGCGCAGTCCGGCAGCTGGTCTACACAGTAGAACGTTCTGTCGAAACATTGCAGTCAGCCGCGCGCAACCACTATGAACGGCTGAGGCAAACGATGGAACAGGGTTTCTTACAGCTGCACCGTTCGAGTGATGACGACGAACACTGGCAGCTGGCCGGCGGCCTGTGGCTGGGCATCGGTGGTTTATTGCTGGCAGGATTTATTTTTTCCCCATAGAAGCGAGGAACAGGAGGCAACTGATGAAACGTTTCAAGAACATACTCTTTCTTGCGGACCGCGATAAAGGGCTATCCGCGTCACTCGACAGGGCTGTTGAAACTGCAAAGACTAACGGTGCACGCCTGACGGTCATGGATGTGACAGCCGAGATTGGTCTTGCCGACTATATCCAGCGAACTTATTCCGTCGATCTGAATGCGCAGCTAAGGGAACAGCGCATGCAGTTCCTGGAAACACTCACACAGCAGTATACTGACAAAGGCGTTCCCGTTTACACCACGGTAGCGAGCGGAATTCCTTTTATCGAGGTGGTACGTGCGGTGCAACGCAGTGCGCATGACCTGGTCATCAAGGTGGCAGAGCACGACAGAGGACTTGTTTCTTCGCTGTTTGGCAGTACCGACATGCACCTCATGCGGAAATGCCCCTGTCCTGTCTGGATCGACCGGGCGGGAGACGAACCTGCCTATCAGCGGATACTTGCCGCGGTTGATCCGTTTGACGATGAGTCCGGTAACCTGCAGCGAATGATACTGGACCTCGCCACCTCGCTCTCCGAACGTGAGCATGCGACGCTGGATGTGGTGCATGTATGGGAGATGCCCGGCGAGTCCATGCTTGCCAACGGACGGGCTCGCATTTCACGCACTGAACTCGATTTGTTGCTGGATGCCACGAAAACCAGTCACAGTGAGGCCCTTGATGACCTGCTCTCACCCTATAACCTGAGCACCGGATCCGACAATGTTCACTTGCTGAAGGGCCGGCCGGCGCAGATCATTTCAAATTTTTCGAGTAAGCAGGAACTTGACCTCATTGTAATGGGCACCCTGGGAAGGGTGGGTATTGCGGGTCTGTTCATCGGCAATACGGCGGAAGATGTACTGCGTGAAGCACAGACTGCGGTACTGACCGTCAAGCCGGACGGCTTCGTGACACCGGTGCAATAGCTTACCGGCGCTTCAGGATGTGCAGTATACGAGATACCTGGCGTGGCCTATGAGAAAGGAACCATTTAGCCTATAGTTTCCCCAGTACACTGATAATACCCGTATAGACATCATGTCGAGCCTCAATTTCAAGCACCTGCGTTACTTCTGGGCGGTCGCTGCCAATGGCACCATCGCCCGTGCTGCAGAAATCCTTCATGTCACACCCCAGACCATCAGTGGCCAGCTTCGCGAACTCGAGGAACAGATCAACGCGAAACTGTTTGAAAAAAGCGGCCGCAACCTGGTCCTCACTGATACTGGCCGTATTGCGTTTTCCTATGCCGATGAGATGTTCCGGCTCGGCGATGAATTGCAGGATGTCATGGAGGGGCGCACACCTGGCGCGGCACTCACCTTGACTGTTGGTGTCGCCATGGTGGTACCCAAGCTGCTTGCCTACCGGGTTCTGGAGCCCGTGTTCAATATGCCGGATTCAGTACGCCTCATCTGCCTGGAGGCATCACTTGCCGACCTGCTTGCCGACCTGTCTGTGCACAAGGTCGATCTGGTGCTGGCTGATGCCCCCCTGAGCCCGACGCTCAATGTGCGTGCCTATAACCATCTGCTCGGCGAATCTGGCCTGAGCTTTTTCGCGACACGAAAAACAGCACGGAAATACAAGGCTGGATTCCCGTATTCCCTTAATGAAGCTCCTATACTGATGCCTACCGCGAGCAGTGCGTTAAGGCGCAGTCTTGAGCAATGGCTGGAACAGCAGGAAATCAAGCCGGTGGTGGTCGCGGAATTCGAGGACCGTGCGCTGATGAAAGCGTTTGGTGAGGCAGGTGCCGGCATTTTCACCTCGCCATCGGCAGTCGAGGAGGATGTCGTTGCAAAGTATGGCGTTAGCGTCATCGGACGCACCGATGAGATCAAGGAACGTTTCTATGCCATATCTGCTGAACGCCGGATCAAGCATCCCGCCGTCTCCGCTATCACCGAGGCCGCCCGGGCCGGTTTGTTTACAGCATCCTGAAACCCA
>Ga0055584_100008427_pt1 | contig 10113 bp, 7 predicted proteins | sample OSDHelmetaG_FD_58716 | JGI IMG/M metagenome (GOLD analysis project Ga0055584, IMG submission 58716) | Pelagic marine sediment microbial communities from the LTER site Helgoland, North Sea, for post-phytoplankton bloom and carbon turnover... | ecosystem: Environmental > Aquatic > Marine >...
TAAGATCCAAGCGGCGAATGATCGCGACGCGAGTTTCCAGTTTTGCTTTAGAGTTTTTTGGCTCACGTTGTCTGACGCAATTTAATGAATGGGAACCTGGCAAGTGAGAATCTAATGACGTTAGACGTATAAGATTTATTGGCCAGCATATGCCTTAGTTGGACCGAAAAAAGCTGTGGGTGGCAACCCTATATTTTAACCAATAGAGGTTAAAGGCACGGCAACTACCGGCGTTTTGGGATTCCGAACGGTGATTCTTTTGAACGGATGTCGAAATGAACCAAAACGTGACTTTTACGTTAAATGTTCATAAAAACTCTAATTTGTTCAACAATCCACGAATTGCTTTATAATCGAGCGAATCAGCAATTGAGGCAACAGGCAAAATCCAGTGGCGAGATACCCGACCATCTATTCTCTTCATGATGAATCTGGAGACGACGCGCGTTTACAGCACGCAGTTGGTACAAGAGGTTCTGCAGAATCTGAAGCACAGCCTGTGGTCATGTCTCTCAAGTCGACGTCACCACTTCCGATGGTGGATCAAAAATACAAGTCGAACGTCGCAATGGACGATGTCTCAACCAAGCGGCTTTCGCAGCAGGATACCGGTGAGAGCATTCGACTGACGATCGAAACGGCGACGGGTAAAATTTGGGTTGAAGGAAATTCGCTTTTTTGTGCTTGTCCACAATGTTCAGCGCCGATGTCGGTTCGGATGTGGTTGTTGACGGCAGACTGTTGGCAATGTGGAACTCGCATTCAATTGACGCGAGAACAAGAGGAAGCCGTCGAGCGGTTGCTGCAGGCGAAGGAGCCTCCGAAAAAAGCCGCGATTCAGCCAAACAGAATGGCTCCTGTCCGTGAAACTGTTTCGCCGTCGGTTGCGCCTCAATCCGAACCAGCATCGAGGACGAAGCCGCCAGCTCCAAGACATATCAGCCGAAACAAACGTCGAAGGAAGTCCGCTGGTGATGCAACGCCACTGGAGAGAATCCGGCGCATGCGTGAGCGACGTTCAACGATTGCTCGCATGCGAGAGACGTTTCGGATGACTCCGGCTTGGTTGATCAGTTTTTTGTTGCACCTGATTCTGATCATTATCTTATTAATGTTGTACTTCGATCATCTTCTGGAATCAAAAGATGATTCGATCACGCTCTCAACCGCAATCTCTGTCGTAGATGAAGAGGGGGGGGAAATCACGGTCGCTAAAGCTGAACAGGAGCTGGATTTTGAAGCACCCGTTCCACGCGACGCAGACTTGGCCGATGCGGATGTCCGTGAATCGATTCTCAAGGCGGATCAGGATGCAAAAGAACTTCGAGTGGATGACGACCCGCAAACACAATTGCCTGATTTGAATGATGTCAAACGGAGTCTCACAACGAATCAAGGGCAATCGGCTCGATTCGTTGCTCGCGATCCACGGCTGCGAGTCGAAATGTTGAAGAAAGAGGGAGGCACGTCGGTGACCGAAGCCGCAGTTGCTCGTGGGCTTCGTTGGTTGGCTCAAGTTCAAAACTCAGATGGAAGTTGGAGTCTTAACGAGTACAAATATCATTATCGAAAAAATAATCGTGGTGACATGGCAGGGACGGCTTTAGCACTTCTGCCGTTCTTGGGTGCTGGGCAAACGCATGAGGTTGGCCGCTATAAATCGACGGTAGCGAAAGGTCTTCGGTGGATGATCGAGCATCAAGATTCAAATTCAGGCGATTTGCGTGGTCGTTTGAAGAGCAATGTTGGGATGTACGCTCACGGTCAAGGTGCCATCGTATTGGTGGAAGCCTACGCGTTGTCAGGTGATGAGCAATTCCGACTCCCTGCACAAAAAGCGATCGACTTTATCGTCGGCTCACAGCACATCACCAACAGACGTTCAAACCGGGGCGGTTGGAGGTACAATCCAGGAACCCTTGGGGATACGAGTGTTACGGGTTGGCAAATGATGGCGTTGCAAAGTGCGCTTTTGCCCCAACTGGGACTCGATGTTCCGCGGAAAACCATTCTGTATGCCAGCGATTTTCTGGACTCGATGGGAAACCGAAAGTCGAATAACTTTCCGGCGGGAACACGATATCGATACTATCGTGGATCTGACTTTTCGCCTGCGATGACCGCCGAAGCCTTGCTTTGCCGAATTTATCTGGGCTGGAAGCGAGATGATGTGCGTTTGAAAATTGCTACAGAGCATCTATTGAAGAATGCTCCGCCATCTAAAAAAGAAGGCGGCGAATATAACCTCTATTATATTTATTACGCAACGCAATTCTTTCACCACTATGGCGGTGAGGAATGGAAAAAATGGAATTCGCAAATGCAGAAAATGCTGGTTCCACTCCAGCGAACCACAGGGAATTATGCAGGAAGTTTCGATGCCGACCGTTTTGCGTGGGGGAATCAGGGTGGCCGTATCTATTCGACATCGTTAGCGGTTTGTACTTTGGAAGTCTACTACCGCCATCTTCCGTTGTTCAAGCAAATCGATATCGATGCAGATGAATCTGTTTCGGTTGAATAAAAGAGTTGATAACGCTGTGTCCAATATGAAAATCACCTTGAACAGCAATGGTCTCCTTTTGCATTCCCTGCTTTTTGCGTTTTTGATTTTGGATACGCAGGCATTGCGATCTCAAGAAGTTGAGTTTGTTGACGGAAAACAAATCGAACTCGCCAATGTCGGAGAAGTTTTGCGGATCAACGAATTGGTTCGCAACCAGGCATTTGATGCTGCGGCAAAGGCCGCAGTCGATTTTCACAGTAGTGACATCCGAGGTTTTTTTCGGGTTGTGGACAAAACCAAAAACAATTGCCGATTGTTTTTACCAGCAAAAAGGTTTTTGGATCTGGAGTTATCATCCTGGAAAGTTGCTTTTCCCGAGGCTTACGTGAAGTATCGTGAATTGATCGACGCCGAAGCAAATTTGATGTATCGAGCGGCGAAACAAGCTCGTGACTCAGAAGCTTTGCAGGGAGTTGTAAGTAAATATTTCCACAGCCAAATCGGTGATGAAGCAGCGGATCTGTTGGCCAAGTTTCATTTCGAAAGCGGCGAATTTTATTCGGCAATGGAGTTGTGGGATTCGTTGATTCATGATCCCAACTTTCCGGTGAGGTCGTTGCTTCGATATCCCGATTCGAATTTGTCACCAATGGACTTGATGGCGAATTCGATGTTTGCTTCGTTGTTTGCGAATGACATGGCAACGGCGGACCAGAAGTTGAAGTATTTAAAATTGAATTACGCAAATTCTCGATTCAACGTACTTGGTGAATCAGAGTTGCCGTTTCGAAAACTGGATGAAGTTTTCGCTCGTGAACGAGTGCTTATGACCTCAACGTTGGGGCGAAATGATTCTTTGTCTCAGAGGGTATCGGATCGCCAACCGGTTGATATCAAGGGCCGCCCGATTTGGGTAAATCCGATCAACGCAATTTCTAAATCAAAATCGCCAACCTTTCAGGCCTATTCATCGGTAAGTGATGGTGCGTCCCAATCGATTACAACCACCGTAAAGATGTTTTCCGGCGCTGCGTATTGGTGCGATGAGCATCAAGTCTACAAACGTTCGACTGAAAGTTTCGATGGTGATGAGGAGGTGATTTGGGAGACTTTATTGAAAAATGAAACCGTAGAAACCAGTCGCCAAAAAATAGGAAATCCTCGGTTTGATGTCGTAATTTCCGATGGGAAATTATTTGCCCGAATGGGTGATTCCAGAACAACCTATCGGAATGATTCTGTCACTCGTAACCGAAGTTACTTGATTGGCTTGAACTTGCGTCGTGGTGGTCGAAGCTTGCCGGGCTTTCCGGTTTCAAATGAAGATTCGAGAATCGAATTTGAGTCCACGCCGCTGTTTTCAAATGGCAAGCTATTCGCGTTAAAACGAAAGTCGTATCGCGATAACTCGGTCTCGCAATTGTTTGTCGAGTGTTTAGAGCTCAGTCCATCGAATCGACTTTCACAACCGAAGAGGGCTTGGTTGACCGAACTGGGATCTGGAAATACCGCAGGCCAAGCCATAGCCGATGAGGTTAGTAACGTTCGTGTTCACAAATTCCGAAATCGGATTGTCGTAGCAGCGTCTGGATTTGTCGGTTGTTTAAATGCACAAAACGGGGCGGTTGAGTGGGTTGCAGATTATCCTCGTGATCGATTTGAAACACAAAAGATGTTTCGTGAAGAAACGCCACGACAGCAGAGTTATTGTTTGGAAAAATCGGGTAAGTTATTTGTCGCACCCACCGACTCAGATTTTATTTATTGTTTTGATTTGTTGACTGGAGTTAATCTTTGGAAAACGCAATTGAATCGGACGGCCCATGTACTTGGCCAGACAGATTCGCATTTGTTGGTAAGTGGTGACCAACTGTTTTGGCTTAGCATCAAGACCGGCGTAGTCGACGCTGCTTTTCCCATGGGTTCGAATGTTGGATACAATTCATTCGGCCTCCCTTCGCCTCGCGGAATGGGGCAGGGGGTGATCTCGGATAAATGGATCTACTGGCCGACACGGGATCGTATTTTTGTTTTTTCATCAGAGTTAACGAACTCAAAATCCCCTCGGCTTTCAAAGATTATTGACTTGAAGATGCGGCAGATGACCGGTGGCAACTTGATGATCGCAAACGGTATCATGTTGATCGCAACTGAAGATCGTTTGTTCGCGTTTGGCGAATAGGTGTTTGGGGAATGGTCGAATTCGGTGGACGGGTCATCCGAGATTCATACAAAGAAAGATGGAATGGACGACGTTGAAAAAATTCAAAGACTTCACCAGTTGTCGTTGAATTTGAAAAACGAATTGGCAAAAGTAGTAATCGGTCAAGAGGACACGATCGAAAAGCTCCTGATTGGGCTCTTCGCTGGTGGTCATTGTTTGCTCGTGGGCGTTCCTGGTTTGGCAAAAACCTTATTGGTCCGTTCTCTTTCGCAAGTGCTTGATCTCCGTTTCAGTCGCGTGCAGTTTACTCCGGATTTAATGCCGTCTGATATAACTGGGACAGAGGTTATTCAGGAAGATCGCTCCACCGGTGAGCGAGTTTTTAAATTTGTGAATGGCCCAATTTTTGCCAATCTTATTCTTGCCGACGAAATTAATCGCACGCCGCCCAAGACACAGGCTGCGTTATTAGAAGCGATGCAGGAAAAACAGGTTACCGCCGCGGGAACAAAACACTCCTTGCCTAATCCGTTTTTTGTTTTGGCGACTCAAAACCCAATCGAACAAGAAGGAACTTATCCTCTTCCTGAAGCTCAGCTCGATCGATTTATGTTTCAAGTGTCGGTTGACTATCCGACTGAAGCTGAAGAGTTGGAGGTCATATTGAATACCACATCTGGTTTGGATGAAAAGCTTGACGTGGTCATGGAAAAAGATGAACTTTTAGAGCTGATTCGCGTTGTAAGGCAAGTTCCTGTCGCGTCGCACATCGGGGAGTATGCGTTGAAGTTAACTCGCAAGACACGGCCACAGTTGGAATCAACATCCGAAATGGTGAAGAAATATGTGACGTGGGGAGCCGGGCCACGCGGTGGCCAAAATCTATTGATTGCCGGAAAGGCTCGAGCAGCAATCCACGGAAAGTTTGCCGTCGACGAAGGGGATATTCAGGCGGTTTGTGAATCAGTTTTGTCGCATCGGATTCGAACCAATTTTTCTGCGGATGCGGACAACGTGACGTCGCGGGATATCATCAAACATGTCGTCGAAGAAACGACAAAAGAATCAGGATTCAAATCACATGGACTCCTCCCCAACTTATTTGGATCCAAAAACGCTCAGTGAGTTCAAGGATTTGCGGCTGCGGGCATCAACGATCGTTGACGGGCTGGTGACAGGAATGCACCGCAGTCCGTTTCAAGGCAATTCCGTCGAATTTTCGCAGCATCGCGAGTACGTGCCAGGAGACGATATGCGATACGTCGATTGGAAAGTGTTTGCGCGAACCGACAACGTCCACGTCAAGCAGTACGAAGATGAAACCAATCTTTGCTGTTGGTTGGTTGTTGATCAGAGTCCAAGCATGCATTTCAAAAGTGCAAACGCCGTTTTTTCCAAATATGATTATGCCTGTTGTTTTGGTGTGACTTTGGCGTGGTTGGTGTTGAACCAACGCGACGCGATGGCGTTGGTCACATTTGCAGATGTGGTGAAAAAAATCGTCCGACCAAGCGATCAAAAAGAGAATCTCACCAATATGATTGAAACGTTATCAGGTGAAAGTCAGCACGGTCAAACGAAGAGTAGTGTCGTAAAAACGGATTTTAGATCAAGCTTAGCGGAGGTCGCTGTCGAAGCTCGAAAACGCGGGGTGGTGGTCGTCGTAAGTGATTGTTTTGACGATTTCGAGTCACTCGCGGCTGGAATGGAAACGCTCTGCCATCGGAAGCATCAGGTGATTTTGTTGCAAACTCTGGATCGGGCGGAACTGGAATTCGATATTTCTCAGCCCGTTCAAATGAAAGGTATGGAATCTGATTTGTCCGTGATGATCGATCCGGTCGCGCTTCGAAAAGCTTATCAAAAAGTGGTAGAGAACAGCACAAATATGATTACGCGATTTTGCCAAAAGCAGAATATTCAATTTCAGCAGATCACAACCGATATGAATATTGCATCGGTCTTGCGAAAAATATTGAGATGAACCGATTGCGAAAGTCAGTGCCCGACTCGCGATTTTTGGCTATGGTTTTTCTCTATTCTTCAGATGCCATAATCTGTTTTAGTTCCTTCAATCCGCGATGGACTAAGCCCGCGACACCTGACACACTGCGTTCCATGTGTTCTGCGATTTCTACTAATTTCCAGCCTTGCAAGTAATGCAATTCAACCGCGGTTCGTTTCGCTTCGTCTAACGCATCGAGGGAACCCGCAAGCATTAACACCTGTTCGTTTTTTGCGGCTTTCGCATCTGGTGAAGTTTGATCAGATTTGAGCCATGCTTCGACGCGAGCCGCCGAATTGTCCATTGCGTTTTCGATGGAACGCTCGTTGCGGACATCCCGCTTGTCGCGTTGGAAATCCCGCGTCGCGTGGTAAACGTTCCTCGCTAATATTTGTCGAAGCCAGCCCGCTAATTGTTTATCTGAGCTGCCTTCGTAATTGTTCTGAGCTCGGTGGGCCTGAAGCATTGTTTGCTGGACGAGGTCTGATGCATCCATTTTGCTTTGCAAACGCCTATCCATTTGCATCCGAGCCATTAAGTTGAGATACGACCGAAAGTTATCGATACGCTTTCCAAATTCATGGTCAATTTCTTTTGCCGCATCGCCGTCAGTCGCTGCAGCATCTGCTTTGTCTTGTGATCCGCTCATCTCAGCAAGTTAACATATTTGCAGTGGAATGTCCCTTCAATATCGTATTTGACGCTCTGTGCGTGCAGGTCATGAAGCAGCTATTAATCCAAGAAGTCGCGATCTTGCAATCGGGTTGGGACATATTCTTCGGTCACATAACTGATATCAAGGCTAATCAATGCCTCGACCTCCAGTTTAAAGTCATTGCTGATCATTATGTCGATCTCCTTTTGCCATGGCTTTTTGTTCTCAAACCACGGGTAGCTCGCGATTTGTTTTGCGCGCTTTTTGTCAGTGTCGCTCAGCTTGATTTGCACGCTGGATGACAGTCCACAGCGATCGTAATCTTTGCTTCGTAACCCCATAAACCGTGCCGCTGGAATTGCCATTCTCTGTGATTCATAAGCAAGGTTGATGGATCCCTGTTTGATCACGCTGTAGATGTAATAGCCCCACGGATCATTATCAAGCAGGCAATAGATGGGTAGTTTTAGTTCTTTGTGCATCCGATTTAACAGACGCCGCACCCCTCGTGGAGGCTGCCCACTACCATGCGTCAACAGGCAGTTGTGTTTTTTCCAGAATTCATCCTCGACGAAACGGCTGAACACGGTGTCCTTTTCCACATGCAGGATAAACTTTGCTTTCGTTTTGCCAAATTGAACCATTTCTGGTTCAACGATTGACGGAATGCTATAACCGTTTCGGCCGACCCGGCTGCAATTGAGTTCGACACCGTTGTCGATCAACGTTATGTCGCCCATCATGTTGCCGCGATTCGACGCATACAAATGCAGTTCCTCACGCAAGGAGTCAAGCGTCACCTCGACGTCCTCAATGATGGGATCGCAATCGCTTTGCTCTTCAAAAGTATTTTCTTTGGTTTGACCAATTTTATGCTTGAGCATGTAATACAAGCCTCGAATGCTGGTCGTCTTTCCTTGCTCAATCAGCTTCTTACAGCCGCTTCCAACCAGGACGGTTTGCATAAAGCTTTTGGCTTGAGAAAGATTGAACAGTTCTCGCTTGTTTTTATTGCCTCCCATTTCCACGATTTTTTGCGTTTTGTTAAATCGCACGTTGGAAAGGCTTCGGGAGGGAATGTCGACGTTGGGAGCACGACCGCCCTTCGCCGTTTTTGCGACACTGTCGGCAAGTCCAACGATCGACGTCAACGTCTTTTTGTCTTTTTGCGTCAGGTTCACCGGCGGCGTTTCCTTTTTTGAAGCAGCATTTTTTGATACTGCCGCCTTTGAAACGGACTCGCGGACGGAACGTTTTACAACTTTTTTGATTCGTTTGACTTTACGCTTTGCCATTTAAAATTGAAATTGCAATGGGCCGTTTGGGCCAGATTGAAGAACGACGACACAGAATTGAAAGTGAGCCATTTCTGAACGCCAGAGGTTAGTTTGGGCAATTAGGATAAGCCTTTTTGGGGGAAATGTCATCATGGACATTTTGCTATCGAGCATTTAGACTCGTGAATTCTCCTGAACACCGGCTTTTTGTAAATGACGAAAGCCATCTCGGGCTGATCACGTCAAAGTTAATTTGGTCACAAAACGTGCGGTCCTTTCACTACATTTCCCACTTTTTTCCGTAGATATCAATGATTTTGACGACCGATCCAAAGCTGAAAGAGATTCGAAACAAAGTTGAAGCCGGCGAACGATTGTCTTTGGACGACGGCATTTTGATGTACGAGCCCGACATTCCGGTCAACGATCTTGGGCAGTTGGCAAATCTCGTCAGGGAAAGAATCAATGGCAACGTCGGCTATTACAACATCAATACGCATTTGAATCCCACAAATGTGTGCGTTTATCGATGTACATTCTGTGCGTTTCGAGCCGATCTGCGTAGCGAAAAAAGCTACGTCATGTCCGACGAGCAAATCATCGCCAGAGGCCAGGAGGCCGTCGACAATGGCTGCACGGAGATGCATATCGTCGGCGGATTGCATCATCAAAAAAAGTTTGAATGGTACCGCGATATCTTGCAGATTTTGACTGAAAACCACCCCAGTCTGCATCTCAAGGCTTGGACGCCGGTCGAAGTCAATTGGTTTGAATTTCTGACGAAGCGGTCAATCAAGGAAATTTTACAAGAGCTGCTCGATGCTGGGCTCGGCAGTTTACCAGGTGGTGGTGCAGAGATCTTTCATCCCGAAGTTCGCGACAAAATTTGCGAACACAAAGCCGAAACGAAAGCGTGGTTTGACATCCATCGGGCTGCTCACGAAATGGGAATTCGATCGAACTGCACGATGTTGTACGGACACATCGAAAAGCCTTTCCATCGAATTGATCACCTAATCCGCCTTCGTGAGTTGCAAGACGAAACGGGCGGTTTCCAAACGTTCATTCCGCTGGCGTTTCATCCAGAGAACACCGGCCTTTCAGATATTAAGAAACCGACCGCGGTTATGGATTTGCGAACGATGGCGATCAGTCGCTTGATGCTGGACAACATTGCCCACATGAAAGCGTATTGGATCATGCTTGGGATTGGCACCGCTCAAACAGCATTGTCGTTCGGTGCAGATGATATTGACGGGACTGTCCGACATGAGTTGATCTACCATGACGCGGGTGCGACGACGCCTGAGCTTTTGACGGTCGAACGCATGGAAGAATTGATCCGCGAAGCTGGTCGTGAACCCGTCGAACGGGATACACTTTACCGCAAAGTGATTCGCGATAAAGCCGATCCAAAGAAGTGGACGGTTGGCGAAAAGATTCCAGAATTGGCATGATATTGCTCAACTCAAAACGTTGCTCAACTCAAGACGTTGTTTAACTCAA
>Ga0055584_100008430_pt1 | contig 10112 bp, 8 predicted proteins | sample OSDHelmetaG_FD_58716 | JGI IMG/M metagenome (GOLD analysis project Ga0055584, IMG submission 58716) | Pelagic marine sediment microbial communities from the LTER site Helgoland, North Sea, for post-phytoplankton bloom and carbon turnover... | ecosystem: Environmental > Aquatic > Marine >...
GGCGAGCGAAGATGATCCTAGAATTACTAAAATAGGAAATTATCTACGTAAATACCGTATAGATGAGTTACCACAAATATATAATGTAATTTGTGGTGATATGGGCTTTGTCGGCCCTCGCCCTGAGCGGCCTGAGTTTGTACAAACTTTAATTAAAAACACACCCTATTATAACGAACGGCATAATGTAAAGCCGGGCTTAACGGGCTGGGCGCAATTAAACTATCCTTATGGTGCTACAGAAGCGGACTCTCTAGAAAAATTGAAATATGATCTTTACTATATTAAGCATCGTAGTTTCATGCTTGATTTACTGATTCTTATACGCACAGTAGAAGTTGTATTGTTTGGTAAGGGAAGGTGATACCCTTAAAGCAATTTTAACGTCGCTTTATTAATTTGCTTCTTTAATTGCTCAACAGAAGAGTTACCTGCTACAGAAAAACGTTTTAAATGGTAGCTATGGTTATTTATAGTTCTATTAATTCCAGCGATAAATGAAAAGCCCAAAGTATAACAAGACTCCTCCAATACTTTTTCAGTTACCTCTGTGAAGGCTGAAGCGCCGCCAACGGGGTAAGCAAAGCTGATAATGTCCTTTTCCATTTGTTCAGATAATAGTTTTTTAGAATGCACGGCTTCATATTTTTGTTCTTTGAGTGATAGGTGGGACATAATACTATGTGAGCATGATTGTGAACCTATAGTCATTCCATTATCTTGCATTTCTCTAAGCATCCCCCAGCTCATAAATAAGTCCTTGTGAGGGGGCATATAATCAGCTTTAAGGTTTAATGCTGTTTTTAAATTGATTATTTTTTCATCCATAGGCTTAGATGAGTCTAACTTTATAAGCTGCAATACTTTTTTGATGTGTTCATCTTGAAAATGAGAGGTTAACGATATTGAATTTTTCCAATTTTCAAGTTGCAAAGTTTTTTGGTTACTATTTTTAATGAGAAAAGCGATCTCGTCCCACCATGGTATTATCTCTTTTTCAATAAAGTCAGTAGCTATAAAAAAAACGGCGGGTACCTGATGTTTCTTTAATAACGGGTAAGCAAGGGTGAAATTATCAATATATCCATCATCAAAAGTAATGAGAGCAAATCTATTATTTAGTTTTTTTTTACTTTCCTTAAGAGAGTTAAGCTCATCAATGTTTATAATATCAAAATTTGACTTATAAAACTTTAAATGTTCCTCAAATAGGTATTCATCACAGCTGAAAACATTAGGGTCAAATTGGGTGTTATAAGCATCTCCAATGCGATGATAATTGAAACAGTACAGGCCATTTGGACGATATTTAAAAAGCAAAGGGTTAGATGTAATTAGGCTTAAAATTTTTTTCATATAAAGTCTAAATACTTAATTCAGATTGATTTTTATAATTTGATTCAGGGATAATGAAATTACGGTATGTGTTAGGGTTTTCCTCTAGTCCTGCCTCTGCAGCTTTTATAATGTTGTACATTTCTCTAGCGGAAACAAAGTGCATCACATGATCCTTACCATCATTATATTTTTCTAATAAATATTGGTTCATTTCTTCAAAGGGCTTCCCTAGAAGAGTGTCCATATCTTGCTCCTGCGTACCGTGAGTATGTACCTTAATAAATAGCCAGTCAGGCTTCCCTTCTACTGAAATTGCACTATCTACCCACAAATCTATACGGTCTTTCGTTGGTGGCATTGAACAACGTATATCACTATTTTCAATTTGTGGAAAAATGCCCTTTTTACGATGCTTCCAGTTTAAACCTAGTGGTCCTGTAATCAGCATCATATCACCCCAATTACTCCCTCCAACCACTACCTTTTTTCCTTTATTATGCGATTTTGGTTTATTTGGATCATCTTTTGCGTAATAAATCTCATTAGCAAATGCGGGTTGAGTATCACTTGGCGCTGAAGGGAAGGTTAGATCAGCATAACAACCAGTTTCTTTTAAAACAATTAATTCATCATTTACGCCGCACCACTTCCCATCAGGCCGACTGTTATCCAAACACCAATTTCCATGAATGAAGTTATATTGTAGCTTTCCAGTATCTTCATTACGGATAAAAGCACCGTGATTAATATGTAAAGTCTCTGTAAAACGCTCTAGGGTTAAACGTAAATTTTCACTGGTATCATTATCATGGTGTAGGTGTATTTCTATCTCACCAAAACCTCGCTGACAAAGATCTGTTATTTTATCTAAATGCTCTTGGCGGTACTCTTCTTCAGGATAAAAAAATGTATGTTTAGGAAAGCAACCATCAGCATCTTTAAACTGACCTGCAACTTTAGGATAGTCTGTATGCCAGCGTTCTACTCGATCGCATTCCTGCTGATAAGAAATATTCCCTCCCCACATAGGTTCATAGTGGTCCACAAAACAAAACATTATATGTTTGGTTTTATTAGGAGCTTTGTTTAAAGTCAACTTTCTTTTTAAATAATGACCAAGCCATAAATGCATCTGTTTTTTTCTGATAATCAAAATAACAGCTGCGGTAATCAAAGAGAATAAAATAATTATAAATATCATTAGCGAGAAGTCCTTTGCCAAGTGCCTTTAACGTTTTTAAATGCAAAGTGATAAAAGCCTTGCAACAGTGCGAAATTCATAGAAATAAAAAAAGTAATTAGAGCAAGTAAAGGAGGAATGCTCTGGCCTCGCTCGCTTACTTTTAGCCCCCAAATTGCAATAAGATAAACAATTAACTGAATCAATAAAATGGCGTTGTAAAAAGCACTACCAATGAGGATAAAGTTACTTAAAAGAGCAATAATCATCAAGTGAGGAGTAAACCAGCGTAATACCTTATGTGAAAAATAGGTAAAAAATCGCCAACCAATGAATGGGTTTAATACCCAAAATAGACGAGTAAAGGCTTGGTAGTTACCGGTACCAATTCTTATTCTTCTTTTGCTTTCCTCTGCTATCGAAGGAGCAACTTCTTCGTGTGCAAGAGCTTCTTTATCATAAATGATTTTGTATTTTTCTTTTGCAACATTCATCACAATTAGAAAATCATCAACTACCGTATTGACAGGGATTGGTATGTATAAATGTGTTCTAATCGCATATATAGCGCCATTCGCCCCTAACAAGGCGTCTAACTGACCTTCTTTATCTTTTAAAAACTGCTCATATCGCCAGTAAGTACTGTCTTTATTGTCGTTATCGCCAAGGTTAAATAAATTAAGTTCACCGCAAACAGCTCCAACATTATTGCTTTCAAAATGAATAACTAAGCGTTTAATAGCGTCTTTTTCGAAATTTGTATTTGCATCAGAAAATATAGTAATAGGCTGTTCTACTAGCTCGATTAGATTATTTAGCACAGATGCTTTACCGCGATTAACTTCAAAAAATTGAGCTTTAAGTCTTGAATCCGTAAACTGACTGAGAATTTCATTTGTTCCGTCAGTACTACCGTCAGAACCTATGAAATATGTTATTTTATCCGCAGGATAATCTTGAGCCAATAAGTTTTCAATGCGAGCTTTTATATCTTGCTCTTCATTAAAGGCAGCGATAACAATAGCAACTTCTGGCCAATCATTTATTTCAGAAATATTACAACAGTTATTAGATTTACCGAATAGCTTTGCTGCTAGAGCAAGTAATATTGGGTAAACAATATAACTAAAGCTAATCAATAGTACACTTAACCAAAAAATTGTTTCCATTTGATATTTCATCACTTAAATTATTCAGCTAGGCTTATTTGTTAGTTTTATTATTTGTTCTACATTGTGTCGCCATTGCCGTTGGGTTTCAATGTATTCAATGGCATTATGACCAATTTTTTTTAATTGTTCAGGATCTGATGCAATTTCAAAGAAACGTTTTACACAATCTCGTTTGTTTTTTCGTTGAAAGATCCAGCTATTACAATTGTCGGTGACAACTTCTACTATCGGTGCAAAATCTGGAACAAGCATTCCTTTTCCCATGGCCATAAATTCAAATAATTTCATTGGTGAGCCATAATCATTTGAATCTGGAATAATGCCAAAGTCCATTGCAGCAACAGCTTTAGGTATTTCATGGTGCTCTAATCGACCAGGCATAATAATTTGTTCAGTGATGTTGTGCTTTTTTGCTAAATCATAAATGTATTGATGTTTGGGTCCATCACCAACTAAAAATAAAACAAGTTGGGGGTGGTTTTTAAGTTCTGGTATTGCTTCTTCAACAAACCAGTCTATACCATGCCAATGATGAAAGGCACCTGCAAAACCACAAACGATTTTTCCTGATAAGCCAAAAGCTAATTTTGCCTCCTCTACTGGATAATTTTTAGGGTTGAATACATCCATGTCGGCAGCATTAGGTGAAACAACGCTTGGAGCAATATTTTGATAATTTTTTTGCGCTAACGTTTGAAAGTATCCTGAAATGAACACTAAGCCCGTAGCATTTTGAAACGTCCATTGTTCAACTTTACACGCAAAGCTTTTGAATAAAAGGTGACGAACACGCTCAACTAATGCCGAATCGTTAACTTCCAAAATCATGGGGATCTTACGTTTTTTTGCGTACCAAACGGTAGCAAACATAAATAAAGAGTAACGTTCATAAATAAATGTTGGGGTTTGAGCTTTAAGCTCATTTCTTACTTGCCTAAGTGCAATTATATTATAAAGAATTTCAAGTCCCTCAAATACAAATTCAGGCATATACTTAGTAAGTTCAAGCAATTTATGTTTGATAGATTTAGGAGCTTCTTTTTCAGGCGTATTAACGCTTTCAACTTGCTTTGTTGGGTCTACATCATGAATAGAAGACAAGGTTACTTTGTGACCAAGTTTCCTAAAAGCCGTTACTATTCCTTTAATATGAGCACCTTCAGCTCCTTTGCCACGTGTACGGTGATGATATAAAACATTCATCTTTAATTAACCTTACTTAAGCGCTAGCATCGCAGCTAACTCATTTGTATTTTTATTCCAACTAAATAATTCTGCATGGGTTCTAATTGCTGAATAATCCCATTTTTTTTCAATTGCTTCCTGTAAACAATAGGCAATTGCATCGGCTGATATCTCTGTGGCTATCACCCCTGTCTTTTCCGTTACAACTTCTGGAATACCACCTACTCTTGTTACTACAACCGGTGTCGCACATGCCATAGCTTCTAAAACCACGTTTGGAACACCTTCATTATAACTGGGTAAGGTTAGCAACTTTGCTTGTGCAATTATATCAGGCAACTCATCATGTGCCTTAACGCCTTCAAGTTTAACTTTCTCATTTAGTTTATGCTCGTTAATTATATCCTGTAACTTAGCTGCCATATTACCATTGCCAATATATTTTAATTGTAAATTTGGAAACTTTTGGTGAATGAGAATAAACGCATTAAGTAATTCAATAACACCTTTATCATGTTTTAGGTTACCAATAAAAACAATGTAGGGTGACTCAGTATTAGTTGGCTTTGGTTTAAATTTTTCTAAATTTACACCGTTATAAATAACATGTATTTTATTTTTATTTATTCCCATATCAATCATTTTATTTGCTAAATCTTGGCTGACTGACAATATACCTTGGGCATGATCTGCCATTGCTGTAATTTGCTTTGCTCGCTCTGGAAAAGCTGCATGCATATTTATATCACTTCCATGTACTTTAAAGTAAAATTCGGTGTTGAATTTTTTGGCTATTGCTACAGCTGCCACAGCATCGGGGTAAGCCCAGCTCGCTAATATTTTTGTAGGCGAAATGCTTTTTATCCATGAACTGGCAAGTAAACTTAACGACCATTGCATTAATTTTCCATATAATCTGCGACCAAATTTTGGTATGTAGAAATAAGGCACGTATTTGATGTTTTTATCTATCTTATTGAACTGCTCTCTATGCTTCCACCAATCAAGAAAAGCAACAGGAATAAGGTAGTATATATCGGCCTTTTCTTCTAAATATCCAAATTGCTGATAATTAAATATAGCACGTGTAGGTTGCCACGGTAATGGATACAAGTTAGTTATTATTAGTATTTTATCTTTCACAGTTGTTTTTATTGAGTCTATGACAGTTCAGATATAGTAACACGATATTTACCACTACTGGTTAGAGGAATATCATTTACCATATGAAAATTAAGTGCTAATTCTTGCTTACTGTATTTATTTATCTCATGAGATATGGCTTGCTTATCTTCTGTACTAAATTGTTCGTTTGCAACAAGGTAGATATCTAGACTGTTAATATTTGATTGTTTAACTTGAAATCTTGTTAAACCAGCAAATTCTTTAAATAAATGAGGGAATAACTCACCAGGTATCATTTGGCCACTTTTGGTTTTAATTACATCGAGTTTCCTACCGTTTATTTTTTTAATTAGTGGTAAAGGGTTTCCACAACTACATGCTGAATTTGATATTGTTGCTCTATCGCCGTTCACATAACGAATTAAGGGCATACCATAATTCATTAGATCTGTAATTACTATATCACCAGCTTCGCCAGTAATATTTTCGTTGTCTTCGTTCAGCGTTTCTACTACTAGGTGATCTATATTGATATGTAAACCTGATTGTTTTTCACATTCAGCGGCTATTAGCATAAATTCACGGCAACCATAAGTATTGTAAACTTTACTTTTAAAGGCTTGCTCTATTTCTTGACGCTGATACTCATAGAGAGGCTCTGCACCAGTGAGTAAACTTAGAGGTGAATGTATCTTAATATTTTGTTTATTTATATATTTTGCAACTTCGTATAGAGGGTTTACATAACTCACAATAGTTTCAGGTTTATATTGATTTATTTCTTTGGTGTACTTGTCCAAATGTTCAATATTCATGTCAAAGGTACTGACCATTTTTCGGTGATAAAAACGATGGTAAAGCGCTTCTTTTAACTTTCGTAGAGTACTGATTTTGCCTACATTGTCACCCCATAAAAAAAGAGATTTCGCTCCTAATCCGGCATGTAACCAACCATAACCTCGCCACATTATTGCTTGACGAGCATCGTTACTTAGTTCATCTAATTCGAATGTAAATGGTTGGCCAGTTGAACCGCCTGTCGATTTTCTTATGTTTTTACCTTTCGCTGAGTTGGGAATAAATTTGTCATAATGATCACTAACATCTTGCTTCGTCAAAATAGGAAGTTTTGAAAAGCCATCTAAATCTTTGATGTCTTCGATGCTTTCTATGCCAGCTTGCTGCCAATGTTTTTTATAAAAAGGTACATTATTCCAGCAGTAATGTAGAAGTTTTTCAAGCCGTTGCCACTGGAAGTGTTTTAATTCACTTTCTGTCCATTTTAATCTATTGATGGATTGACTGTACTCGTTATAAACTTGGCTTTTTTTTATAAATCTTGAATAAAAAGGGAAAAGAAAATGTCGATAGATATATCCGTATGTGCTCATAAATCATTCCAGTCTAAGTAGGTGTATCCATATATAATCTAACATCATATACCTGTTATAAATAATATATCTGCAGTTGTTTAGTTAAGGAATATATGATGCATTATAACTAACATCATGATAATTAAGTAACCAGGTTAAGCTCCCTGATGAAGAGTACCACCAATTAAATTTGCGAATAGGCGCGATTGGCCAAGCATGATTCCTATGTCCTCTATACATCGATCTATAACAAGACCTAAGCATCAAATTAAGTATATTGACGGATTGCTTTGTATCTTCACCTAAAATTTGTTGTGCATATGCCCCTTTAGCAATTGCACTAGCTACATCACAAGCATGCTGGTAATCCATCCAAGCATCTTCTTTTTCATTTAAGCTAGGACTTAAATAAACTAGATATTTAGGGATTGCAGTAACTTCATTTTTAAAACTATATTTAAAATTAGCTGGGCCAACTAAAAACCTTGTTAGCCTTTCAATTATTGAAATGCTTTTAAAATCAAGAGCTAGATGATAATACCGCCAAAGTTGTTCAATTAAAAGAGCGCTCATCCAGGGAGAACAAACCTTTGTTGCTAATTTCCAACCCTCATGTGACTCAAAAGGATGCTGTAAACAATTTTGATTGTAGGGAGAATTAAGAAATAAAGTAATTTCATTTAAAAATTGTTGAATTCGCTTTGATGCATCGGGATCACCAGTTAAAGTCCAATAACTAATTGCTGAAGTTAAGGCTATACTGTGATGTCTTTCTGTCCAAAAACCTTCTTTTTTGATTTTTGCTGACCAAATTAAGGATTTTTTATATATAAGGTGGATATTATCCCGTGTTCCTTGTTCCGGGTAAAAAATATAATCCAGCAACAGTCCTTGCGAATTACTATACTTCATATCTCCAGCTTTTAATGTAAATCCCCCATTTTCATCTAAATGGTTTTGATAAAAAACGGCCGAATCATGAGCATCTTTTTTCCATTTTAAATCACCTGTTTTTATATATAATAAATATAAAGCTAGAGTTCTATCGTAAAGCCAAATAGATGCTTGATTTAAGCCTTTACTTCGCTCTTTAAAACTTTTGTCAGTTATAAATCTCCCATAACCTTGGTAAGCTTCATCAAACCAAGGCACTGCTTTATTTTCTTTAGCGCTTAGTGTGGGGGCATAAAAAGTTTTAGACAGCCAACTTGCAGATAAATTAGCATGATAGCTCATAGAGATTTTAGGGATTTTGTTTGAAGAATTTTTATTTTTATTGTTACTCCAAGCCAAGGTGTACTTATTACTGTTTTTAGATAATTTTATTGGGTTTATGATAATACTACGTATATAAGTAGGTCCTGACTTATGGGGCCAAGTTGCAGTAACATGAAATTCAGTGCTAAGTTCATGACCTTTAACATTAAGTAAAATAAAATGGGAGTTATTTTTAATTAAAAAGTTTGGAACTACAATTGACCAACTGTTATTTTTCATGTTTTTATTGATAGGATGTAATGTAAAATCAACACTCCCATTTGAGGCTAAACTTGAATAACTAACTAAAAGTAAAATCGAATAAAATACAAACAGAAAAATAAAATTAGTTACTTTCATTATAAATACTTTCATATTTTTTCATTGTCACATTTATTGAAAAATTACTAACAACATGTTCTAAGGCCTGTTTTCCATGAGTGCATAGTAATGATTCATCATTTATATACTTCTTAATAGCATTTTGTAATTTAACTATATCTCCAAAGGGATATAAAAACCCGGTAACATCGTCAATGATTAGTCTTGAGTTTCCACCAACATTTGAACCAATGACGGGTTTCCCTTCAGCCATTGCTTCTAGTATCGCAATTGATAAGCCTTCACTTTCTGATGTCACTACTAATAAATCAAATAACTTTTGTATATTTACTCGGTCATTCATAAAGCCATGAAATACAATGTTTTGACTTAATTCACATTGTATTGCTTGTTCTTTAAGGTTTTCGTAACAGTCGCCATCACCAATGATATGAATTTCAATCTTGGATTTTATAACTAATGGTAAATCGTTCCAGGCTTTGATTAAGTGACTTTGTTTTTTTAATTCTACCACCCGACCAACAGAGCCAATTCTTAATTTGTTCTTATTTAGCCGGCCTTGAATATTTGTAGATAAAGGGATGCCGTTTTCAATAACTTTATGTACCTTATTTGGCCAAGGATGATCTTCTTGGAAAACTTTTTGCCCGTTTTTTGAAACAAAGGTAACGGCATTGATAAATGGCCTAATTAGTTTATGGACGAAAATCCAAACTGTTGAGTTGTACCGTCCCTCGCCGTGCCTAGTATAAATTAGTCTTTGTCCAGATAAAAAAGGGCTAATGAGTAAAACGGCTTTTAAACTGACAGGGGAGTGTATATGTAAGACATTAAACTCCTTTAATGTCTTTAAAGTTAATATATTATTTGTCCACCACTTTTTAGTAATATGTGTAACTTTAATCTTGTGGTTTTTGGCTACCTCTACCAGTTCATCACTTTCTGAGCCAAAGCTTAGTATTTCGGCAATACATCTGTTTTTATTTTGCTCAACACATAAATCTATGACAAAACGTTCAGCCCCACCAATTTTTAGTGAGCTTAATATGTGGCAGACCTTTTTAAGTTGTTGCATCTTCAACTCTTACGGTAGTATAGGCATTGACTTTTATCATAATTTAATCAATTTAATCAATTTAA
>Ga0055584_100008431_pt1 | contig 10112 bp, 9 predicted proteins | sample OSDHelmetaG_FD_58716 | JGI IMG/M metagenome (GOLD analysis project Ga0055584, IMG submission 58716) | Pelagic marine sediment microbial communities from the LTER site Helgoland, North Sea, for post-phytoplankton bloom and carbon turnover... | ecosystem: Environmental > Aquatic > Marine >...
TTTCAATCCCCTTGGAATCGGGTCGGTGTTGTAATCTATCGAAGTACCATCAAATGGGACTTTCTATTCTTAAAGAAAACTTTAATGAATTTTTATAAAAACAATAGATTTTGAAATAACTTTTGAGTGGATATTATATCTAATTTTTGATTAAAAATTAGATATATCTTCCCTAGATTATAAAAATAAAAGGTAAGTTTTTATACTTAACTTTTAAAATTTTATATTGTATTTTTTACTTCATTCTCAAAATCTACACCTAAAAATCTTTGCAGTTGTATCTCTTGGAAGAATTTCTTTTGCTTCTTACCTTTTTGCAATTTGTATACTCTTATTGCTTCTTCTTTGATAAGTTCTTTATGTGATGTTAAGTCATCTTTGTTTGATTCTAATATTGATTTAAATCTTTTACTATCATTTACTGTTTTTAAGTCATTTATATCTATCTTATTTTCTTTATTAGAAGTATTTAAATTTTTTAATTCTTGTATATACTCTTTTGCATATTCATTATCTTGCCATTTTTTCATAAATGTTTCAACATGTCTAGAGTTGTCTTTTTTAAGATTATTAAATGCTCTTTTAATCTCATTTTGAATAGCTTTTTCTTTTTTCTCTTGCTCATCCGATTTTAACTCTTCAATTTTTATTGTAGCTTCGTTAAAATGAGGTGAATTTTTATTATTATCTTTAAAATCTTTATAAGCTTGAATTGTATTTGAAGCTTTAACTTTTAGCCAATCATCTTTTTCTTTTTGTATTATTTTTTGTTCCTCTTCTTGTTTAGCTTTTATTTCATCTTTTTCTTTTTGTATTATTCTTTCTTTTTCTCTTAATTCTTCCATACTATTATTGTAATCTTGTATATCTTTTTCATTACATAAAGCATTAATATTTTTTTCATTAACCCCACTTAAATCTATATATCTATGAAGATAATTGTTGTCATTTTTTTCTTTTGCAAATTCTTTTAGTTCCATATATACTAAATTTGAATCATCTTGTTCAGATGCCATAGCCAAAAGATTTTTTATCTGTTCACTTTTATGCCAACTTATATTATTCTCATTTATTTCACTATTCATACAAGCTTCAAAACTTTTTATATATTCCACTTTCTTATGTTTAAATCCATCTATTTGATTAATCTTTAATGATACTTTACCATAACCATAAGCTTTTCCCATACCAATTGAGTGAAAAAAGTTATCTTCATTATTGTGAAAAGTAAGTGCTGATAACAATGCTCCTAGCTCTACTTTTTTTAGATTATGTACTCTTATTTTGAATTTAAACTTTGTATTTTCATCTAACGGCGTAATTTTTGATGTTTGTTTAGATTGTGTATCACCATGATGCTTAAAGTTTTTGTGAATAGGATATCTTTTCCATCCAGCCAAAACAGCATTATTATCCATAAGTGTTTTATATTCTCCTCCATTTTGTACTATGTATATAGGATAATAAGATGCTTTTGGACCACCTAATAGTATATGTCTTGATGACAGTTCATTAATAGTATTTATTGTTTTAGCATGAGAGAATTGAACTCTTCCTTTTAGTGAAACTTGATTTTCATCTATTTTTTTACTATATCCCATAATAGATTCAGATAAATCTATACTATCTGAAGTATGGCTACTTATTAAAGCCTTCATTATAGAGTTTGTATATGGAAATTTATATAAATATGAAAGTCCAAAACTTCCAACTTGTCCCGTAATATCTTTATGGAAAAATACAGGTATTTTTTCTCCATTTTCAAGTTTCTTTTTCCAAAAAGCCCAATCTTCTGATTCTTTAGGTTGTTTTTCTCTTTTATCAAAATAAGCAAATTTAAAATTATCAAAAACTTTTTCAGATACTAGCAATTCATCTTTTTTATCTAAAAAAACAAATTCAAATCCTTTACCATCTCTAGGTTTACCAGTATTTCCTCGTGCTTGTATTTGCCCTGTTAAAACTAAAGTACCTTTTATACTACTATTTTCTTCATATTTACAAAATATTCTTTCATCATATTTCGAGTTATTTTTTGATGTATAAGATTCAGATATATTAAGTGTTAAATCTCTTTTTTCTAGTTTTTTATATTTATATTTTGCCGTATTTTCAAATCCTTTTTGTTGAAAATCTTTCGCAAATTCAATATTGAAAGCTAAATCTATTTGATTATGATGAATTCTATTTGGTACACCACAATCTTCAATTTTTAATTTATTGTCATCTTCTTTATCATAATATAGCCATCCACATTGAGCATTTTTACTTTTTTCCATATATTTATTATATTTCAAATCTCTTATAGAATAAGTAGTATCATTAATAAAACTCATTTTAGAAAAACTCATTATCTCTAAAATATTACGAACCATTCCTTTTACACTAGATCCTGGAATATAAAACTCTCCATTGTGATTACAAAACTTTTCTTCATTTAAACCAACTCTTACAAATATTGGACTCTTTGCTGTAAGCGTGATATCTATACATCCACTCTCACCATCTTCAAATGGCACATCGTGACTAATATCTTTTGACCATGATGGATAGAATACCTTCTCATTTAGAGGTACAAAGTTAAATGGTGCTGTTATCATTTTGATTCTCCTTTCATTGGTTCAAATCCTGCAAATACTACTTTTGTGAGTTTTTTTACATCCATATTCTCACACAATTTATCTGGATTTGTTTCCCATATTTGAGCCATTTTTATTTTGTATGAAAAATTTTCTATATCTGAGATATAAGTTTGTATATCTTTTTTATCTATACTTGATATATCAGTTTCGGATACAAGCCAGTTATCATTTAACTGTCTTATTTGTATAGATTCAGTTCCATTACAAAAGTGCGCTTCATAGATAAAGCCCTCTTCATCTTCTATTTTCACACTTTTACCATCAAAAAATATATCTTTCGATTTATCTATAGGTCTATGTGAAAACTGCACATATCCTGAAAAGGTTTTATACTTATTATTTATGATTTTAATAATATCTTCTTTTTTCATTATTTACTCCAACTTCCACTAAATAATCCATGACCTTTAGTTGTAGCTCCACCAAGGCTTAACGTACCTGTAGTTATATCAGTTAGGCTACTCTCAAAAGCTTTTTGTTCATCTGTACCATCTAAATCTTTATGTAAAAGGATTTCTATTTTGTAATATTCACCATCATCTACTACTATTTTTTCATTGAATAATGCACTATCAATTGCTCCACCTGTAAATCTATCTATAGATACATGATCGAATACTTTTGTAGTTTCATTATTTTCTTTAAAACAATCAGAAATAAGAATTTTACCCTTTTGACCTAGTTCTGTTTTTTTATCATCTACTAATTCTTTTTTATGTCCAAAAATAATATTTACCGCTTTATTTTTCTCTCCTACTTGAGTATGGTCTTTTTTTTGCTTCAACATCTCTTTGTTATAGTGAAAAGCTGTACGATGAGCAATAGCCCCTTTTATAGAACTAGCAGGGATAAGTATCATATCATCTGATAATTTCCCAGTATTATAATCAACAACTTTTTCATAAGTAGGTATCTGATCTGCTTGATCATCTCCAAAACCACTTCCGAACATAAAGAAGTCATCAGGTTTTATTTTTAGTGTATATGTTGTATATTTCTGGTTTACTTCTTTAGTTTTATATATATTCCCAGTAAAATTATTTAAACTACTTGAACACTCTTTATTTGTAGTTTTGATTTCTATTATTTCGAATTTTCCAAATCCTTTTGTACTACCCCCACCTAATCTAAATGATGGACTAGCTAAAAGATCTAATATATCATGAAATGTTTTTTCATCATCTTCTATTAGCTCTATTAAAAATTTAAATTTTGTACCTTTAAAAACTACTTCTTCATCAAACTTAGCACCTTTATTAGTTACCCCTTTAGAATTTATTGCTGTATGTTCTCTAATAGGCAAATTATCAAATATTTTTAGAAAATTAGATTTCTGTAAAAGTAATCCTTCATTAACATTTTCTTTTTCATCTAAAAGTAAAGCATTTGATATGATAATTTTACTTCCATTTTCGTTTCCAAATATATCATTAACTTTATTTGTGTCAAAATCTTTTCGTAACACTCCAGTAATTGATGTTCCTAATATCATAGGTAATCCATTCCAATCTTTTTGAATAGGACTGTCTTGTAAAAAATCACTATTATTACTTCCTACTTTTAGTGGTGTTTGAGCTTGTATAATTATATGAGCGGTATGTTTACTTGTCATCTTTTGGCTCCTTATTTTCTTTTATTTTTGGCATTTGTATTGAGAGTAATTTTGTGAATGCTAAAGGTGTATTACTATTTTTAATGGCATTAAGAAGTATGATTTTTTTATCACCTTCCCATTTTGTTTTTGCAAGCCCTTTTGAGATATATTCTTCCACTTCTTCATAGATAGTTTTTGTAGTATCTTTAGAGCATAAACTTCTTATTGTTCCCCATTGTGAGTTCATTTTATTAGGATATTTATCCTTATGCGTATTTATAAATTTGGCAACCTCTTGACCTAAATCCAATTTAGCTTTTTTATTTTCTTCTCTTTGCTGTAAAAATAAAGCAGTTTTTGTAGTAAGAGGTGTTTTTTCTGTATTTTCTGTATTTTTCTTTAATTCTACAAGATTAAACCTATTTTCATTTAGAAAACTTGGGTTTAAAAGTATTTCGCCAAATCCTTCACTCTGACATGCTCCAACAAAAGAAGGAATATCCTCTTTTTTTACATCTGTGAGTACTATCACCGAGCCTTTTTGTATACAAACTCTTTCATAGTCTTTTGTTTCTCTTTTACTATTATAAGGTGTAAAAGTAGATGTTCTTATTTGACATTTTGGATAGTCTATATTTTTTTCAGTTAAACCCTCAAAAAGATATTTTAAATCATAAGTTGGATTTCCACACTTATCTACTAAAGCTAACCTACTATTTGCATAAAGAATTATTTCATTAGAATTTTTATCTTCTATATTTTGAACTTGTCCTTTTTCTTTAATTTCTACAAGTCCATATTGTGCAGATTTTGATTTTCCTAATCTTTTTTTGCCTGTAATGGTCTGTTTGAGTAATTCTAAATCATTTGAAGAGATATTTTCATCTATTTTAATAGAAAACTGCCAAGTTGTACCACTTTGTATAGCGTTGTATCCATACATTTGACCATCTTTACTTGTTCTAGTGTCTTTGTTATAAGCTGATTTTTGGGAATAGTTGTAGTCTATATTTATTTGCTTTTTATCTTTAGTGATATAACCATCTCTTTTTTGTTTGAGTTGTCCCAAACCACCTTTATCTTCAGCTTTAAAATCTTTATCTTCCAAAAAATGATGATTATAAAGTGTTGTATCATCTAGTTTTTTGTGAAAATAAGAAAGAGGCATTTTGTATGTTTGTTTATCATCTTTTAAAATATTTGCATCCCCAAACTTTACAGCACCACTGTGAAATAGTTTAAAACTATCTTCAAATGTATCATAGTTTAAAGCAACCATACCCAAAAAATTACTCCCAGGGATAAAATCCAAATCAGATATATTTCCCTCATTGTTAGAAGTAGCAGGCAAAACAATATCACTTAAAAATTTTACTTGGTATACTAATTCTTTCATATTATTTCTCCTCTACTTTAAACTCATTAAATTCACATCTTCCTAAACCACGGTTACGATTTAATCCCATTCTTTTGATAAGTTTCATTGCACTAATAAGTCTATTAGCATAATCTTTAGATGGTATATCCAGAATTTCGGCTTCTAGAGTAAGTGGTATTGTAACTTCTATCTCTCTTAAGCTATTATCAACAGCTATTCCTTCTGTTTCATTCTTTTTATTTTTTTCACCTATTTTTGTTGATGCTATTACATCATATAAATTATTTTGTAACTTATTTGAAACTATTTCTTTTTTTGTAGTTTCATCTAATATCGCATTTTTGAAATAACACTCACCGCTGTTATCACCTTGATCTCCAAAACATTGTTTTATTAAATCATTATTCTCAGGTAAATATTCAGCAAGTTCACGAACTAAACCTTTAATTGTTTTAGCAGGTACATAAGGTAAATTATCTTTGTCTTTTACTACTGTACTATCCAGTTGAGCTCCTGCACTAAGTCCACTACTTAAATGCCAATAATCAAAAAATTGTATTTTATATTTCAGTGTAAAACTTTTTTCCATTATTTTTCCCCTTTGAAGTCTGTCGTAGAAAGTATTTGAAGGATGTCATATATAGGTGTTTTATTTAGAACTTGTAATTTACCATTACGATCTTTCTCTTGATCTTTTTGTACAATTAAATTATTATTTGATAATCCATCATATAAATTCTCAAGATTTTTATCCATAATATCACATTTCCATTTTCCACTTTGTTGTGTTACTTCATTAATTCTTTCAAGTAAATTTGATGCATATATATCACTTTTATATAATTCACTCATCCAATTTCTAAGTCTACTTATTGGGCTTCCTTCACATTTATATGCATTTATGGAGTTTTGTAGGTTATCAATAGTTGCTTGATTTTTTTCATCTAAATAGTAAGGTCCAAAATCACATCTTATAGTTTGTTTATCATTTGATATAGTAAGTTCATCTTCTACAAACTTTTTCCATGTTTGAAAATTTGAACTTTGGATATTATGAAACATCAAAGATGATGGAGCTAAATCTAAATTGATTTTTTTAGCATGTTTTTTTGTTGCTCCACATAAAGCTTCAGCTAAGGATACTGCATAATGAAATGGATATTTTTCATTACAAAAAGCAATTCCTGCACAAGCTGTGAGTTTTGGAATTATTCCTTTTAGTTCTTTTATCTTTTTTGTTTCTTCTTCAAAATTATATAAAAAATTTCTTGTAAACTCTAAAGCAACATTTGCATCACATATTACTGTCATATCATCTCCACCCAAAACAACTTTTCTTATTTTCATGTTTTCAATTATGGCATTTTCATAAGCTTTATTTGTAGCAATATTTAATTCTTTAGAAAAGGAACTAAGCTTATCTCCTAATTTTGGGATAATCCTCCCTAACCCATTTCCATCTGCATGAATAACTGCTATTTTATTTTTAGAATTAGAGATAAAAGATAACTCTTTTGAATTTTCAAAATCTTTTTCATCTATTCTTTCTTTTCTAAACCATATTTTATAAGCATCTCTTTTTTGTTGTGTTGCTTTATCGTTGTCTTTATTAATAAATGGCTTAGCCGTTGAAGGGTTGAGTTTCATAAGATTGATACTTATATCAAGTGGTATACTGGGCTTATTTCTTTGAATTTTTAATCTTTTTTCTAATTCATTAATATCATCTTGATTATATTCATCTCCTATTTTAACAACAGCTTGAGACAAAGTAATACCATACGCTTTTTGCATCACCATTTTAGGAAAATCAAAAACAGCTTTTTTGCACTCTTCTTCACTTTTGAAAATCACTTTTATATTTCCAGCTGCATTAAGTAAAATCTCATCTGCTGTAAAATTATCTGTAAAGAGTGTTTCTATACTTTTGACTATCTCACTTGCACCTACTATTTCTTGAAGTTTATTCGTCTTAAATATAAAATCCTGTATCCCCTGCACTGATGCACCATATAAATATTTACTCATATTATATCCTCTACTTTAATTTTTCCTAGACCAAATACTGTTTGTTTTCCAACTCCAATAAGTTCACCTAATTTTAATACTTCATAACATTCTTTACTTAAATTTTTAATTTCCATAGAGCCTATAATTCCTCCCATATTCATTGTAGTTTTTTGCCTATTACTTTGTCTTGTGAGTTCTTTAAATTCTAGTTTTTTATTAGTAATTTCACCTTCTATTTTATAAGGAAATTTTTTAAATCCTTTTCCTAATAATTGCATTTGTCTTTGATATATCGAGTTAATTATATTTTCTAATTCCAAACCATCACTTCTTAAGAATTTATTATCTTTTTTAATTCTAAGAGGTGTTAAGAATTTTAAATGAACATTTTGAGATATTTTATTTATCATAAAAGATTTAGTAAAATCTTTTGGCATTTTTAATTGTCCATTAATAAAGCATGGCTCATCATTTATATACATATCAAAATCTTTATATGTATTTCTATTCATTCCTAAACCGTTTTGCGTTATCATCATATGTAATGCTGATATTACATAAGGAAGTTTTATTACTGCATCATCAAAAAGATAAAAATCAAAATTATAATAATCTAGTCCTAAATTTATATCAAACCTATATTTATGAAAAACATTTTTTTCTTCATAAAATTCATAATAAAGACAGTTTGCACTAGCAAAACATCCCTCACAATTATATGAAGGGTTTATGCAACTTACTTTTTTAAGTGCATATCCTAAAGCTCCACGAAGTTGTGAACCAATAAAATATGCTGGTTTATCTTCTGGTTTAAATATTATTGATATTTTCGTATATGTCATTTTATAACCCAAATTGTTTCAATTCATCCTCTTGTAAATATATAGTCAACTTATCTGATTTTGAATTTTGAATATTAAAAATTTGTTCAACATATTCTTTATTTGATAAATATTTTATTTTATAACTAGTTTCACTCTTTATAAGTTTTGTCCTAAGTATTCCTTGTATTTCTGATCTTTGACAATCTTTTCTTGTTAAATTTGTATCTACTGGATATTCCTTGTTATTATTTATAAGATTAAAATAAATTTTCACTTTTTGTAATTGTTTTTTTCTGTTCCACCAGTTTAGACCTGTTCCAAACATTGCAATAAATGCAAAAATTATTGTTGCATAATCCATCCATGTAATTACTTGTTCTATTTCACTCATACTCTCTAAATCTCCTATGTTCAAATATTGATTTTTTTATTGTTTTTCCATCTTCAACTATTTCTTCTACTGTTCTTTTTGTCGTTGCATATACTGCTTTTAGACCTAAAGATTTTGCAAAATTAACCATCGAATAAACTGCACCAAAATCACCTTGGATTAGGATTACATCTCCTAAACTTGCTCTTTCTTCTAAAAACTTTTTAAGAGGTTTTAAATACTCTTTTAATGATTCTTCATCACTTGGTATACTGCTCCATATTTCTTGAAGTTCATCATCAAGTGAAATAAATTCTTTAATATATAAATTATTTTTAGCCTCATTTTTTTGTATTTGTGTCAAATCATGAGAAAAAAACAAAAACATTTTTTTCATTTATCCTCCTTTTTGTAATTCTACTAATAAATATAGACATAAATTGTCTATTAAAATAAAATCTTTATATCTTTTGAAGCTCTTGTGACTGCTACATATAAAAGTCTATATGCAATATCTATATCACCTCTATTAATAAGTGATAATATTGAGTTTCCATCTATATAGACTTTTTCATAAGTACTACCTTGAGATTTGTGAACTGTACTTGCAAATATATATTTAACATTAGCATACGTATCTTTTACTGCGTAATAATGTCTCCATTTTTTTCTTCTTAATGCATCATCTTTAAAACTTGTTTTTTTCGCTTCTTTTGATATTTTTATAAGATATTCGTTGTACTTCTCATTATCATCTGGATCAATTACTTTAAAACCTCTTCCCAAGCTATCTTTACACTTCCAATAATTTATCTTAATATATTTATCAAATTCTTTTGTTGCTTTATCAACCTCTACTATTTCACTATTTTGAAACTTTCTTGAATAAAATTCATTAAAAACAAGTTTATCCCCTTTTATAATTGCATCTGTAGCACTTATATTATGATCTTTCCAATACCTATATCTTAATAACCTATTTTGTTCATCAACTTGTGAATTTGTATAAGAGATAACTTGATTTTTTTCTTTATACCAGAACTTACTGTTTGTAAAACTGTTTAAATACTCTTTTTCATCATTAAAAATTTCTAACTTTTTATATTTACGTGCATCAAAGATATCTGTAATTGGTATATAATTTTTATCTTTTATACAGTTCTTTAATTCATTAGCAATAACTTTTATATAACTATCTTTTGCCTGTCTAACTATTTTTGTTAATTTATATTTTTTAGGCAAGTTTATTACTCCATTTTGACCTTCATCAACTGGAGGAAGTTGATATTCATCT
>Ga0055584_100008433_pt1 | contig 10110 bp, 9 predicted proteins | sample OSDHelmetaG_FD_58716 | JGI IMG/M metagenome (GOLD analysis project Ga0055584, IMG submission 58716) | Pelagic marine sediment microbial communities from the LTER site Helgoland, North Sea, for post-phytoplankton bloom and carbon turnover... | ecosystem: Environmental > Aquatic > Marine >...
AGAAAAGAAATTTAACTTCTGCATATAAATATTATTGTAATAAAAATTTAGAAAATGCTCATGATTCACATGCTGATACAATTGCAACATTAGAAATAATAAAAAAACAAGTTGAGTTATATGAAAATATGGAAGTGATTGATAATAAAGGTAATAATTTAGGTAAAATTTCAAAAAATGTAGACTCAGTAGGTTCAATTATTAGTAATAATATAGTAGATCTTTCTGGAAGAATAATAAAAAATTCAGAGAGTGTTAAAGTATTTAATTTTGGAAAATATAAAAACCAATCTGTTAATAAGGTATTTAAATCTAATCCAGAATATTATCATTGGATAATGAAAAGTAATTTTCCAATTGATACCAAAAAAAAATTTACTGAGATTAAATTAAGAGGTATCAAAAAATAATTATATCTCTATTTAAATAATCAAAAGATTTAATTTTAAGATTTAAAACATCACCTCTAATTATATCTCTACAAATTTCAGGCCATTCAATAAAGCAATAATTACCTGAGTCTATATAATCTAAAAAATCTATTTCTATCAATTCTGCTTTTGACTTTAATCTATATAAATCAAAATGATAAATTTTATTATTTTCATCAATATTATATTCATTAATTATATTAAATGTGGGACTTAAGACTTTATCCTTAATATGTAGAAAGTCACAAAAAAATTTAACTAATGTAGTTTTACCTGACCCTAAATTTCCTTCCAATAATATAATCTTGATATCTGTTGAGATAATATATTCAATAACCTCTTTATAATCAGATATTGATTTTTTTTTAAAAGTTTTCATTGAGGGTTTTTAGGCGATAATTCAATAAAAGGTATAATCATCTCTTCCATAGAAATCCCACCATGCTGGAAAGTATCTTTGAAGTTTTTAGAATGAAAATTATAGTTTTTAGAGTATAATAAATAATTATTATCAGTAGCAAATAAATATTTAGTAAAAATATTATGCCTTGGAAGGTTTATTTTTTCACCATTCTCACAATAATAAATTTTATCATTATCTGTATTAATATTTTTTCCTACCTTAAATCTTATATTATTATTTGTTTCTTTATTTGCCTTTACTAGGACAGGTTTATCAACCTTAATAGTACCATGGTCCGTAGTTAAATAAACTTTAACCTTTTTAAGAGATAAATGTTTTAATAACTCATTTAGAGAGGAATTCTTAAACCAAGAAAGTGTAAATGATCTAAATGATTTTTCATCATATGCAAGGTTTTTAAATAGCTTATTTTCTATTTTTGAGTGAGATAACATATCAACAAAATTGAAAACAACAGAATTGAATTCATAATTATCTAAATCAGATATTTTTTTTATAAACTTTACACCATCATCATATGAAACTATTTTATTATAAGAATGTCTAATATCAATATTATTTCTTTTTAAATTTCTATCAAGAAATGAATATTCATTTCTATTAAACCCTTCTGATTTATCAGACCATAAATCGTTATCTTTTATAGACATTTCAAGTGGTGTTAAACCTGAAAAGATAGAATTTCTTGAATATTCGGTAGTTGTAGGTAGTATAGAAAAATAAGGATCATCCTCTTCTATAAAAAAATATTTAGAAACATAATCCTCAAGAATTTTCCATTGATCATATCTGAAGTTATCTATTACTATTAAACATACTTTATTACTTGAAATTTTTGGAAATATTTTTTTTTTCAAAATATTATTAGTCATCAATATATTCTTAAAATTATTTTCAGACCATTTTGAATAATTTTCAATTATAAATCTTGAAAATTTAATATTTGCTTCTTTTTTTTGTGTAATTAACATTTCATTGAACTGATCCTCAGAGTTTCTATCAAAACTGATCTCCCAATCGATAATATTTTTATAAGTATCTATCCAATCTTTATCAGACCTATTAGAGTTTATTTTTTCAGAAATTTCATTAAAAAAAGAAATATAATCTGACTTTAATTTATTTTTTATTATTGAGGAATTCTCTAATACTTTTTTAACGGATATTAATAATTGATTTGGGTTTAATGGCTTAATCAAATAGTCATTTATTTCAGAGCCTATAGCTTCATTCATAATATCTTCCTCCTCATTTTTTGTGATCATTATAATTGGAACAGTAATAGATATTTTTTTAATATCAGAAATTAGATTTAATCCAGTTTTTCCAGGCATATTTTCATCGATAAGAATTAAACTAAAACTATTATCTTCAGACATATAGTCTAATAATGAAAAGGGATTATTAAATGTTTTAACATGATATTTCTTTTCCTCTAAATAGAGAACGTATGGCTTTAATAACTCAATTTCATCATCAACCCATAAAATCTTATATCTTTGCATGTTAATATATTTAAATCAAATATAAATTAGTTTACAATGAATAATATTCATTTTAAAATCAAAAATTTAGCAGAAATTATTGATGCAGAAATTATTGGAGATAAAAATATCGTAATTAAAGGAATAAGTGATATTGAGACTGCTGAAAAAGGTGATATAACATTTTTAAGTAACATTAAATATTTGAAATTTATTAGTAAAACTAATGCTTCTGCCATAATTGTTGATAATCATATAAAATTACCATCTAACTCAAATCTAACCTATCTAAAGGTAAAAGACTCTTATTCAACATTTGGTTTACTTTTATCTGAAATTGAAAAATTAAATATTATTAAAAAAGAAGGTATTGAAAAACCATCCTTTATTGATTCCACTTCAAATATCAAAAAAGACGTATACATTGGAGCATTTTCTTACATTGGTAAGAATGTAAAAGTTGAAAGGGGTGCTAAAATATTTCCATATACTTATATTGGTGAAAATAGTGAAATTGGAGAAAATACTATAATCTATCCTGGAGTAAAAATTTATGATTCTACTAAAATTGGGAACAAATGTGTAATTCATGCTAATTCTGTTATAGGTTCTGATGGATTTGGATTTGCTCCAAATGAAAAAGGAGATTATTTAACTATTCCTCAAATTGGGAATGTTATAGTAAAAGATAACGTAAGTATCGGTTCTAATACTGTAATTGATAGAGCTACATTAAAATCTACAATAATTGAGAAAGGAGTTAAAATGGATAATCTTATTCAAATTGCTCATAATGTTATTATAGGAGAAAATACTGTAATAGCAGCTCAGTCAGGAGTAGCTGGATCTAGTACCATTGGAAAAAATAATATGATTGGAGGTCAAGTAGGTATTATAGGACACTTAAAAATGGGTGATAATATTAAATATGCAGCGCAATCAGGAGTGACTAAAAATATGAAAAGTAATCAAACTTTAATTGGATTTCCAGCAATCCAAAAAGAAAAATATATTAAATCGTATATAATATTTAAAAAATTACCTTCAATAGAGGAAAAAATTAAAAAATTAGAAGAAAAATTATATAATTTGCAATCGAAATGAAAAATTTTCAAAGAACTATAAATATTGAAGGAAAACTTTCAGGACTAGGGCTTCATACAGGTAAAAATGCAACTTTGAAATTTTTTCCAGCTCTTATTAATCATGGAATAAAGTTTCAGAGGATAGATTTAGAAAATAAACCTATTATAAATGCTGATGTTGATAATGTAATTGCAGTTGAAAGAGGTACAACACTATCCCAGAATAATGCAAAAATATCAACAGTTGAACATCTTTTGGCAGCAATTGTAGGTTTAGAGATTGATAATATTTTAATTCAAATAGATGGTGAAGAAATACCCATTCTTGACGGGAGTTCTAAAGAGTTCATAAAATGTTTAGAAAAATGTGAGGTCAAAAATCAAGATGCTGCAAGAAAATATATAGAAATACCTGAGAAATTAACTTTCATAGATGAAAAAAATAATGTTGAAATATCAGCTTACCCTCATAATGACTATAGGGTTACATCAATGGTAGATTATAATAGTGAAGTTCTAGGTAGTCAACATTATACACTTAACAAAATATCAAATTTTAAAAAGGAAATATCTAAAGCCAGGACATTTTGTTTTCTTCATGAAATTGAAGAATTATTTAAAAAAGACTTAATTAAAGGTGGTGACCTTAATAATGCAATAGTAATAGTTGATAAAGTTGTAGATAACAAAAAACTTGATGAGATTTCTACTTTGCTAGGAAAGAAAAAGGTTAGGGTTGATAAACAAGGAATTTTAAATAATGTCAATTTAAGGTATAATAATGAACCAGCAAGACATAAGCTTTTAGATATAGTGGGAGATTTAGCATTAGCAGGTAGACCTATTAAAGGGCATATAATCGCTGCCCGACCTGGTCACAAATCTAATATTGAATTTGCTAAAATGTTGAAAAAATTTATTAACAAAAAAAATATAAATGCTCCAAAATATGATCCTAAACAAGAACCAGTTTATGATATAAATGATGTAAAAAAAATATTAAAACATAGATATCCATTCTTATTTGTTGATAAAATTACTTACTTAGATGAGTCTGAAGTTATAGGAATTAAAAATGTAACTGCAAATGAACCTTTTTTTAAAGGCCATTTTCCAGGTAATCCAATAATGCCAGGGGTTCTTCAGATAGAAGCATTAGCTCAGGTAGGTGGAATTCTTGTTATGAATTCAATTAATGAACCAGATAAACATATTCCATATCTTGCTGGTATTGAAAATTTTAGATTCAGAAAAATGGTCAGGCCAGGTGACACCCTTGTAATGAGACTTAGGTTTGAATCTCCTATAAAAAGAGGTATTGCTAAAATGAAAGCAGAAGCTTTTGTAAATAATAATATTGTGGGAGAAGGAATAATGACCGCGACTTTACAAAAATTATATGATTAGAAATAACATATTTATACATAAAGACTCTATAATTGGAAAAAACAGTAAGATAGATCCTTTCAGTTATATAGGAGAAGATGTTAGTATAGGTGAAAATTGTTGGATAGGAAATAATGTAACTCTTTATCCAGGATCAAGATTAGGAAATAATGTAAAAATTTTTCCTGGAGCAGTAATATCTTCAGAACCACAAGACTTAAAATTTGAGGGAGAAAAAACTTCGGTTGAAATTGGTGATAACACTACTATTAGAGAATTTGTAACAATTAGTAGAGGAACAAATGATAGACAAAAAACATCTATAGGTAAAAACTGTTTAATAATGGCATATTCTCATATAGCTCATGATTGTATAATTCAAGATAATTGTGTTATTGTTAATAATGTTCAAATTGGTGGGCATGTTACAGTTGATAATTTTGCAATTGTTGGAGGAGGCACATTAATACATCAATTTTCAAAAATTGGAACTCATGCTATGGTTGCTGGTGGATCTTTAGTTAGAAAAGATATACCTCCATTTTGTAAAGCAGGTAAAGAACCATTAAGCTTTAAAGGAGTAAATTCAATAGGTCTTAAAAGAAGAAATTTTAGCAGTGAAAGCATTAATCAAATTCAAAATATTTATAGGATAATGTACTTAGAGGGAAGAAATACCTCTCAAGCTATTGATAAAATAGAAAATGACATAAAGGATTCAAATGAAAAGAAGGTTGTATTAGACTTTATTAAAAATAGTGATAGAGGAATTATAAAAGGATTGTTTGACTAATCTCTTCATGGAAATAATTTTAGATAAAATATCAAAAAATTTTGGGGAAAATAAAGTAATAAATCAGTTTAGTTTTAAGTTCAAAAGAAAATCTTATGCAATAATTGGTAAAAATGGAGCTGGGAAATCAACATTATTAAAAATAATTGGAAATTTATTATTGCCAACATCAGGATCAATAAATTATAATAAAAAAAAAAATATTAACATATCTGAAAATTTATTTTTTGCTGCTCCATATCAGGAGTTGATTTCTGAATTATCAGTAAAGGAATTTCTAAAATTTCATTCCAGATTTAAAAAGTTAAATTCAGATTATATTAAAATGTTAAATACTTATAACCTTATTGATTATAAAAATACCAAAATTGGAAATTTATCCTCAGGCTCTCTTCAAAAGCTCAAACTTTTAATTGCTTTTGATTCTGATTCCAAATTTATATTGCTTGATGAGCCTACTACAAATTTAGATGATGAGGGTAAAAAAATATACAAGAAGCTATTTAGAGAAAATAATAAAAAAAAAGGAATAATAATTGCTACAAATGATAGTGATGATATAATCAAAAAAATAACAGAAATAATTAAAATATAGACACTTATTTAAGTAGGAAGTTCTGAAAATATAAACATTTATAATGCAGTAATATTATAGCTATTGCTTTATAAAATCAAATATCCAATTGCCTTCCTTAAGTCCACCTACAACTGTAAAGCTTGTTCTAAGAGTTGTCTGAGTTACAGAAATACTTATTACAACATTATCATTTCTCAATAATTTACTCCTATCATTATTCTGAAATTGCCATGATCCAGAATTTGGCCATACACCAGAATCGAATGAGTTTGTAGTTGCATAATTGCCACCACTTTTAGTAGCACCAGATATTGTAAGAGTTAAGTCTTTAAATTCAGAAATAACATTATTATCCTTCACTGCTGAGGAAGCATCTTTTAAAATCCATGTACCATTCAATAAATTAGCTTGGATATCTAATGGATCATCAGGCTCTGGAGTAGGATCTACACTATTACATGAATATAAGATTGATAAAAAAAATGTAATATTTAATAGTATATTTTTCATAACGTAAATGTAATTTATAAAAGTTAAAGAATATAATTTATAAAAAAAAGGTCATCATATAATGATGACCTTTTCATTAAAAAATTTAAATAACTAGAAGTTTAACTTTAAAGAAAAGTTTAAAGTCCTTCCCCAACTTGGAAATCCTTCTCCAAGTGATCCACCACTTTCAATTCCTCTAGCCCAATAAATTTCATCTAAGATATTATAACCTTGAACTTGAGCATAGGCACCAATATTACCTAATTTAAACCTAGCACCAACTCTTAAGTCTAGTACTCCATAGTTATCCATCTGGTAAGGTTGACTATTAGCTAAGTTTTTATCATCTCTATCAGAAACATCGTAATCTGAATAAAGCTTAGCATTATATAAATACTGTCCACCTACATCTAATACCTTATTAATTTGATATCTACCTGTAAATCCAATTTGACTCTGTGGATGATTTCCAACATATAAATTAGCAGAATAAATGTCAACAGTAATAATATCAAGGTCTCCATCACTTCTTATCTCTCCTTGAACATCATTTGCCCATCTCCAGTCTCCTAAAGAAATCATACCTCCAATATCTAATTTAGGAGTGAATTTTGTATTCCACTCTAATTCGACACCTTTATGTAAAGCATTTTGATTTCTAATAGCTGATCTTGTAGCAACTCCATTGATAGTTACTCTTGGAGATAAAAGACCTTTATCCATCCACTTAGTATAATAAGCATTGATCTTAGCAGCAAATTTATTAGACTTAAATCCATAACCAAACTCTAAAGATCTTGCCTTCTCATTTTCTAAGGGATCAACAACTACATTTTGGTAGTTAGTAAATACAAATCCAAAGAAAGGTGCTCTAGAAAAAGAACCAGCGTTTAAATAGATATTACTCATCTCTGAAAAGTTAAAATTAAACCCAGCTTTTACATTATGTCCAGTTATATTTACTTTTTCAGATGTTTGGTCTTTTCCTCCATTTTCTACACCTGCATAATTCATTCTATCAACTCTAACATACTGAGTCCTAGAAACTGATCCACCTGCAAAAGCAGAAAACTTATCATCACTGTATTCTAATTGACCATGTAAACCAGCATATCTATGAATACCATCATTATCATAAGCAATTCTTTGGTTTTCAGGAGTTTTATCAAAAAATAAAGACGTAGAATTTTCATTAACATATTTTAAATGATCTCTAATTCCACCATCTCCATAAGAAGACTTTTCAGAATTTCTGCTATAATCAACGGTATATTTATATAGTTCAAGCCAGTGAGAACCTCCTAATAAGTTTCTTACTTCTCTGAAATGTTCTCCAGTATAAGTTCTTGCATCTAAACCAACAGTTAAAGATAAATTATCATTAAACTCATGTTCAAGATTTGTAAGAACTCCATACCACTTATGATTATTTACAGAATTCCTTAAAATCAAAGAAGAACCCTTTGTTGCAGAAAGACCATATGAACCAGAATTGCCTTGATTTGCAACATTATCAGCTACAACAGCATCCCAGTTGATCAAACCATCTGAAGTTCTGTCTTGATCTCCATAATATCTACCATAAGAACCAAGAGGACCTGATCCTCCTCCTTTACCATAAGAAGCATACACTGAAGTGTTTAGAGAAGTGTTCTCATTCATATTGTAATAATGGTTAAGTACTATATGAGGTTTGTGGTAATAATTATTTCTTCCACTTAATTCTTCACCATCTAAATAACCCCAATCTCTGTTATACTTGTGACCATACTGATCAACTTCAGCAGGAGTTAAATATTGGTCTCTTTGTCCATGTTTCTGTGGAGCACCTATAGCAGTAAGTACTAATGAATTATTTTCATTAAACTCTTTTGTGACAGAAAGAAAATAAGTGTTAGCATTTACATAAGTTCCATCTACATATCCATTACCATCAGTTCTTGAGTAAAGTAATGATACTGCCCAGTCCCTATTTAATCTACCAGAGTTATAAGAAATTGTTTCCTTAAACTGTCCGTAATCAGATACTTGTTGTAGATATGAACCGCCTTTCTTAGAGTCAATTGATTTTGTAATAATGTTAATAGTTCCACCAATTGAACCAATAGCTAATTTAGAAGCACCAAGACCTCTTACAACTTGCATTGCAGAAGTTACATCTCCTAATCCATTCCAGTTAGACCAGTAAACTCTACCATTTTCCATGTCATTAACAGGAACACCGTTTATCATAACAGTTATATTTTCCTGAGCAAACCCTCTGATATATACTCTTGAATCACCTACTCCTCCACCTTCTTTCGTAGTATAAACACCAGGAGTCATTTTTAAAAGTTCTGGAACTTCTTGAGTACCAGCATACTCTTCAACATATCTTGTTGAAACATTAGAGAAAGTTGTCGGTGTTTTTCTATCAATACCGTAATCAGCCGTTACTCTAACTTCATCAAGAGAGATGTTAAGAGAATTCATTTTAATCATACCAAGATCTCCAGAGTAATTTAATTCTAAATCGTCATATCCAATATATGAGATAAGTATTATATCACTTGAAGATGCATTAGAAGAAAATGAAAAAGATCCATCTAGACCTGTAAATGTACCATCTGTAGTTCCCTTAATAGATACATTAGCTCCAATTAGAGGCTCATTAGATGAACCGTCTACAACGACACCAGAAACTAGTGATTGTGAAAAGGAGGTAAATGAAATAAGAGAAACTACAAAAAATTGTAATAAAATTTTGTAATTGTTTTTCATAATTAGTGTAAAGTTATAAATCAAAGGTTTGTACTTAATATATGTTAATTTAGTTTTAAACCAATATTATTAAAACTACCTAGAATCCTAAATTGTTTTAACAGTTAAATTTAATCAATTTTTATATAAATTTGGATATGTCTATTAAGCTATTTAAGCAAGATAAAAATTATATATTAAAAAAGGTCCAAAGCGAAACCAAAAACCACCTTTTAAAAAATCTCATAAAAAAATCAATAATTAAATATGAGCTTGAATCAAACCCTCTTGGTTTAATTGATTCAACTAGTAAAAGTTTAATAAAATATAAAATTAATCATGAAAATAAATTGAATTTTTTTTACAAAAAAATTTCAACGATATATAGATATAACTACGGTGAAGTCCAATTATGTTTTTTATGGGATGGGAGCTCACATAATGAGTTTTATAAAAACAGGTGGATAGGGTTTTTTAAAAAAGAAACTAAAAAAATGATTCAAAATAATAGTTTTTTAAAACATATTCTCTCAATAACTGTTTTTGATAATGAGATAAATAATATTTCTGAAAATCAATATAAACTTTCTACTTATATAAGAAAGGAATTTAAAATTCAAGTATTTAAAAAAAAAGGTGTCGTCATTCGATAAAATAAATTAGTAATTTGAGAACAATATTTTTTTTTATTTTTTTATT
>Ga0055584_100008434_pt1 | contig 10109 bp, 6 predicted proteins | sample OSDHelmetaG_FD_58716 | JGI IMG/M metagenome (GOLD analysis project Ga0055584, IMG submission 58716) | Pelagic marine sediment microbial communities from the LTER site Helgoland, North Sea, for post-phytoplankton bloom and carbon turnover... | ecosystem: Environmental > Aquatic > Marine >...
TTTATTGGGCTGTTTATCCATTTCTTTATGCCTGGTGGCCGCCCGCGCGGGGTCGCTGATGTTATGGAAGGTATTTCGTTGCATTCCGGCAGAATGGATATCAGATCGACTTTGGGCGCCGCTGTTGTAAGTGCAGCATCGATAGGCGTTGGCGGCTCGGTCGGCCGGGAGGGGCCCGTGGTGCATCTTGGCGCTGGGTTGTCCTCGTGGATATCGCGGCGGCTGGGAGTGAGTCGAACGATTACGATCAACCTCTTGGGATGTGGCGCGGCGGCGGCTATTTCGGCTTCCTTTAACGCCCCCATCGCTGGGACGATTTTCGCCCTCGAAGTCATTATCGGTCATTACGCGTTGTCGGCACTGGCACCGATTGCCCTGGCATCGGTTACCGGTACAATCATTTCGCGGGGGCATTTCGGCGATTTCTCCGCCTTCGTCGCTCCCAGCCATTCAATTGTCTCTTATCTTGAGTTCCCTGCCTTCGCTTTACTGGGGGTCGTCAGCGCCTTGGTGGCTATCATTTTGATGAAAAGCATCATTTTTGCCCAGGATATGTCTAACAAGATGCCGTTACCACGCTGGGTTCATCCAGCCGTGGGTGGCTTACTCATTGGGCTTATTGCGCTGGTCTTTCCGCAAGTCCTTGGCGTTGGCTATGGCGCAACGGACGCGGCGATGAAAGAGCAGATCGCGCTTGGGATGTTATTGGCCCTTTTGGCAGCTAAAACCGCTGCGGTGGCGATCAGTCTGGGTTCTGGCTTTGCCGGTGGCGTGTTTAGCCCGTCACTGTTTCTTGGTGCCATGCTTGGCGGTTCCTTTGGAATTATTGCCACGGAGGCGTTTCCACACCTGTCTTCTGGCCATAGCGCCTATACGCTGGTGGGGATGGGGGCTGTCGCGGGAGCGGTCTTAGGAGCACCGCTTTCAACCATTTTGATCGTCTTTGAGCTGACGGGTGCGAACAATTATTCCTTTATCATAGCGGTGATGGTGGCTGTTGTGATTGCATCCGTGATCACGCAGCAGGCATTCGGGGGCTCCTTCTTTTCCTGGCAGTTGCAGAAGCGAGGCGTGAATTTGGCGCGGGGCAGGGAAGCCGGATTTCTCGCCGAAGTTCACATTGGTGACGTCATGACCTCGACTTATATGAGTGTTTCACGACAGACGCCGATTGCGGAATTGCGCGAGAAACTTCACCAGGCCCCTCATGCACAGCTTTTTGTTCTGGATGATAACGGCGCGCTGGTTGGGACGATTGACTTGTCGGATGTTGCAGAAGCGGCCTATGACCCGTCTCTGGATGGCCTCCTCAACGCGGCTGATGTTACGCGGCCAAATCCACCGGTCTTAATGCGTGAAACAGATCTGGAAGTCGCGATCAAACTCATGGAGGACGTCCATGAAGAGCATGTGGCGGTAGTTGAAGACACTGACTCGATGCAGATGATCGGTGTCGTTCACGAAGTCGAAGTTATGCTCGCCTATAACAATGCCATCGTTCGCGCCCGCGAAGAGGAGCACGGCGCGCTCTAGCTCAATAGCTGTGGTCGAGTTTGAGCCACTTGTATCGATCAGTCGATTTTATGGATATCGGTCGTACTTTTGCGCCTTGCAAAATATCAAGTGGTACTGAAATGCCAGCATCACCCAGCTTCCAAACCCGACGATAAAAATCGATCAAACTCGTTACCGGTTCTCCGGCAACACCGACAACGAGATCCCCTTGCTTGACGCCTGCAGCTTGTGCCGGCCCACCGCGGGCTGTCCGGGATACGAATAATCGGCCCTGGATTTCCTGTGCATACAGGCCGAGCCAGGGTCGATGGGGACCGGCGGCACGGCCTTTTTCCAGGAGATCGCCGAGAATGGGTTTAAGTTGGTCGATGGGAATGAACATATTGCCGGGTGTTGCGTGTCCCGGTTCCACCGCGTCGCCGACGATGAGAGAACCAATTCCGACCAGCTTGCCTTTAGAGGAAAATAACGCGGCGCCGCCGAAGGCCGGGTGGGGAGGGGCGGTATAGATGGCTTTTTCAAGCATGTATTCCCAGGAACCCGCAAACGGTCGCCGCGATACGACAAGTCCTGGCAGTGCCCCTTTGCGGCCGCCATGGCTTACCATGAGGATTGGGTCCCTAACCGCCAAATCGCGGGAATCGCCGAGTTCCACGGGTTTTGCGGAGAGCTTCTCATTTGCCCGTAAGAGCCCAAATCCGGAGGCATGATCATATGCAATCGTACGCGCGGTGACCCGTTTGCCGCTGGAGAGAATAATTTCAGTGCTTTCCGCTTCGAGAATGGCGTATCCGATGGTTAATATGAGCCCGTTAGAATCAATAATGACACCACTGCCATCTCGATTGGTCCCAAGGCTCCGGGCTGTTCTGGCCTCAGCCGGGACTTTGGAAACAACTTGAACGACTGCTTCAAGAACACCATCGACGGTGAATCCTGATTGCGCCGACCCCGTCCCTAGAAATGTGGAAATGAGCCCAAGGGTCAAGGCAACCAGAGCAATCCCTCTGGAGATAATTGAAAAACGCGACGAACGACGAATCTTTGCTTTGGGCATGGTTTAACCCTCTTATCCGAGACCTAGGAACGATATAGCGCGTTGCGTTCTTAGGGCAATTACAGAAAATTACCCCGAGATCACAATTTCACGACCAAATTTTCGCTAAATCGAATCGAAAAGCGCAATTCGGCAATCGCCCAGGCCTATCAGTCACTGATATAGTACCGGCTCCCATGTCTGACATTATAGAACCAGCACCGTCGGCCCCTGCGCCTCAAACGACCCAGCAAGCCTCACCGCCTTATCTGGCGACGTTGAATCCGGTCCAGCGTGGTGCTGTGGAAGCCGTGGATGGACCTGTTCTTGTCCTGGCAGGTGCGGGGACCGGTAAAACGCGGGTGCTGATAACGCGCCTCGCTCATATTCTGGTGACCCGGAAGGCGTTTCCTGGACAGATCCTCGCCGTCACCTTTACCAATAAGGCGGCGCGCGAGATGCGGGAGCGTGTTGCCGGGCTGGTTGGGCCGGTCGCAGAGGATCTATGGATTGGGACGTTTCATTCCGTAGCGGCACGGATATTGCGGCGTCATGCAGAGATAATTGGTCTCAAATCAAACTTCACAATTCTGGATTCGGATGACCAGCAGCGGCTTCTAAAACAGATATTGGAAGCCAACGATATCGACCACAGTAAATGGCCAGCGCGAGCGCTTTTGGCGATTATTCAACGCTGGAAAGATCGCGGGCTTGTTCCGGAGAAGGTGTCGACAGCGGATATCGGCGAATTTGCCGGCGGCAAGGCACTCGAACTTTACAAAGAGTATCAACAGCGTCTGGTCACCCTCAATGCCTGTGATTTCGGTGACCTGCTGCTCCACAATCTGACGCTGTTTACCACTGATGAAATGATCCTGGCGGAATATCAGCGTCGGTTTAAATATGTTCTGGTTGATGAGTATCAGGATACCAATGTCGCTCAATATCTGTGGCTTCGACTATTAGCTCAGACCAACCGAAATATTTGCTGTGTCGGTGATGACGACCAATCTATCTATAGCTGGCGCGGCGCGGAGATCGGCAATATTCTGAGATTTGAGGAAGATTTCTCTGGCGCGCAGGTTTTTCGCTTGGAGCAAAATTACCGGTCAACACCGGAGATTTTGGCGGCAGCGTCGGCTTTGATCGCTCATAACGCGGGGCGGCTTGGTAAGACGCTTTGGACGGAGCGTGCTGCTGGCGACAAAATCACGGTCCGCGGTGTGTGGGATGGTGAAGCCGAGGCCCGAAATATTGCTGATGAAATTGAAGCCATACAGGTAAAGGGCCATTCCCTTGATCAGATCGCGGTTTTGGTGCGGGCGAGTTTCCAGATGCGGGAATTTGAGGAGCGCTTTATTACCGTTGGCATCCCTTATCGCGTGATTGGAGGTCCCCGATTTTATGAGCGCCAGGAAATTCGGGATGCTATCGCCTATATGCGTGTCATCAACCAACCTGACGACGGATTAGCCTTTGAACGGATTATCAATGTGCCACGCCGAGGAATCGGGGCGGCAACCATGCAGGCCATTCATCATTTGTCGCGGGCGCAATCAATTTCGCTGACCGAGGCCGCGCGGCGGCTGGCCGGGACGGACGAATTAAGACCACAAGCCCGGCGGGCGATTACAGCCCTCCTGACGGATTTTGATCGCTGGTCGGGACTCGCTGAAACGGTTGATCAGGTAGAACTCGTCGAAACCGTTCTTGATGAGTCCGGTTACACCGAGATGTGGCAAAAGGATAAGTCTCCGGAAGCCCCCGGTCGGTTGGAGAATCTCCGCGAGCTCGTCAGCGCGCTGGAAGAATTTGAAAACCTGTCAGGCTTTCTCGAACATGTCAGTCTGGTGATGGAAGCCGGTCAGGCAGATGGTGGCGAAATGGTTAGCCTGATGACTCTACATGCCGCGAAAGGCCTGGAATTTGATACAGTTTTTCTTCCGGGCTGGGAGGAGGGTGTATTCCCTAATCAGCGCACGATGGATGAAGGTGGCGCACCCGCCCTCGAAGAAGAGCGTAGGCTGGCGTATGTCGGGCTGACGCGGGCACGACAACGCGCCCATGTCAGTTTTGCAGCGAACCGGCGGATCTATAACCAATGGCAGGCGTCGATACCATCGCGGTTTGTTGAAGAGCTGCCCGCGGATCATGTTGAGGCCATAACGGATGCCGGACTTTATGGTAGCTACCCGGCGACATCGGGATTTGAAGATGATGCCGCTTCAGAATGGACGGCGGCAGGGCGAGGGCCAGGATTTCAACGGATGCAGTCAGCGCGCGGCAAGCGCAAAGAAGCGGGCGTTATTGATGGCCGGGCGAAAGTGATCGAAAGCTTGCCATCAGCGGGCGGAATTGAACGCGGTGTCCGGGTGTTTCACCAAAAATTTGGTTATGGGAAGGTAAAATCGATCGACGGCAATAAACTTGAGATAGATTTCGAGAAAGCCGGGACCAAGAAAGTGATGGATAGTTTCGTGGAGCTCGCTTGATCCAATGGGAGACGACCCATCTGATAGCTGGCAGATCGTTTTCCATATCGCCGAAAAAGACCATCTTTCGATCTTTGAAGCGATTCTAGACCCTTTTGTCGACGGGATCAGTATGGACGAGGATGCTGGTGCAGAAGGCCGCCAGGTCACTGGCTTCTGTTCGATTAAGCCAGACCCTTCAGAGTTGGAATTAAGATTGCTCGTTGGGGCTTTGGCGGCAGGGGTAGCAGCACCAAATATCAAAATAAAAAAGGTCGCCAGAGTTGATTGGGTTGCGCAATATCAGGCGCGGACGCCTCCCGTAACGATCGGCAATTTCTTTATATATCCCGATCATTTTGACGGTGATCTTCCCACAGACAAGATGCCCATCGCTCTTGATGCCGGACTGGCCTTTGGAACAGGTGAACACCAGACAACTGAAGGGTGCCTCAGGAGCTTGGAAGGGCTGGTTGCTGGTGGTTTCCAGGTACGTAACGCGATTGATGTTGGCTGTGGATCAGCAATTCTGGCTATTGGGATATGCAAGCTTTTGCCAGATACCGAGATCCTGGCTTGTGATAATGATCCGTCTGCAGTGGAGACCGCATTAGAAAATGTCGAGAAAAACAAATGTTCCCATGCGGTGAGGGTATTTGAGAGCGATTTCTACGCCGCCTCTGAGATTGCAACAGCAAGCCCGTTTGACCTGGTTGTCGCCAATATTCTGGCGGGCCCTCTAATTGCTGCCGCTCCAGACACGGCCAAACAGGTGTCTTCGGCCGGGCATCTGATCCTATCGGGCATATTAAATGAGCAGGCGGCTGGCGTGATTGCTGCGCACAAGACAGCCGGGCTCGAGGTCATCGATCACCTTGAAATCGATGAGTGGACGACGTTGGTCTTGCGGATGAAATAGCGGCGGCGGTCTCAGCTTCGGCAAGCCTTTACGAATAGATTGCCGATGTTGTGACGGAACACGCCATGACGGGCGAGTTCCTCATCGCTCAGGGCCCAAACGCTTTTCATCCAAAGCGACAGATCAATCATTTTCCGCGTCCAGTTGATAAACGAGTAAACGTGTTTTGGGCCACGTGCAATATCATGGATGAAATATTCGAGACGTTGGGCACCGGCGCGTCCAGCTTCATAGTCTTTACTGGTCCGAATTGCATATTCAGGGTCTGCAATCAGAGGCAACCGATATTGGGTTCCTAGTCTATTTGACATTTTCTTTCTCCCTACTTGGAAGAGTTGTTGCGATATAACGTCGGTTTTATGTCAATTCTTGTTTTATAAATGGTTACACTGGTACAAATTATTTGGCCTAATTCGTTAAGGTTAGAAGAATTATGCCTAGGCGCCTTAGCAACAATTCCGGAAAACGTAGTTTATTATGGTTAACGCAGAAAATGACGGCGAAGCAGGCTTGGAATCGCTGTTAAGGGCACATGACTGTGCGTTAAGCATCGAAGAGTTACGGTTGTTGGTGGAAGGGCAATTGGCAGCGCCTGAACCCGTCGACCCTGATCTCTGGATGGACTTAGTCGCGCCGAACCCCTCTGCGGCGCTGCGGGATGCGTTGAGGTCGTTTTTGGCGGTCTGCGAGTCATCCGTCGTTGAAAAGCCACTGTCCCCGACCATACGTATTGAGTCATTGCGTGACGAGCTGTCCAATCGGGACCTAGATGGGTTTCTGGTTCCTCTTTCGGATGAACATCAATCGGAGTTTCCGCCCAAACGCGCACAGCGTCTTGCCTGGCTAACAGATTTTACAGGCTCGGCTGGTATGGCGGTGATCTTAAAAGACAAGGCGGCCCTTTTTGTTGATGGACGCTACACCTTACAGGTCCGTGAACAGGCGGACCCCAAACTCTATGAATTTTGTAGTATTTCGGATGATCCACCGGGGCATTGGATCGCCGAGAATGCACCGGCAGGTTCGAGGATCGGATATGATCCCTGGCTTCACACTCAAGCGGGTATCACGCAGCTGGTTGAAAAATGTCGGACAGCTGAAATTCATCTTGTGCAGGTTGAGTCTAATCCGCTTGATGAGGTGTGGACAGATCAGCCACCTGCGCCATTGGCACCTGTGTATCCTCACCCCGTAGAAATCGCCGGCCGCTCCACTGCCGAGAAGATCGCTGAAACGGCTGCGACCGTTAGAGCGCAGGGTGCTCAGGCGGCGGTACTAACGGCACCAGATTCTATAGCGTGGCTTCTGAATATCCGGGGCGGTGACTTGCCAAATACGCCAGTTGCTCTCGGTTTCGCTATTTTAAATGCTTCAGGGTCTGTTGAGTTGTTTATGGATGCCCGAAAAGTGACATCAGCGACGATGGATTCGTTTGATGACAAGGTCGCCTCGCGGCCAGCGGACGAATTCGGAATTGCTTTGGCGACGCTGGGCGCGGCGGCTGCTTCGGTTGTCGTTGCCCCGTCTACGGCACCGGTTTGGGTGCCGAACCAATTAGAAGCGGCTGGGGCAGAGATCGTTGCAAAGGATGACCCCTGCGTATTGCCTAAGGCTTGCAAGAATAGCGTGGAGCTGCAGGGCGTGCGAAATGCCCACATCCGTGACGGTGCTGCGCTTTGTACATTTCTGGCGTGGTTGTCTAAGGCTGGTCCCGCCGGTGAGGTGGATGAGCTGTCGGCGGTGGATAAACTCTATGAAATTCGGGCAGGTGGTAAGAATTTTAAGGGACTGTCTTTTGATACGATATCAGGGGCGGGACCAAATGGCGCAGTTGTCCACTATCGGGTGACACCGGCAACAAACCGCAAGCTGGAACCCGGTTCACTGTTTCTGGTCGATTCAGGTGCCCAGTACCTTGATGGCACAACCGATGTTACGAGAACGGTCGCCATTGGGTTACCGACCGACGAGATGCGGGATCGCTTTACAAGGGTGTTGAAAGGGCATTCCGGGATTGCGACGGCGCGCTTTCCTGTTGGCACGAGCGGTGGACAGCTGGACTCGCTCGCCCGTCAGCCATTGTGGGATGTTGGCCTGGATTTTGATCATGGTACCGGGCACGGCGTCGGGGCCTATTTAGGGGTCCATGAGGGTCCGCACCGCATTGCAAAACGGTCAGCAGATGTGCCCCTGCAGCCCGGGATGATCGTTTCTAACGAGCCTGGCTATTACAAAGAGGGCGCATTTGGAATTCGAATTGAAAATCTTGAGATCGTCCGTTCGGCAGCGATTGATAAATCCGGCGATGATGGACGGGATATGCTTGAATTCGAAGCGCTAACCCTTGCCCCCATTGATTTGAGCCTAATTGATGTATCAATAATGACGCCAGATGAAATAGACTGGTTGAATGGCTATCACGCTCGTGTCCGCTCGACGATAACCCCGTTAGTTGATCCCGAAACCGCAGCCTGGCTCGAGGGAGCGACCCAACCTCTTTCATCCGCAGCCACACGCTAAACAAGGTCATTGCGCAATTATTTTTCCTTTGTCGGACGAAATGCCGGCTTCCTGTTTTATGGGTTTCTGCTCGCTTTGCTATCGAGTTTTGGGCAGACCTATTTTATTGCGCTGTTTGGCGCGGAAATCCGCGATGATTACGATCTAAGCCATGGTGAGTTAGGTCTAATTTTCTCTTTGGCTACGTTGGCCAGCGCGGCCTGCCTGATCTGGGTAGGACGCAAGATGGATGATGTCGATCTCCGCCTGTATAGCTTTTTCGTTGTCATCGCGCTTGCCGCAGCCTGTGCCTTGTTGGCTGGTGGGCGGGGTGTGGTCCTTTTGTTTGTTGCCTTTTTTGGGTTGCGGCTTTGCGGACAGGGGTTGATGGGTCACACGTCGCAGACGGCGATGGCACGTAACTTCGATGAAGGCCGAGGGAAAGCCCTTAGTATCGCGAATCTCGGCCATGCTGCAGGACAAGCTTTTTTGCCGTCGCTGGTCGTTGTCATGATCGCCTATTCGGGGTGGAGAGGAGCCTGGGTGTGGTATGCAATCGTTCTACTGGCCGTGATGGTTCCGGCTGTTTTGTTCCTGTTACGGGGGCACGAGGCGCGGCATGACGCTTTGATGGCGCGCCTGGAAAAAGTTGGGAGTCTGAAAACAGCAACCGACAGCGAGGCTTCGAAGGCCCGTCAACAATGGACGCTTCGAGAGGTTTTGCATCATCCGACATTTTACATGGTCATGGCGAATGTAATCGCCCCGGGCATGTTAATGACCGGATTGATGTTTCATCAAATTCATATGATTGAAAGCAAAAGCTGGGATGTAACCTGGTTTGCCGCGTGCTTCGCGGCATTTGCCATCATGAGTGTTGTGACGGGGATAATTTCGGGGCCGTTGATTGATCGCTATTCGGCGCGTCGGCTTATAACATGGTATCTCGTGCCCATGGTTTTCGGCATTGCGGCTTTGGCTGTCTCTGCTCATCCACTAGCTGTATTGGTATGGTTTATTTTGTCAGGGGTGACGAGCGGGTTGCATCGTTCCGTAGTCAGCGCATTCTGGGCCGAGGCATATGGTGTCCTGCATCTCGGTGCTATTCGCAGCCTCGTGTCAGGGGTTTCGGTTTTTGGCACGGCTGTATCGCCGGTTCTTTTTGGTCAAATGATCGATGCCGGGATAACAATCGAAATAATTGCGGCGATTTGCGTTATCTGGATGATGGCGGCAATACCGATGACCTGGTTCGGCTTAAGATATTTGCCAAATTCCTAGCTTCCGATCAATGCCTGCCATTCGCTTTCACTAAGCACGGGAATACCCAAATCCCGGGCCTTCGTGGCCTTCGACCCAGGGTCGGCACCAATAACAACGTAGTCGGTTTTTTTGGAAACTGAACCCGTAACTTTAGCGCCAAGAGCTTCTGCGGTCGCTTTTGCTTCGGCCCGGCTTATGGTTTTGAGTGTTCCCGTAAAGACCACGATCTTGCCAGCGATTTCTGATGAGCTGGTATCAGGTTGAGTGGCGTCTTCAACGTTCAAAGACGCGGCGAGATCTTCGATAACCGCCAAATTTTGTGGTTCGCCGATAAACTGGACGATATCGTCTGCCATACTGATGCCGATACCATCGATATCACACAGGCCGCTAAAGGCTTCACCTA
>Ga0055584_100008435_pt1 | contig 10109 bp, 8 predicted proteins | sample OSDHelmetaG_FD_58716 | JGI IMG/M metagenome (GOLD analysis project Ga0055584, IMG submission 58716) | Pelagic marine sediment microbial communities from the LTER site Helgoland, North Sea, for post-phytoplankton bloom and carbon turnover... | ecosystem: Environmental > Aquatic > Marine >...
GTATTGTTTTTAATCGTCGTGGTCGATTGTTTACGATGCCACCAAATTTGAATACCAGTCCACGACATTAGCGGCACAGTAAGTGAGCCCAAACCTAATAGTAACCCGAGCCACCAAAGTCCTTCGCCCGTATGTAGCATGTAGATAAATTCATACGCATTTTGCATGTTGTTGAAAGGTTGAAATGACAGTAATTGTCCAGTTGATTGGTCAATAAACCCGCTCCCTTGATGCGTCGTGATTGAATAAACATCGTAACGATCGTCTTTATACGGATAAACCAGTTCTCTCAACTCGCTCATAGGGATAGCTTTTAAGGCGGCAAACGTGCCGATTGATGCAGGAATATCACCTTTTACACTTTCTGGAAAAGCGGGTTCAGCAGATTGATAATCAGGTAGTAATTCAAAAGTCACCGCTGACATAGTCAGGCCAGTGATAGCGGATAGTAGAAGTGCAAGCACGGCCACTCGTCCCACTTGACAATGAAGGCGCTCCCTATAGGTACCTTGAATAGGTCGTAAAATTTGACGCCAACTACCAAGACGTTTAGCCAACATGAAGGCACCTGAAATAGTTAATAGCAGCATAAGAAAAGCCGCAATACCTGCGACAACACGTCCAGGCGTACCAAGTAAGTATGAACGATGCAGGTTTTTGATCCAAACCATAACAGGAGATAAAGAATAAGCCCCAATAGTTTCACCCGTTATTGGATTGATTAAATCAGCCCCTGTTTGACCGCCTTCGGTATAATAGACAATAATATTTCCTGAAGGACTGCGCTCTATTTGCTCCGCACCAGGGTAGTTAGATGCTAATTTGCCCGTTAGCTCTGCAACGCTTATAACAGAGGTACCCGCTACCTTGGCTTGTGCGCGATCCAAAATCGGATTGATTGATAACACTGCGCCCGTAATAGAAAGCATTACAACCAACAACGTTGCTATTAACCCAGACCAAGAGTGAAATTTACGTAGCATAACTAATTCCTAAACGACTCGTTTAAAATGCATAAGAGAAGGCTTTAATGTAGCCTCGTCCAGCGGTAGGCTTACCGGTACCTTCAGTGGTTAATGGCACAACAACATCATTACGATTGTCACGCATATCTTCAACGGATGTATCTACTTTGAGTTGGAAGCCTTTATCAATATAAGCATCATCTAAATCAAAGGTTAGCGTTAATGTCTTACCACTAGAGACGCTAGCACCCGTTAATCCGTCATACTCACTGACTCGTAAACCACTGGCACGCGCCCAACCAGTCAAATGTCTATAATATTTTGATTTTTGTCCAGCGACCCATAGCGTTTCCTGATACTGACCTTTTGCATTGGTTAAATAAATAGCCAGATAAGCTCCGTCACCACTATAGTTTTGTAGTTCGGTCGTAAGGGTTATTTCGCGCGCTGAAATCTGTGTGCTCATTACAAGGATGCTAAACAAGCACAGTGTCGTTTTAAAATATTTCATTCTATTATCTCCTTGAGATTCAATCGATAGTAACTTTAGGTTTGTTTTTTTGTTTATGTTTAAATTTATTATTTTCTGATTGCATTGACGTCATTGGCGTACCTAAATCTAAGTAATCGCTAGCGTCACCTGACATATCAAATTTAATTTCAAGCTCTCTAATTTTCAGTGAAGCGGGTGAAAATGTCGCTTTTATTCGATTTCCTTTTCGATCAAACCCTTTTACTTTGTAACAGCCATCATCCACTTTGATACGCTTAACCTTCCAACCTTTGTCTTCTATCATCTGTCGAAGTTGATCTCGAGACTGCCACTCTGACACCGGATCAGTGCAATCATCGTCAGCAAATGCTGCACCACTCACTAAACAAGAGGTGATTAAAAGTGTAATTATTTTATTTTTCATTATTTTTCCTTTTGTTTTGTTCATTACTTTTTTCATGATGATTTTCCTGTTGCTTTATGATCATTGTAAACAGCATTCCTGACATTAAGCTGAAAGCAATACCGCTATTATTTTAGTGTCCACTTTTAGTGCTAGCTTTAGTTTTATCGCAGTTCAAATGCTTCCTTATGAAAAAGTAATGATCCTTGTAGTCTTTCCCGTAATTCTTTTTCCAAGCTTCTGCCCCAGCCACTAGGACCACAAAACCAAACCTCCATGGTTTCTTTTTTTGAATCTTGAGCTAATAGCTGTTCTGTACTCATTTTTTTATCTGCATTACTATCATGTATATGCAGTTCAATATGGGGTAGGCAGATACAAGCTTGTTGTAAACGCTTAACGAAAGGATCTGTTGCGCTATCATGGGTGGAGTAATGCATGTCAACCACGAGAGATTGTTCAGGCTGATTTTGCAGCTGTTCAAGCTTTGCTAAAAAGGGTGTTACACCAATACCTCCTGCGATCCATATTTGTGTTGAGGTAGACTTTTTAGGTTTGAAATTAAACCGTCCATAAGGACCTTCAACAGTGATTGATTGACCTATCTTTAGTTTATGATCCAACCGTTTCGTATAATCGCCTAGCGCCTTAATCTGAAAAGTAACTTGGCCATTACCGTTATCCGAGCTCGCAATAGTAAAAGGATGAGCCCCTTCAATTTTATCAAAAGTAACAAAAGCAAATTGTCCTGCACTATGCCCTTGCCATTTTTTCTCTAACTGACACTCGACTTCAATGATACCTAGAGTCGTCGTTGAAATTGCATGGATGGTTCCATTCACCTGTCTTGACTGACCTATTTTACCTCTTAGTGATGCGATACTGGCTACACTTCCCCCTGTTAGCAATAGCACCATCAACAAGCCTATCGGCTGTTGCCACCAAGCGAGAGGCGCTAACAAGACAGCATGAAATGCTAGTAATAGGTAAAGTACCGGCATCACACGATGAACATAGCGCCAAATGTTGTAGGGGAAACGTTTCCAAAGGGTGAGCACAAGCATGACAAAAACAAGATAGACAGCCCACTCCCCAATGTCTTCAGCGGCATCTCTCATCATCTCAATAAAGCCTGAAAAATCTTGTTCAGGTAAACGACCGTTTCGCCCAAAGAGGGATTTAATTATGTCATCACCCATTTCTATCAGCCAATGAAGGGCTGCAAACACAACCGCCAAAATCCCCGTCCATTTATGGAGAAGATACATTTTATCAAGACCATTAAGTGGTACTTCTAACCAAGCAGAGCGAGTAGCCAGCATCATGGTCACTGACATTAAAGCAATGGCTAACAACCCGCTAAGATAGAGACTATTATCATAAATTTCCCACGGTAATGAAGCCATTGAGCTGCTGTTCATCGTATAGCTCCACCACCAAATAATGAAGATACAAACGGTTATGAGTGTGAGCGTTATACTGAGTTTATGCTGTTTCATTTTATCCTCCATTGATATACCCGCTCCACTTGAAGATGCTTGTTCAAGTGAAACGGGTATGCATTAATATTCACTATATGATGTATTCCTGACAGCAACCTTAAAATGCAAAATAAGGGTTAATCTAAAACGTATTGAGCAAAATTCGCTCAGTAATTCTGACACTGGCATATTGGCGTGGTTTAGGTATATATTAAATTTTATTTTTCAGTTTATTGTCAGGAACTTGGGTTATGATTAACTTTTCTGAGAAGGTCTTGAGGTAAAGATGCGTATATTATTGGTAGAAGATACCGAAGGTTTAGGCGAAGTGATACGGGATCAAATTGCCGATGAAGGTCATGCGGTTGACTGGGTGCTAACTATTTCCCATGCCGAGGCCAGTATCAGTACAACCCACTACGATTTGATTCTTCTTGATTTAATGCTGCCCGATGGCAATGGCATCGATTTATTGAAGAAAATACGCAACGTAGGCGACACAACACCCGTGATTATTTTAACAGCCAGAGACCAGATTTCTGACCGCATAAATGGATTAAATGCTGGCGCGGATGATTACCTTGTAAAACCCTTTGATCTATCAGAACTATCCGCACGTATAGCAGCCGTTTCCAGACGTTATGCCGGCAATCCAAATCCAATCATTACTATTGGCGCATTGGAAGTTGATATGACTCAACATCTCATTTCTCGCGATGGTGTGACGGTCAATTTAACTGCTCGGGAATGGGCATTGCTCGAAGCGTTTATCCAAAGACCCGGAACCTTGCTCTCTAAATCACAATTAGAAGATCACTTGTATGCTTTTGGTTCAGAAATCGAAAGCAATACTATTGAGGTTTATATCAGTCGCCTGCGTAAAAAACTGGGTAAAGATCAGTTAGAAACAGTACGCGGTTTAGGCTATCGTATGGGATATTCAGGACATCGAAGTAGATGAACGCAACGCAAATAAAGAAACCACAAAGCCTTCAGAAAACACTGGGTATAGGCTTAACAATTGGCATGACCTTACTGTGGATACTTGCACTATCAGGTGCCGTGTATGTGTCGCAAAACAAACTTAATGAACTATTCGATAGCGCACTGGCAGAAACCGCCCAACGTATCATGCCACTCGCGGTTGTTGAAATAATTAACAGAAAAGAGCCCGGAAAACCGCAACAAGTAATGTCGTTTAAAGCGCATGAAGAGCGCCTTGTATACCTTGTTCGTAATAACTTAGGGCAGATTTTATTACAATCTCATAACGCTGATCCAGCCGTATTTAATCAAACGCTACTTAACGGGTTTAATTCGTCAACGGCATATCGATTTTATGGCGTCTCAGCAGTACAAAACACATTGCACATAGAAGTTGCGGAACCTCTTATTCAAAGACAAGAAGCAATCATCGAAATGGCTGTCAGCTTATTATGGCCATTAGTATTACTCATCCCGCTTTGTTTTATCGGTAGCTGGGCGTTCGTTCATTACAGTTTGCGCCATATTTTTGCTTACCGAAATGAAATTGAATCCCGCGGTAGTGGCGATCTAAGATCGGTCAAAGTACAGGGCTTACCTACTGAAATCATCCCTATCGCAGAATCTGTCAATAATTTATTAGATCGTTTGCAGCGAGCACTCGAATCAGAAAGAGCGTTCACGGCGAACAGTGCCCATGAATTACGAACACCTATTGCGACAGCCTTGGCCCAAGTTCAGCGCTTACAGCAAGAGATTTCAGCAGGATCAACTCAAGACAAAATGGTCAAACTTGAAAAAACTTTACGCGGTTTATCAAATTTATCAGAAAAACTAATGCAGTTAGCTAAAGCAGAAGGTGGAGGGCTTTTTTCTGCTGAACAACACAACCTTATTAGCCTATTAAAACTAATTATGGACGATTTACAACGGTCACACTCTGAAAAAAAAATTACACTTACACTGCCGAAAAACAATGAATATATGTCGGTCATCGATCCAGACGCTTTTGCTATTTTGATTAGGAACTTGCTGGATAACGCCATCAAACACGGGGGCAGAAATCAACCAGTTGAGATCAGCTTTTCTGCTAACGGCACATTGAATATCGTAAATGCCTCTAATACTATACCAGCCGATACACTGGTGAAACTGCGACGACGTTTTGTTCGTTCAAATAACACTATACAGGGTATGGGACTTGGATTGGCAATTGCCGATGCAATAGTATCGGGCGTTGGTGCAACTATGACGTTTAATTCCCCAGCAACGGGACGAGCAGATGGATTTGAAGTGAGTGTAGATTTTTCAACAATTAAAGATTGAACCTGGATTATGCTCACTATCACCATAAAAGGCCAATCAAGAACCCAAGCGGCCCTGTTCCCTGAAGTAATAGATGACTTTGTTACCGATGAACATCCTGTGAGAGTCATTGATGCTTTTGTTGATAGTGTCGACTTAGCGTTATTAGGATTAGAAGAATAAACTCACCGCAATGTTGAGTTAATGTGGCTATTAGAGCGTTTAACCCCTAACTTTAAAACCATCGCAAACTTTAGAAAAGATAACAGCACAGGCATTAAAAATATGTGTCGTCAGTTTATCCCGCCATGCGTGAAATGAATATGTTTACCAATGTGATAATTGTCATTGATGGGAGTAAGTTCAAAGCTGTGAACAATAAAAAATGGACTTATACTCCAAAAAAAGCAAAGGACTTAATTGCTCGATTCGATGCAAGTATTAGTCACTACTTAGCAATTTTATCGGATAAGGAAAAACAGGAATATTCTGATGAAGATGTCACGGTCATGCAAGAGAAAGTAGCATGGATAAAGAATAAACTCGCTGAATTAGCCGACATTGACATAAAAGTAAATGAGCATCATGACAAACAGTTCTCACTCACCGACCCTGATTTAAGGCTAATAAAAACGAGCAACATGGTGCGGCAAGTTTGCTACAACGTACAATCTACCGTAGATAGCCAACAACACTTAATCATTAGCCACGAAGTTACGCAATCCACAGATAGAGGAAAGCTTCATTTAGTCGCCTCTCAAGTACAAGAAGCACTTGGAATGCACATTGAAAATTTAGCGATAGCTATATAGACTGTATTAGCAGGCCTTATCTTGCTAAAGACTATAATATTACTGTCTTATTTAGACTCATTCAATTGGAACATAATGAAAAAAAATATTCTTTATTCCATCATACTTTTACTACCACTGTTTTTTCCTGGTGTGGCAGGTGCGAGTAAAAACGAAAAAGTAACGATCCAACTTAAATGGTTCCATCAATTTCAATTCGCAGGATACTACGCAGCGAAGGAAAAAGGGTTTTATCAAGATCTGGGTTTAGACGTTGATATTAAAGAAAAGCAAATGGGCTTGAATAATATTGAGCAGGTTATCAGTGGTGATGCACAGTACGGTGTAGCAGACTCGGTATTGATTCTGTATAAAATAAGAAAAAAGCCTGTAGTGATTATTTCCCCTATTTTCCAACACTCCCCAAGTGTATTAATTGCACTTAAAAAAAGTGGCATTAATTCACCTTATGAGTTAAATGATAAAAACATTACTTTTTATCAAAGTGATACAGACGGGTTTTCTATCCTAGCAATGTTAAATCAGCTTAATATAAAGCCTAATTTAATTAGAAAAAGAGAGAAAGATGATTACCTGAAATTGATAAACGAAGAAGTTGATTTAACGCCAGTTTATTTAAGTAATGAACTATTCCATTTTAAAACACAAAAAATAGACGTTAATATTATTGATCCTATGAACTATGGAATTGATCTTTATGGAGACATGTTATTTACCAATGAAAATGAAGTAAATAATCATCCTGATAGAGTCAAACGATTTAAAGAAGCCACCTTAAAAGGTTGGGAGTATGCATTAAATAATAAAGAAGAAATAATTCAATTAATTCATAACAAATATAACACTGATAAATCCCTCGAGCATTTACGTTATGAAGCAAATGCTATCGATAAAATCATCTCAAAAGAGACCATTCCTATTGGCTCTATCGATAAAGGGAGGGTGCAATATATCTCTGATTTATATAAAAAACATGAGCTTGCAGAAGATTCCTTAGATATTAAAGACTTTATTTTCGAAGAATTTAAACCCACCAACACAACGATAAAATTTACACCGCAAGAAAAAGAATACTTAGTAAAGAATCCTGTTTTAAAAGTCCAAAACATGGCCTCTTTCCCACCTTTTAATTTTAATGATAATAATCAAGCGATGGGGTATAGCATCGATTTTATAAGCTTACTGGCAGAAAAATCGGGGATTTCTGTTGAATTTATTAGCGGTAAAAGCTGGGAAGAAAGCCTAAAAATGCTCAAAGAGGGTGAACTTGATGTGTTACCTAATATTGCCATAAATCAAGATAGAAAAGCGTACATAGATTTTACCACATTTGAGCACTTTGATTACTCGATTAGTATTGCCGTTAGAAAAAATCAGACAGTAAACTCAATGTCTGACTTAGAAGGAAAAGTGGTTTCTGTACTCAATAAGTCATTTTTACATACTATTTTGGAAAAGAAATACCCAGAACAAAAACTCTATTTAGCAGGTACGGTTAAGGATGCAGTTGCCGCGGTCTCAAGTGGTAAAGCTGATGCGGTAATATCTAATTTAGCAACTATTGATTATTACATTCAAAAAGGTTGGTTGAGTAATCTAAAAAGCATTCAGACTAGTAACCTACTCGGACAAGCAAATAATGTTCCTTTCTATTTGGGGGTATCTAAAGGAAACCTAGTATTAAAATCCATTTTAGAAAAAGCAAATGCTTCCCTTACACACAATGAAATCGTGAAACTGAAACAGAAATGGTTAAATACGCTCCCCATTTCAAATGTAAAATTTAGTCATCAAGAATTAGAATATATGCATAATAAAAAAATACTTAATATGTGTATTGATCCTAATTGGATGCCCTTTGAAAAGATTGTAGGTGATCAGCATATTGGTATGACGGCAGAATATATAAAGCTATTTCAAAAAGAGCTATCTATTCCGATAAAGTTAATTAAAACAGATAATTGGCTAGAGACTGTTAAATTTAGTAAGCAAAGAAAATGTGATTTTGTAAGTATTATGATTCCTTCAAAAGAACGAAAAGAGTACTTTAATTTCACTAACCCATTAATGAATATGCCGATTGTTATTGCCACACAGCATGACAAACCCTTCATCAATGATATATCCACTGTGATTTCAGAAAGGCTAGGAATCGTAGAGGGTTTTGCTTTTACTGAATACTTAACAGCAGCTTACCCCACAATAAAAATGATAAAAGTGAAAGGAGCCAAAGAAGGGTTAACTAAAGTACAAAACGGTGAAATATATGGTTTTATTGGTGCCTTGCCATCGGTAGGTTATAGCATCAATGAGAACTTTATAGGAGACTTAAAAATTGCAGGTAAAGTGGATAAGACTCTAGATTTTCCGATAGCGACACGCATTGATGAGCCGTTACTCAATAGCATCTTTAATAAGCTTATTGCTGAAATACCTACTCAAAAACATAAAGATATTTTGAATAAGTGGTTATCGATTAAGTATGAAGAGCAGGTAAACTATACCAATGTCATTATTTTAGGTTTATTTTTACTGACTGTGATTGCCGTAGTTTTGTATAAAAACAGATCGATTAATAAAATCAATAGCGTACTTGAAGGTTATATAAAAATAGTTGATGAAAATGTATTAACTTCATCAACGGATCTTAACGGAAAAATTACGTATGTTTCTCAAGCATTTTGTGAAGAAAGTGAATATACAAAAGAAGAGTTGATGGGGAAAAACCACAGTATCGTTAAAGATAAAGATACTGAAGCTAGCCTTTATAAAGATTTATGGAACACCATATCACAAGGAAATGTATGGAAAGGTGAATTAAAAAATAGGAAGAAAAGTGGCGTTCTTTACTGGACTGAAACATCTATTTCACCGGTATTTGATGCAAAAAACAAGATCACGGGTTACACCGCAATAAGGCATGATATAACTGATAAAAAACGTATAGAAGTGATATCGATAACAGACGCTCTCACCAATATTTATAATCGAAGGCACTTTAATGATATTTTTCCAAAATATGTAAATAGCTTAAAAAGAGATAACGGTTTATTTTCATTTTTAATCATGGATGTAGATTACTTTAAACAATATAACGATATTTATGGGCATCAGAAAGGAGATGAAGTATTACAACTTATTGCCCTCACATTGAAAAATAAATTGCATCGTGCAGATGATTATTGCTTCAGACTTGGCGGAGAAGAGTTTGGACTTCTGTTTAAATCTAAGAAACGAGAAAATGTTTTCAGCTTTGTGGAAAGCATTAGAGTAGCCATTGAAGCACTTCACATAGAACATTTAGGAAGCAATGTAAGCCAATATGTCACTGTCTCAATAGGGTTATATAGTGTTTTTGTAAATGAATCTCATCATACGAGTGATATTTACAAGAATGCAGATGTATTACTTTATAAAGCAAAAGAAAATGGTAGAAATCAAACTATGCTTAACGAAGGTATGGTCAACATACCTAATGAGGGCGATTATTAGTGATACCCCACTTTATACCCCTAGCCAATCATAAATATAAAAAAGATAAGGGATATCAATAAATTATAGGTATTTATGTGAGTTAATCAATAATATTAACCTCACGAAAATAGGATTAAAAATGTTTTGAGGGATCCATACGTTGATGAAGAATACGAGCAACATCAATACCGT
>Ga0055584_100008436_pt1 | contig 10108 bp, 6 predicted proteins | sample OSDHelmetaG_FD_58716 | JGI IMG/M metagenome (GOLD analysis project Ga0055584, IMG submission 58716) | Pelagic marine sediment microbial communities from the LTER site Helgoland, North Sea, for post-phytoplankton bloom and carbon turnover... | ecosystem: Environmental > Aquatic > Marine >...
GATCTGGTCCTGCTCGGACACGGTTCCGTGGATCTGTGGGTGATGACCGAACAGGCCGACATGGACATTCAGGTCTCCATCAGCGAGGTCAGGCCGGACGGCCAAGAGATGCTCATCCAAAACGGCTGGCTGCGTGCCTCACAAGCCCAGCTCCGCGACGATGCGACCGAGCTACGCCCAGTCAAGACCCACTACCAGGCCGACGTTGAGCTGCTTACTCCCGGCGAGTGGACGCAGGTTCGCGTTGAGATCATGCCCTACGGACACGTCCTGCATGCTGGTTCTCAGGTCCGCCTGATCATCGACACCCCGGGCGGCAACATGGCCCGCTGGAAGTTCGAGCTGCTAGAGCTGCCAGACGGCACCCTAAACCACGTCGGACACAGCGCGGAACTCGCCTCCAGTATCGTGCTCTCCACCCTCCCCGACTTGGCTGTGCCCACTGACCTGCCGGCTTGCCCGTCCCTTCGCGGTCAGCCTTGTAGGGAGTTCGTGGACATCGCGAACTTCGAGTAGCGCGGTGTAGAGTGGGGCCCCCAATCGGAGCCTCTTTGTCCCGCCCCATCGTCTTTGTTCTCGGCGCCCCCCGCAGCGGAACCACCCTGCTGCGGGTCATGCTCGCCGGCCACCCCGAGCTCTTTGTGCCTCCCGAGATGGTGCTGGGCAGCTTTGAGACCATGGCCCAGCGCAAGACCATGCTCGAGAAGCGCTTCTGGGACAAAGGCGGTCTGCGCCGCGCCCTGATCGAGCTGCGAGACATCGACGTCCACCAGGCCAAAGCCTCCGTCTCCGAATGGGACGAACTGACCGTCGCGCAGGTCTACAAAGCGCTCCAGGCCGAGGTTGGAGATCGCCATCTGGTCGACAAAGACCCCCGGCTCAGCGTGCCCGACGGCTCTCTGGAGCGCTTGTTGGGGAACTTCCCCGATGCCCGCTTTGTGTGGATCGTGCGAAATCCAGCCAGCGTCATCCGCAGCGTTCAGAACATGCCCATGGCCGAGGTCATGCTGCAAGGCTTTGCAGGCGCCCCAAAGGACATTTGGGAGATCTCCAACAAACGCATCCGCGACTTCCTCGCACAGATCCCCCAAGAGCGCTGGGCACGGGTCCACTACGAGACCCTGGTCAGCGAACCCGAGACTGAGCTAAGGCGGGCTGCCACAGCCATTGGCGTGGCCTACCACCCGGCCATGGCCACCCCCTACGACGGCGACGACCGCATGCGCAGCGGGCCCAAGGGTGCCCGGGCAATCGGAGACCCCAACATGGCCGGCCGCAAAAAGCTGGACCCCAGTCTGGCCACCAAGTGGCTGGACGGCTTTGACCACCGCAAGGCCAGCGCCGCCACCAAGGAATTGGGCTTGGAGCTGGGCTACGACTTGGCCGCCATCCCCCTACCTGGCGTCACCCAGGTCGACGCCGCCCTGAGCCAGATCTGGACCACCGCCCAAGCCATGTACGGCGAACTGGACCTGGCACAGGACTTGGATACCCTGGAAGGACGACGCTTTCTGGCCCGCATGGTCAGCGCCAGCATCGACCAGATGACCGAGCAGGTGGACCCGGACTACCCCATCTTCCACCACGGCGAGGGCCCCACCCGCAAGATGTTCGCGGACAACCCCGACACCGACTACCACCGGGCGGTCATCCGCACCGGCCAGGGCCAAGTGTACCGCGTCACCGGTCAGGTCCCCCCAGGCACCACCTACACCGGCATGCTGCTTTACGGGCGCGGCGGACGCATTGGAGACCGTCTGGTCGATGAGGAACTGGGCCTGGATGCAAACGGGCGCTTCACCGTCACCATCAGCGTCGAACCCAATGACTTAGACGGCACCTGGCTGCAGGCAAAGGGTGATGAGACCGCCGTGTTTGTGCGCCAGTACTTTGTGAACCGCGGCACACAGGCGCCCCTGGCGTTGGGCATCGAGTGTGTAGATGCACCACCACCCAAGCCCATGGACGTGGCCACCTACACCAAGGGATTGGCCCGAGCAGAGCGCATGCTCAAGGCGGTCTTTGAGCGCACCAAGAGCGCCCACAAGATGGTCACGGGCATGGCCCTGAACCACTTTGTCCAGATCCCAGCCGAGGCCTTGTTTCCCACCCCCGACAACCTCTATCAAGTGGCTTGGTACCGCTTTGGCCAGGACCAAGTCATGCTGGTGCGCGGCCAGCTCCCCAAGGTTCGCTACTTCAACTTGTCCCTTTGCAATGCCTGGATGGAAAGCCTGGACTATCAGAGACACACCGTCTCTCTCAACCACACACAGATCCAAGCCGACGCCCACGGCAACTTCGAGATTTGCCTGGCCCACCGGAACCCCGGTCACCCCAACTGGCTGGACACCACCGGGCACCACGCCGGCTATCTCTTGAGCCGATCTCTGCTCTTGGAAGGGGACGCCCCGAGCTACGAAACCCAGGTCATGTACGAGCACGAGTGGGAGGCCTTGCGGGCCAAGCGAGGCCAGTGAGTTCCCCCCAGCGATCTGCGCGTTAGAGCCAGTCCATGGGAAAGACCTTGCCCAAGACCGGCGCCTGGGAGCTGGGGTTCATGCCCCTGGCCTTGATGGGCTTGCCTGAACATTCGGACCAGGCAGCCTTGGTCATCGTGGACAGCGAGACAGGGGCGCTTCGCTACGGTGCTCTGACCTCGCGTACACCAGACTTTCAGGACGCTCTGCGCCTGGCATCGCAAGAGCCACTGGCCCCCTGTTCCCCAGCAAGACCCTTGGCTCTTCACTGCCAGATCGCCACCGCCCCCCAGCTCGCACCCCTTGCCGCATCCATGGGCGCCATGCTTTGCCCGGCCCAGCGCTTGCCGGCTGCCCAAGTCGCCTTGATTCGCCTGCGAGACAGCGTGCGCAAGCCCAAAGCGGACACGACCCCCAAGGTGCCCGCCTACAAGCCCGCGAACGCCAAACCCAGGGCCAGCGCGGAAGAGATCCAGGCCATCACCCTGCCCAGCCGCCCCGAGCCCGAGCCCACCCTTCTCAGTGGGATCTCCCACCGGGTCTTCATCGCCTCCCTGCCCACAGACCAAGGCGACGAGCTGGCCATTGTGATCAAGGTAGGTGCCCTGAACGCCGGTCCACTGGTCGAAGCCTTGGCCCAGGTCGGCGCTGTGGGCATTGAACAGACCCTGCATGCCGACTCCCGCTTGGTTGTGTGGGAAGACGACGACTCCCCACAGAATCTGGTGGACTGCGGCATCGACCTGCGCAGCTGGCAGCCCCTGTGCAGGGCCGGCAAAGCACTCCTGGCACTGGCTATCGGCGGCCCAACGCCCAACGTGCGGGTCGAGGATGTGGTCGAGATCTGGGAAGTCGAGATCTGGGACGACCGAGAGCTGGGTACGGAGTAGCGTGGGCAAGCTGGGATCCGGACCAGCCGGCTGGGTCTCGAGCTGGTTGGCCCACTCACGGCCACCAACAACACGTGCTCAGCCGGCCCACCCGGCTATTCCATGAGGGTGAACTCCATCGTGGACGCCAAGACACTCGTCGTTCCAGACGTGTGACTCAAGGTGACCACATCGCCAACACCACCAGTCAGCTCACTGGAGGAGCTCATATAGCCCTTGAGCGTACCCAAGTCCGTCGAAGCGACACCACTTTCGTAATAGTGATGGATATAGCTTCCACAGTTACTGGACCACACAAACGCGTAGTAAGTGCGCGTCTTCAAAGCCACAAATACGTCACCCGACTCGTAGACCGCCGACGTGGTTGTCAGGTCTGCTACGGTGCTTCCTATCCATTCAATATTCCAGCGTGAACCCAGCGAAGAAGCGCTCACAACATAGGGGGTCGCTTGGCACCCAATCTCCGCTGACAAGGTGCCAGAGAAGCTCTCCAGGCTGCTGTCAGAGGTCGCTAGAAAGACATTACCAACGACGGGCGAGTTCACAGAGGCGGTCGCGCCACCGATGCTGTCCGGCCCAGCAGCTGTTCCACACCCGTTGCTATCACAATCAAAGGTCGCGTCGTTGGCCGACTCGTAATACCCACCGTTCCAAACCAAATCCACATCGCCGCTGTCGTTGGCGTCCAAAACAACACCAAAGTCACAGCGACTCACGTCGAGCGTGGAGGTGCTGTCACTGCTGTAGATGGCCTCCCCAACCAGAGCGCTGTTGTCGGAGAAGCCGTAGTCTCCTCCGCTTCCATCACAACTCACGGCAGATTCGTAGATGTAAATTGCGCCACCGTGGTCCGTCGCCGAATTACTCTCGACCAGACATCCGTCAAACTCGACAGTCGAGTCGTTGACAAAGCCAGCCCCACCATAGGTCGCCGAGTTGTCATCCATCGTGACCGAGTCAAAGGTGGCATCGCACTTCTGAAGCGAGAACGCGCCACCCAGGTCACCGTTGTTGCCAGTCAGAGTGCTGTCCCGAACCAACAGTTCGCCCCTGTTTGTATCACCAGCACAGGCTATCGCGCCCCCCCCACTGTAGTTGACACTGTCCCACAAAAAGCTGCTGTCGTCCGCCCCCCCCGCTTGGAGGGTCAGCCCCTCCAGCTCTACATCGTAGCCATCCCACATCTCAATGATGCTGCCGCTGTCCCCGCCATCCAAGATGGTTGTAGAAGCGCCATTGAGACCGACAACAGTCACGTCTTCTTCGATGTCGAGGTGGACGTAAAAGGTACCATCGCAAAAGGTCAGAGTACCCGGGTTGCTCAGAGCGTGCTCCGCAGGGCTCTCGGATGTCCCGCTCACGTCGGATGTCAGGTCCGTCTCGCTGCCGCCTGTGGGCACCCAGCTCGCCGTGCCATCTTCGCTGGTGCTGCTGTCACAGTCATCATCGACCCCATTACAGGTCTCTGTGGCGCTGGGGTGGACCGTGGCGTCTGCATCGTCACAGTCGTCACCCGATAGCACGTAGCCAGTGGGCTGGCTGCAATCAACATCACTGCTGCTGGCGTTGCCAAAGCCGTCCCCATCCGTGTCCTCGTACCAGGTCGATGCGTCCACCGCGCTATCCTCGTCAATGTACCCATCACAGTCGTCGTCCAGACCATCGTTGCAGACCTCACCGGCGCCCGGATTGGTGGCCGCTACGGCGTCATCACAGTCTGTGTCATCGAGAACGTATCCAGTGGGTTGGTCGCAATCAACGTCCGTGACCGTGGAATCTCCGTAGTCATCGCCGTCCGCATCCACGTACCAGGTCAGGACGTCTAGGGCGGAGTCTTCATCGACGTTGCCGTCGCAGTTGTTGTCGACGGTGTCGCACAACTCCTCGACGCCTGGATAAATGCTCGCAGAGCTGTCATCACAGTCACCGCCAATGGAAACGTAGCCCTGGGGCTGCTCGCAATCAATGCTGGCATACGCCAAATCACCGTAGGTGTCGCCGTCTGTATCGGCATACCAAGTCACTACATCAACCGCCGTGTCCTCGTCGATCTCACCGTCGCAGTTGTTGTCCGCGCCGTCGCAGAACTCGTCAGCGTCCGGGAAGCTTGTTGGGACGTCGTCGTCGCAGTCACCAGCGCGGTCCACGAAGCCAGTGGGGGCGGAGCACATCCACTCCACAATGTCCTGGTCTCCGTAGCTATCTCCGTCGGCATCGGCATACCAAGCAACCCGTGTGTCCGTGTCCACACTGTCGTCTTCGTCGTCAACCAAACCGTCGCAGTCGTCGTCCCGGCCGCTGCAGACCTCGAAACCGGCAGGGTTTACGTCAAGACTCGTGTCGTCACAGTCTGTGCTGTCCTGGACATAGCCCTGGGGTACTTCGCACTCCTGGAGTGGGGCCCCAGGGTCACCGAATCCATCGCCGTCCACGTCCGCAAAAAAAACCGGCAGCACACCTTCATCGATCACACCATCACAGTTGTCGTCCAAGCCATTGCAGATCTCAACGGTCGGGACACAGTCCGCGGTGTCGTCTCCAATGGCTTGGTCTTTGGAACAAGCAAAGAGGGTGAGAAGAAGAAGCATGGAGAAGTTTCCTGGAGTCGTCAGTGAAGCGGGTGCCGCAAGCACGGCAGGCTCGGGCGCACGTCGTGGTGCAGGATACCAGGGAAGAGCGCCCCCTGTGCACCTGGTCCTTGGTGGGGAGTCTCGATCACCAAACTTGGTGGTTGAGCCTGCGTGCGGCTTCGCTGATACGCCCGGCCCTCAAGCCGTCCTCCATACGTCTACCACCTCGCTTTTGTCGGGTGATGGGGCTCCAGCTTGCCCCATCTGCGTAAAACACGATGCGCGTCCAGGTCCAACGAGACTCGCGGCGCCCCCAGTCGCAGGTCGCCGCTGCACGCGGACGACCCGGTGGGCAGACGTCGTGCTTTAGGGCGACGAAACCGCACGGGGTGACCAGACTCTCCCGGTGTTCGTGATCGTCATGGCTGCCGAAGCGCGAGCCAAAGGGCGTTCGTTGTGGCGTCAACACCCCGGCGTGCGCCGTCACCCTAAACGCGCACAATGGGCAGCTCAGACTCACGCGGTCACCGGGTCCTGTCTCGGCCTGGCGGACTGGGCCAGCATCGGAGCGACTCTCGTGGGGTGTACACCCCGTCCGAGATCATGTCGGCATCCTGCTTGAGGCTGTCAACCCTAGCCTAATTCTTTTCGTCCGCTTTAGTCTTTTCAGGCTTCTAATAGAAGGCTTTAGCCTCTCTAAGTATCCACGTGGACGCCTGTTCTCGAAGGGGTCGCTGCGCCTCCTTTACATCTAATTCAGGACTGTCAGACCATACAGACCATTTGTATTCTCCGCAGTATGGTTGCAGAATGGAACGGCTGTCGTACCACATGCCTTCCTCCAGCGAAAAGGGCCCCAGGTGCATGGTTGCTTTCTTGGGGTACGCCACAGCCAGGTGAACCACCAAGTCCATTCGCCATCGATCCCCCGTACGCGTTGCGGTGCCCTCCAGCCTCGTCGTCGGCGAATTGAGCGCCGCGGCTACCCCATTGGCTTTTGTCTCCTCCCAGTAGTCACTGCCTTGCCAGACCCAGCCAGACGCCGGTCCGAAACGTCGTGTGGCACCCTCGTCTGCCTGACTTGGAAGGGAACGAGCCCACTTTCTGACCGTCGACCGAACCCGCGGCGAGCGCATGGCGAAATCAGAATTCCAAGAACGGAGTGGCGGGTCAAGATCACCAGGGATTCCTTGAACACTCCTGCGATACCTCGACCTTCGCGGTTCGGGACATGTCCCTGACAGGCTAATCGGAATCCCCATACTCAAGGTCTCGACCCCGAACTCAGGAAACCCGAGTACGAGCGCTGACATCCCAAAAACTGTATTAAAGCCGTACACAGCTACTTGATCGCGCATGGAAAGATCTCCCTTGCGCGCCCGTTCACCGATCTGATCCACACGCCAGAGCGTCTCCGCGCTTCCCAAGGTCACAGTCCCTGTGAGGAGTGTGCAGACAACCAGTGTGCTCAGCCATCCTCGTCGACGGGTCGTCAAGAGAAGCACGGACACCACCAACCCGGTGGCTACCCAAGCACCCAAGGCCAAGCCCCAGACCACCAGACAAAGACCAAAAATTCTCGCCGACCAAACGACCGTCCGCAGCAGGAAGGAGCGAAGGCTTTTTTTGAGAGGGACCGTTGCTACAGCTCCAGCATCCATCTCCGCTCCGTCGGGATATCGGCCTAAAGACGTGTTGTAGACCGTAACGGCTACAGCGGCCAGTCGGGGCACAGTTCTCCACTCTGGGCTCCTCGACAAGTCCCAGAAGGTAGAACGCTGCGTCCCAGAATCCGAGCCACCAGCGCCGGCGGGTGAAACCCCACAGTCCCCGTGCTACGAACGGAGCCAACATTGGAGGCCCAATTGGCTGTCGAATCGGACTTTATAGAGCTGCGGTCACTCTTCGCCTCGGCCGACGGAGCGCACTGGGCAGGAGCTGCCATGCTCCAAAGTGGGCCGGCCTTGCTTGTGGACGGAGAGCACCTGCCCGTCGCAGGAAAACCCTCCCGACTGAACTACCTAAGAGACGGCCGCCTGCTCTACACCGAGAAGGTCGTTGGTGGCCAGCGCCTGGTATGCAACGGAGACCCTGGGCCCACCTTCATGCGATTGGCTGGGCTCGCGACTGCCGGGTCCCACTACGGGGTCTTCGGCAAAAGCGACAAGGGAATGACCCTTCTCATCAACGGGGAGGAGATCGGCCAATGGAAGGACGCAGGTGACCTGGTGATGGATGCCAGCGGCAACTACGCGTTCTGTGCCTTTGTGGACAATAAACCCGGGGTCGACGCCAAGCTGACGGGAAAAGAGGTCCTGTTCCTGAACGGCGAGCCCATCGCCTTTGGCGAGAGCGTCAGATCGCCCGCGCTCGGACCCAATGCTGTGGTCGCTCACCTGGAAGCAGGCAGCGAGTGGAAGGTCTGGAAGGCCGGTGAGTTGGTCGGTCAACACGAGCGCGCGCTGGCTCCGAGATTCTCGGCAGACGGCAGCCGCTTGGCGTGGCCAGCGCGCACCGAGGGTCGCTGGGGACTCTGCATCGACGGTGAAATCCACGGCGAGCACGACGAAGTCACGGCCTTCGCGGTGTCCGCCACTGGCTACGCCTATGCAGCGAGGGAAGGCACAGAGTGCTTCGTGGTGTCCGACTCGGGCCGACAGGGCCCCTTCACCCGAGTCTCGACCATCCAAGTCACCTCCAATGGTGGCTTTGTCTTTGTGGCCAGCACCAACAAAGGCAAGTTCGTCAGCCTGAATGGAGCGCTCCTCGGCCCCTTCGAGAGGGTCGGACGGGTCGGGCAGCTCGGTGATGTGGTGGGCTTCCGCGCAGGCCCCCTGGGCGCCGAGCGCTTGTACCGCGGCGTCACTCCGAGCGAGCGCTCCTTCGAAGTACTCTCAAACCCAGTTTGGGCAGCGGGCTCTTTGGTCGCCTTTGGACTCGCGGATGGAGAGGTCCACAGAATCGCCCTCTGAGACCCTGAAGGACGCCATGAGCTAAGGAGGACGCAAATGCCATCTAATTCCTACAAATACAGATCTTCGGACTGCACTTTTTGTAACCTTTAAAAGGTAGGAATCAACGCAGGCAAAAACGCCATGATGCCCCCCCCATCCCCCAAGGTCAGACCTTCCAGTTCGGACCGAACCGCCCGTTCTGCAATCAGGACGGGTTGGCCGGGGGCACACCACGTCGATTTGTTGCTTGGCTACCCAGCCACCAAGCCCCAAAGCCCACGTCCACCCTGGAACGTGGCCTTTGACCTTCGGAAACGGTAGGCCACCTGGGGTCTCCACCCCCTTTGTGCAGGCCGTGGCTACTCACACCAAGCGTGGTAGTAGACATAGGTTGAGCCGTACGCGCTGTCATTCACATAGGTATTGACCACCAGTTCCTCGACTTCGTCCCCCGTCCAATCCGCCATGCTCCAACGGAAGTTGACGATGTCGCTTGGGTCCTGGTCAGGGTAGTCAACCATGGGCAGGGCGATGGACTGACCCGAACCACTGTAGCCAGTAGCGGTCCCGTAGTACACGAACCACTCACTCCCAAAGGTCTCGTCGTTCTGGTCCCAGGTCACCACCAGATCGAGGTGACCGTCACCGTTGAGATCCACACGTTGACCGCTGACCCCTCCGCTAAGGGTGTCAAGCCGTAGGGCGGTCAGGTCGAAGTCATCCACGTCCAGGGAGTAGGGAGCTGCGGTCTCTGCAACGCCTGTCCCCGTGTTCCGGTGCACATTCCAGTGAGTGTACCCAAGCTCCGTCCCACCGCGCTCGTACAACACCACAAGGTCCAGCAGTCCATCCAGGTCGATGTCCTCCAGATCGAACCACACATCGCCACCGCTGGCGTTGTCCTGCCGGCTGTTTACGGGCGGCTTCTGGTCGTGGCTGCGATGAGGAGATCGACAGCGCGCCGGACCGGCGATGTACACTGCGTGCATGCGGAACCTCTTCTGCCTACTGCTGGCGGCTTGCACCTTTGATTCGCAGGGCGACGACGGCCCCCTGCCGCGCGATCAGTGGCCTGCGCTGTCCGACGACACAGGGAGCGTCGACGGCGACGATGGCGATTCTGGCAAAGCCGAAGACACGGACAGCGACTCCGGCGACGAGGACGAAACGGGCGGCGATACGGGGGACAGCGACACCGACGCCCCGTCGGAGGG
>Ga0055584_100008438_pt1 | contig 10108 bp, 10 predicted proteins | sample OSDHelmetaG_FD_58716 | JGI IMG/M metagenome (GOLD analysis project Ga0055584, IMG submission 58716) | Pelagic marine sediment microbial communities from the LTER site Helgoland, North Sea, for post-phytoplankton bloom and carbon turnover... | ecosystem: Environmental > Aquatic > Marine >...
GATTATCTACAGTCTAAAGGATTTAAACCTGAGAAAATTTCTAGTCTTATTGAGACTTATGAAGATTCTGGAAGATTAGGAGAAGAAGCTAAAGACGCTTTAGGAGAGCTTAAACAAGTATTTAAAGTATACCAAGAAAATGCTAAAAAGCAACATGCTATACAGCAAAAACAGTTTGAGCAACAGCATCATGCTAGAATCCAACATATCCAAAAGACTATTTCTGATACAGAAGCAATAATCCCGGGTATGAACCTTACTGATAAAGCCAAACAAGATTTGTTTGCCAACATGACACAGATTGTCGGACAAGATCCACAAGGTAATCCTATTCCATATACAATGTCATTAAGACAAGAAGATCCATTAAAGTTTGATTTAGCAGTAACATACTTAGCTCAAACTACTAAAGGCTTTACGGACTGGAGTAAGTTAACCAAAAAAGCTAAGTCATCTGCTACTAGTGAACTTGAGCAAGCTTTACAATCTACACCTAGAAAAGGTGGCGGTAGTAAATCTATACAAGCTCCTATTGCAGAAGGAGACTTAATGAATAGTTTAGAAAAAATGTTTAAATAAAAAAATTATAAACCCAATTAAATAACAATAAAATGCCACAAATTAGTCCTTTTCAAATGACAGAAGCACAAGCTTGGGCTGGTCTTACGACCAAGAACCACCTTGGTGCTATCTACCAAACTAATCCTCAAATGGCATCTAAATTGATGACTAGAATTCATCAAACTAACTTCGGTTTAGATTTAGATACATATCTAAATCAGTTTGATCCTCTAGTTCTTGATAAAGATGACGATTTCGAGTGGGAGTTGATCGGTAGTGCAAAAAAGAATGTGCCATTAGTAGAAGCTAGAATTGCAGGTGCTGTAGTTGTAGGTACTGATGAGCCAGGAAAAAATCTTTCCGAATTTGAATTAGTATTTCCAGAGCAATGGTTCTCAGATGAGAATATCATTGTAGGTGAGAAAAATGAATTATACTCTATGCAAATAATTGCTGACCCTACTCCTGAAGGGAGTAACTGGGTATACCGAGTAAAATTAATTACTGGAGATTCTGATCTTTTTGTTCCTGCTGAGGAATTAACACAAGGAAAAAGATTCTCGAAAGAGTGGTCTTTAGTAGAGCAAACACTATCTAAAAAAGGTGGTCTTGTGAACTTTGTTTCTCCTTTTAGAATGAGAAATGCTTTCACTATGATACGTATGCAGCATACTGTTGCTGGTAATATGATAGATCGTCCATTTGCTACTGCTTGGAAAGATGAGAAAGGAATGGTTCATAAAACTTGGACTCAATATGAAGATTATCAATTTGATGAGCAATTCCGTAGAGAGAAAAACAGATTGTTAATGTATGCTAGAGCTAACAAAGCTGCAGATGGTACTTACAAAAACTTTGGTAAGTCAGGACACATTAAGAAACAAGGTGCTGGTATCCGTCAACAAATGGAAGCTAGTAACACTTCTTACTATTCAGATTTCTCAATCGACTATTTATTAGATGTATTATTAGATCTATCTGAAGGTAAACTTCCGGGAGATAAGCGTGAGTTTGTTCTTAGAACAGGTGAAAGAGGAGCTGTACAGTTCCACAAAGCTTTAGAAGCTAACTCTCAATTATTCGCTCCATTAAGGAATGAAGACAGAATGTACAAAGCTGGTGGTGGTATCAACGGTTCTAGCATTAAGTTAGGATTAGGATACGGCGGTCAGTTTATCGAGTATATGGGACCTCAAGGTATCAAGGTAAACTTGAGCATTGATTCTTTATATGATGATAGAGAGAGAAATAAAATTTACCACCCTGATGGCGGAGTTGCTGAGTCTTACAGATATGATATCTTAGACGTAGGTACTTCTGACGGGGAGCCAAATATCAGAAAGGTTTACGTACGTGACCAAGAAGATATCTGGGGATATGAAGCAGGTTTCAGACACCCATTCGCAAGAAACGGTGAGAAATCAATGATGTCTAACCCAACTGATGGATATACTTGTCACAGAGGTACTATCTGCGGGGCTATGGTAAAAGATCCATCACGAACTGCTACTTTGATACCTAGTATGTTAGCATAAGTGAAAAATCTGATAATTATGGGGGCCCGTAAGCCCCCATATATTATCTTTGTTAAGGAGAAGTAACAAATAAATAAAGAAATAAAATGGAAAATGAAAAAATAAAAAGCCCATTAATAGATAAAAAGCTATTAATTGTGCCAGTAAGAAGAAAGAGTGGTTGGTTACCAGAAGGTCATGCTGCTCAATTTTTACATGGAAACTCTTATTGGAGAGCCGTGGTTAAGAAGGATGCAAAAACAGGTTTGTTTGTAGATCCTCTAAACAATGATGAACGAATGTTCTTTGAAAGTCCTGATTCAGGTATGGCCCTTAAACAAGGAGACCTATCTATTTATAAGGACGATAAAAATTATTGGTCTAGTTATACAGTAAAACTTAAAGATGAGGTTACTGTATTAGACTTAAGTAATCCTAAAGATTACATTACTTGGAAAGTACTTTTAACTTGTAGCGACACTATTGCACCTTATGCAGAAGATAAGTATAAGAAAGCAAGTTACAAATTTTGTATCCAAGAAGAAGGATATCAAGATGAAGAAAGAGTTAAGTCTAGTAACGAGAAAAAAGAAGCTTATAAATTTCTCGGAAAGATTGACAATTCTCCTTCTAAAATGAAGGATTTCTTAGGATTATACTTAACTAACAAGCCTGGAGGAAAGTCTATTCCACCAGATGCTAAACAAGAATTCTTGATTAATCAGTTAGATAAGATTATAGAGACAGATTTAAAAACCTTTAATGCATTAGCTAATGATAAAGACTACGAAAAGAAAGTTCTTATTCTTAACGGAATGCGGGCTAAAGCTATTAAGCGTGAAGGAATGGAATTTAAAACCCCTGAAGGGCAGTCTATGGGATTAAATCTACAAGAAGCTATTGCTTATTTAGATAATCCTATACACTCAGATGAGGTAATAAAAATAAAACAACGAATCGAAAACGCTAAATAAATGAATGCGGCAAGAATGAAACAAGTGTTTCTAGAGCTTTATGACAAGATTACTAATCTTGCTGCACCTGGTTATTTAGACGAAGAGATTAATACGTTCTTAAACTTAGGGCAACTAGAGTTCGTTAAAACTAGATACAACTCGAAAGGGAATCAGTATAGCGAAGGTTTAGAAGCAACTGAAAAAAGAAGAAAAGACTTATCAGAACTTTACAGAGATGTAACACTCTCTGGAGGTTCTAATAATAATTCTGACCAAACAGGTGTTAGTCCTAATGCAGAGTTCTTTGATTTACCTAAAGAGTTTCTTTATACTATGAGAGAAGAAGCTTTATTAACATCGGATGATGAATGTATCGATGGGACAAGGATTTTAGTTAAACCAGTTACTCATGATGAGTACTCTATTAACTTAAATAATCCCTTTAAGAAACCTAATAAATCCAAAATATGGAGATTAGATTATTCTAGAGATTTAACACAAGGTCCTACTAATGAAAAGAAAAGGCATGAAATAGTAACATTTACTGGAACTACCATAAATGAATATTACGTACGTTATATTAAAATACCTACTGATATTAATATTATTGATAATGTAGATTGTGAGCTCGATGCTAGTACGCACGAAGAGATTATATCTATAGCCGTTAGGATTGCTGCAGGAATTACTGATCCTGGAACTTATCAATTAAAAGTACAAGAACAAAAAGCAACGGAGTAATTTAAAAAAGGAGAGATGAATAAAGAACTGATTAAAAAAAGAAAAGAAGAATTAACTGCTAATTTAGAAAAAGAACACAGTATGAGAGAGCAAATAACTACTGCTCTTAAGCAAAATGAAGCTAACATACAGGCTTTAGGTGGGGCTATGCAAGACTTAGAGTATTGGGAACAACAGTTAATAGAAGTTAAGGCAGAGAGTATGAAGGAAACTAAAAAGGTAGAAAAATTAGAAAAAGTAAAATAATTAATAATCAATGTTTAACTAAAATCAGAATAAAATGTCTGTAACTCAAACAAGAAACGTAGACTACGTATTAGTCGGAAAAGATGTAGCTGCAACTGCTGCTGCTTCTTTAACAAGTCCTGATGACCTAGCAAATGGTCAAGTAGGAATATTTAATGTATATGGAACTGGAGCTAATGCTGCTTTATCAGCAGGTTCTTTCGTAATTGCTATTGGCGGTGCTAATGGAAAACCTGCTTTCGTATCGGAAGCTATTGATCCTGCTAAAGTATCTGTTGCTAAGACTAGGGGCCAAGAAGATGCTACAGAGCAATCTGATTCATTGGGATACAATGGAGCTACTGGAGCTATCGCAACTTTAACAGCGAACCAATTATACAAAGTGGATTTTTATATCCAGGAGTACTTAACTTCGAACACTGATGGTAGATATATCAAGCATGCTGTATTCCAAGCTGGTACAACTGCTCCTACAGAGATAGAGGTTGCTGAGGGTATTGGTAACTCTGCTATTTTAAACTTCTCAAAAGAAGCTGAAGATTACATCCAAGTAGATGTACATTCTGCTGCTGCACCAACTGCCTTAACTGGTACTGGTACATTAACTATTGCTAATGGTTCGAAATACCTTACTGCAGGTACGGATATCGACGCTGTTTTAGTAGTAGGTGGATATGTAAGATTAGATGAGTCTGTAGGCGGTGCTACTGCTGTAACTGATTCAGTATATAGAGTAGTTGCTATGGATACGACTAACGAGATTGCTACATTAGATAGACCATACACTGGTACTTCTATGTCAGCTGCTGCTGTTGGTAACGGGTCTTACATAGCTAAGGCTACTGCTGATGCTGCTGCTGCAGGTGTAACTTTCACTGGTAAGCCATTATCTTTTGTTGTTGGTAAAAAACAATATAAGAAAGTAAGATGGGAATTAATGGCAGGTTCTGAGTTTGGAACTTCTCCAGTAAGAGAAGCTAATGCTTTTGAAGGAATCGGAGAATACGAACTAGCTGCAGAAGCAGAATGGTTTGCACGAGGCTTTGAAGGTGAGTACCACAGAATGGGAGAACCAGGAATCTACCCTTTCTCTGGAAATGCTACTAACCTAGCTGCTGATGGTGCAACAGAACTTGTTTACGATGTAACAACTATCCGATGGGTGCACGACGATGCTACTGGTCTACAAGCTGGTGATGTATCTCCTAAGCAAATTACTATCTATTCTCCTGCTAACGGTACTGCCGCTACAGGTGCTGCCGACTATATGACTAGTTCATATGGTACTGCACAAGGGGCATGGGAGCAAATTGAAGCTGCAATGGCTTCTTACACTGCTAAGATGAGTAATAGAGACACTGGGGCTAACGCTGACACTAGTGGTTCTCTAGAGATATAATCTCTGGTATTATAAATTAAAACCCGAGGGAGTAAAGTCTCCCTCTGGGTTTTTTTATATTTTTATAAAAAATTAATACCTTAACTTATGGGCTTAATACTAGACTTTAATATAAGACAAAGTGATAACGCCAGAGAGTTAAGCTTTACCGAAACTACAGGAACCTATGATGTTAGTGATAACCCAGGTGGTTACGGAGCCCCCAATGATGTTGTTGGTGATGCTACAGTAGTGGAATTAAAGATAACCCCTCCAGGCGGGACTGAGACAATTATTAATATGCTGTCTCCAGCCACTGGCTTCCCTACAACTAACAAAGAATTAGAACACATAGTTAGGAGTCAAGACTTAGGACTAGGTACTGATGTACAATTACCTGACGGTATATGGTCTATAACTTATGAAGTGACTACACCAGGAGAGCCTAGTATAGTTACTACTACTCAATCTATTCTTATTTCAGGAAAAGCTAGATGTTGTGTTAATAAAATGCTAGCAAATATAGATCTCTGTGATTGTAAAGGTTCAGACTTAGCAAGAGCGTTAGAGGCTTTTACTTATTATAGAATAGCCGTGTACTGTGCTCAATGTGGGGACGGAAATAAATTTACAGAAACATTAGAAATAATTCATAAATACTGTAATAACTGTTGTTAATATGGCTATACAAGAAACTAAATGTGCAGAAAACTTTTACCTTCCTCTTGGGCCTCAAGGACCTAGAGGAGTACAAGGTGGAACTGGTCCACAAGGAATAGGAGGAATAGTTACACAAGGGCCTCAAGGTCCTGCAGGAGGCAATAAAATAGATATTAACTTACAAAGTGGATCAAGCCCTTATATAGAAGTAAAAAGTCCTAATCAATGGATAACACTTGCTCATTTTATTTTTCCAGGAACTACATCATTTGTCCCAAATACTTGGAGAATAGCTATAGGCTACTATGTAAGAACGTTAAATAATAGAATATTTGCTCGTTTAGGTTATATAGATGTAGACGGTAATAAAGTAATAGTAGCTGACGTAGACGAAGTAGTACAACCTACAGACCAAGGATTTAAATATTTAGTACTTAATGCTAGTTCATTTAATGGGTTACCTGCAGACGCATCTAACTTTTTTGTAGAAGGCAAAGTACAACTTGTTGATGGAAATTTTAGAACAAGATATTTTGCTACAGAATTGCGATAATGGGAGCTATTTATACAAATACTGATAATGCAATTCGCTGTACTGGTAATATAGCAGGGAAAATAGGTAAAAAAGGTTATTCAGGTAAATTAGGCCCTACGGGAAATCCTACTGCTTGGATGGCGGGTGATATATCTAATGATACCCCTACTGTAACTAGTATAACTAATCAATTAATAAATGGAATACTTTCTCCTGTAGATAAAGATGGTAATACCTTACCACTAGCATCAACTGTACCTGGATTAATTCCAGTAGGAGTATGGCCAGTACTAGGGGATTATTACGTAGATTCTGATAACGGTAATCTATACAAAAAGACTTCTGGTACTGATGGAGTAGTTAATGCAAATGATTGGACATATCAAGAAAATGTTAATGGACAAAAAGGACCTGATAATTTTCTAAAAACTGAAGTGTCATTCAATGGAGAAGAATCTTTGCTAGGATATTCCGTTAATAAATATGATAAAAAAACTTTATGTGGACATCTTATATGGCCAGGTAAAGATTTAAGCGGTGATATTAATAGTGTAAAAGTATTAATAAACTGTAATACTGAGGGAATTAATATTAGAGCTACTGTTTATTTAGTTAATTTAGGAGTAATAGTTTCTGGATCAGATGATATATTAATAGCTTCTAGTGCTGGTAATTTAGTTAGTGGGAGAGGAGACGATGCTTCTTGGAGAATATTAGACCTTAATGTAAACAATTCTGTAGTGCCTAATAGCCAAGCACTTTTTGGAGTTTTTGTATTACTAAGACCTAGTAGACAAGGGGAAATAGATCATATGAAAGAAATCCAAGAATCTTATAATGATGAAATAGCTGCAATGTATGCAGAAAGATTAAAGGATACAGAAAAAACTGACATAAACGCTTTTTATGAAGTAGTAGAAGAAGAGGGTATAAAAATAGACTCAGAATCTCCTGTAAAAAGAACAAGAAGAATTGCTGAAAGAGAAGCTTATTTAGAAAAAAGAAAAAAAGCAGAATTAGATGCTGCAATAAGATTCGAAGAGGGAGAAATTCAATCAAAGAAATTTCCTGGAAATATAAAAAATGAAGGGGACACGGGCTTTGTATGGGAGTCTACTCCTGTATTATTTAAAGGAGATATTAAACTATCACATATAACTATAAGCTAATGGCCGATTACTTTAATAGCAACGATTTAATTATGCGAAGGGTACAGACAGCAGATTGGACATGTGCCCAAACTAAAAAAGTAGCTAACATGATTAACTATGGTCAGTTAGTTCCTAAAGATTATCTCAATAAGCTTAGCTATGTAATAGCTGCTATGGAAGCTATAGGATGCTATGTGCCTATAACTAGCCCTGAAGAAGACGGAGTAAACAACTGTTTAACTGAAGCAGAGGCTGATAAAATTTTTAATAATATAACTGAAATAACGGGATTACATTGGCAAGGAAAAGGAGTTACATATCGCAATCAACCTGTAGAAGCAGATGAGCTTGGTCAAATTACAAGCACTGTAACTCTAACAGGCGGAGGAGTTATTGGTATAAGTAATCCTGCCTCTACTTCTATTAATATTGGACAATTATCATAAAAAATAAAAGAAATGACACTAATTACAGATTTACCATTACTTCCCTCATACACCGGTGCTGAGGAGTTTGTAGTACAAAGCGGAGCCACTGAATATAAAGTAATAGGAAGTACAATTACCGCTTCGGTAGCGTCTGATTTAGCTGCTTATATTTTAGCTAATGATACTGCAGTAGCCGCTAATACTACAGGAAAACTAAATTTAGCAGGCGGAACTATGACAGGGTTTATTACTCTACATGCAGACCCTACATTAGCATTTCATCCTGTCACTAAACAATATCAAGATACTGCATTAGCCAATAAAGTAGATGCTACTGGAGGTGTTTTAGATGCTACAGCTACTGGAGTAACAGCAGTAAGTACTGTTGAAAATACTACAATAGCTACTACTGAATATGTAGCAGATAAAATAGAATATGAAGTATTAAAGAAAACTTTGGTATCATCTACCCCTGTTACTTTAGCATACGCAGATAGAGGAACTCTTTTTGTAGAGCATACTATAACAGCTCCCGTAATAATTAATTTACCCCAAATATCAGCACTAAATCCCAATGAAGAAAGAACAGAGTATTATGTTGTAGATTCGGGAATAAACGCGGAAACTAATAATATTACTATTAATGCATTTGCAGGAGACACTATAAACGGCTCTTCTTTTCTTACAATAGCTAGTAATGGTGCAAGTGTGGTACTTGCTACCAGGGGAAGTAATGCTTGGTTTATAAAAGACAAAGTAGTAGCGGCTAGTACAGGTACTGCAGGTAGTATTGAAATAGCCACAGGAGCAGAGACATTAGCTTTGTCGTCAGCAACACTGGCTGTCACGCCTGAAACCTTGGGAGACTTCGCAGATAATAGATTATATAAATACTCACAAATAGGTACTTCTACTAAAAATATAGTAGAGGCTGATGCAGGTAGTGTTTACTATGTAACATATACAAATACTGGTACAGTGGCAATAACACTTCCTGATCCAGGAACACTTTCAGCAGCTGGTCGCTTTGCTGTAGAAATATGGGACGCTGCAACTGCTGGTACAAACGGAATTACAATAACTCCTGCTGCTGGTACTATCGATGGAAATGCTTCACTAAGTATATCTAATGATAAAGCAGGTTTAAAAATATTTACAGACGGTACTAATTACTTCACTGTAGCAAATACAGAAAGAGCAACATCTGCTATTGGTACATCTTTAACATCATATTTGCCTCTTGCAGGTGGTACTATGACTGGTAGTATTAATATGGGTATTCAAACTATTACAGACGGTATTTTATCTCAGTATTTTGGCGGAGGTACTTGGACTCTTCAGGGAAGTACTTCCTTGTTTACTTTTTTAGAATCTATTTCTGCTATTTCTATGACTGCGGGAGGATTCCAAGGTAGATTGGATATGGGAAATATTACAGCAAATAGAGTTTGGCAAATGCCAGATACTGGAGGTACTATTGGATTAAAGGAAACAGTTACTATTTATAATGTTGGAGCAGGAGCTATTCCTATTACAGATACAAGAGTTAATTATACTTCATTAGGACCAACTGAAGCTCTTACCTTAGCTGATGGTATAATAGGACAAAAACTTAAAATAGTACATGTTGTAGATGGTGGAAGTGGGATACTTACCCCAACAACACTATTAGGATATACAACCATTACTTTTAATGATGTTGGAGATTCTGTAGATTTAGAATTTGGCACAGGAGGATGGGCTATAATGTCAGCATTTAATTCAGTTATAGCTTAATATATAAAAATTAAAAAAATAGAAATGAAAACACTAGGAAAAAAATTAAGAGGGTTTTATAGCATCTTTAAAAATGACAATGATTGGAATGAGAAATCTATCGTAGGTTTTATGGCATTCGCAGTAATGGTATTATTTGCTGTTGTAGATTTAGTTACGGGA
>Ga0055584_100008439_pt1 | contig 10107 bp, 7 predicted proteins | sample OSDHelmetaG_FD_58716 | JGI IMG/M metagenome (GOLD analysis project Ga0055584, IMG submission 58716) | Pelagic marine sediment microbial communities from the LTER site Helgoland, North Sea, for post-phytoplankton bloom and carbon turnover... | ecosystem: Environmental > Aquatic > Marine >...
AAAAAAAAAGAAGTATTTGGAAAATGTGAGTTATTATAAAATAATTCAACTAATGGGTAGTTGTAAAGAAATTTATAAAACAATAAATAGGTCTTCAGACAGCTATTGCCTGAGTTACCCTTGACAGTATCCATAAAAAAAAGAGGCTGAATTAATTCAGCCTCTTTCTGTATAAAATATTTCTAAAAGCTTATGCTAATGAAACTCTTTTAAAGCCTACAACTTCAACATCGCCATACGTTTTTACGTAATCTGCAACGCTTTTCTTTTCGTCTTTAATAAAGTTTTGGTCAAGCAATGCTTTTTCATGGTCTAACGTAGTATTATCACTAATAAAACGCTCTAGTTTTCCAGGAAGTATTCTGTCCCAGATTTGTTCTGGTTTACCTTCAGCTTTTAATTCTGCTTTTGCATCTTCTTCAGCTTGTGCTAAAACTTCTGGAGTTAATTGTGCTCTAGAGATGTATTTAGGCACATTTTTTTGTGGCTTACCTAAACGGCCTAACTCGATATTATCTTTTTCGATAACAGCAATTCTAGCTTCAGTTTCTGATGCGATGAATTCTGGATCAAAATCTTTGTAAGAAAGCGTAGTTGCACCCATAGAAGCTACCTGCATAGAAACATCTTTTGCTAGCTCTTCTGCGTTGTCAACAGCTTTTGAAAGACCTGTTAAAGCAGCAATTTTGTTTACGTGTACATAAGAACCTACGAATGGCGCTTCAAGAATTTCGAAACCACCGATTTCTATTTTCTCACCAATAACACCAGTTTGCTCAGTTAATTTTTCAGCAATTGTGATACCTTCAAAATCTGCAGCTAAAAACTCCTCTTTAGAAGAAGTGTTTAATGCAACTTCAGCCATTTTGTTTGCCATTTCTACGAATGAATCGTTTTTAGCAACAAAGTCGGTTTCACAGTTTAATGAAATGGCAACACCTTTTGTGTTGTCGCTGTTTACTTTTACGGTTGCAACACCTTCGCTTGAATCGCGATCTGCTCTTTTTTCAGCAATTTTCTGTCCTTTTTTTCTAAGGATAGAGATTGCTTCTTCCATATTTCCTTCTGCCTCAACTAATGCCTTTTTACAGTCCATCATTCCGGCTCCAGTTGTTTGTCTTAGCTTATTTACTTCAGCGGCTGTGATTTTTGCCATTTTCTTAAATTTTTTAGGTTTAATATTAAAAAAGTCGTTCAATTAATTTTCAACAAAGAAAAGAACCAAACGACTTTTAAATTTTAAAATATTGTTATTATTCTTCTTCGTTTAGAACTTCTTTTTTCGATTTCTGACGTACAGGCTGCTTAGCCTCTTTCATTGCTTTTACGTCTTCCTCGTCTGTTGAAGGAACTTCAACTTCTACTTTTGCTTTTTTAGCAGGTTTAGAATCTTTAGAAGATTTTGCTTTTTTAGCCATTCCTTCTTCGTCATCTTCTTTTCCAGATTTTCTTTCAGAAAGTCCTTCAATGATAGCTTCAGAAACAAAACTCATAATGCTTTCAATAGATTTTGAAGCATCATCGTTAGATGGGATTACGTAATCAATAACGCGAGGGTCACTGTTTGTATCCACCATTGCGAAAATAGGAATGTTTAATTTTAAAGCTTCAGCAACTGCAATGTGCTCACGAGTTGTATCTACAACAAAAAGTGCTGCAGGAAGACGGCTCATATCAGAAATAGAACCTAAGTTTTTCTCTAATTTAGCACGAAGACGATCTACTGCCAAACGCTCTTTCTTAGAAAGTGTGTTGAAAGTACCATCTTGCTTCATTCTATCGATAGAAGACATTTTTTTAACAGCCTTACGGATAGTTACAAAGTTTGTAAGCATACCACCTGGCCATCTTTCTGTGATGTAAGGCATGTTTGCCGCTTTTGCTTTTTCAGCAACGATGTCTTTTGCTTGTTTTTTAGTAGCTACAAAAAGGATTTTGCGACCACTAGCTGCGATTTTCTTAAGAGCTTCACTAGCTTCTTCAATTTTTGCAGCAGTTTTGTAAAGGTTGATAATGTGAATCCCGTTGCGCTCCATATAGATATACGGCGCCATGTTTGGGTTCCATTTGCGGGTAAGGTGTCCAAAGTGTACACCAGCTTCAAGTAAGTCTTTTACTTCTACTTTTTTTGCCATTTTGTTTTAGTTTACGTTCTGTGAAAGGATAGCAACCTCTTCTAAATATGAATTTGGTTTAGATGCTAAACTAACACCCGGTTTTCGGGTTAACAGCTTTAATAATTAATAATGATTATGAACTTTTCAACTTTAATTGGGTATCCCATTTGAGATACCCAATCGAGTTGAGTAATAATTTTGTCAACATACGCTCAATACTAAGGTTGCTGAGTACTTCGGCAACGCTCAGTACAAGCTTTGTCGAAATATTAACGTTTCGAGAATTGGAATTTCTTACGAGCTTTCTTTTGTCCGAATTTCTTACGCTCTACCATTCTTGGGTCTCTTGTTAATAAACCTTCTGGTTTTAAGATTCCACGGTTTTCGTCGTTTATCGTACACATTGCGCGAGAAATAGCAAGACGAATAGCTTCTGCTTGTCCTGTAATTCCACCACCAAATACATTTACGTTGATATCGAAAGTGTTTTCGTTGTCTGTAAGTACTAAAGGTTGTTTAACTTTATACTGAAGTGTTCCAGTAGTAAAGTATTTATCCAACTCACGCTTGTTGATAGTAATGTTTCCTTTTCCTTCTTTAAGGTACACACGTGCAACAGCGGTTTTTCTTCTGCCTATTTTGTGAATTGTCTCCATTACTTGTTGTCGTTAAAGTTAATAGTTCGAGGTTTTTGTGCATCCTGTCCGTGATTTGCATCTGCATACACTTTAAGGTTTCTGAACAAATCTGCGCCCAATTTATTTTTTGGAAGCATTCCTTTTACAGCTTTTTCAACAAGCCTTGTAGGGTCTTTTTTGTACATTTCGGCAGCAGTTAAGCTACGTTGTCCACCAGGGTAGCCTGTGTGGCGAATGTAGGTCTTGTCGGCCCATTTGTTACCAGTAAGGTTGATGTTACTAGCGTTAATAATAATTACGTTGTCACCGCAATCTACGTGAGGGGTGAAACTTGGTTTGTGCTTACCGCGAAGTAATTTAGCAACTTCGCTTGCAAGACGACCCAATGTTTGCCCGTCCGCATCTACTAGCAACCATTCTTTTACAACGGTATTCTTGTTAGCAGATACTGTTTTGTAACTTAATGTATCCATTAGTTTTTTGTCAATCGTTAATAATTCATTGTTTCCTCATCTTAAAACAAAACGTATTTTGCCTAAGAGGGGTGCAAATGTAGTGTTATTTATTTGAAAAGCAATGGGGTGGCGATTAATTTTTCTTCGGAAAAGATAAGTTTAATTTAAAAGGATAATTATTTAGGTAATTTTCAATTGTAAATTAAACCTGCAAGAACCCGCCTTCACCATATAAATCTTACCAATTGAAATTGAATTGCTTGATATTCTTATATCAGTTCAACTTCAATTTCGATTTCAGTTTCGATTTCAATTTCAATTTCAATTTCAATTTCAATTTCAATTTCGTTGAGACTTACAAGGATTTTTCATTCTTATCTCAGCACAAAGCTAGCACACCTTACCAATTAAAATTGAATTGCTCGTTATTCTTGTATCAGTTCAACTTCAATTTCGATTTCAATTTCAGTTTCGATTTCAGTTTCGATTATAATTTCCCCCTCATTCAAGTGTTACAATTAAATCGTCCTTCATCACCATAGTTCCAGGCTTAAGGGTGATAGACTTCACTTTTCCATCTTTATTTGCTGTGATTGTAGATTCCATTTTCATAGCTTCAATAATAAAGAGGTGATCGTTTTTCTTTACTTTTTGTCCCTTTTTTACCAATACCTTATATAAGCTTCCTTGTAAAGGTGCTCCGTACTGATTTGGATCTTGAGTGTCGGCTTTTACGTGAACTTCTTTTTCTACCTTAATAGATTTATCTCTAATTTGAATAAATCTGTTTTCCCCATTTACCGAAAAGAAAACTATACGTACTCCATCTTCATTAGGTATTCCTACCGAAAGCAATTTAACGATTATAGACTTCCCTGGCTCTAATTCAATAATAGCCTCTTCGCGAAGTTTCATTCCGTAGAAGAAATTTTCAGTAGCAAGAATAGCAACATTGCCATATTGCTTATACTTTTCGTGTGCGTCTTCAAAAACACGTGGATATAAACTATAGGAAAGGAAATCTTCAAACTCAATTTGTCTTGTAAAGCCTTGTTGAAATTTCTTACGGAAAATCTTGAATTCTGCATCAAAATCTATTGGCTCTAAATGTGCGTTTGGTCTGTCGGTATAAGCCACGTTGTTTTTCAAAATTATCTTCTGAAGTTCTTTTGGGAAACCTCCAATTGGCTGTCCAAGATCCCCTTTAAAGAAGTTGATTACAGATTCTGGGAAGGAAATGTCTTCTCCGCGCTGCATAACATCTTCTGGAGTAAGGTTGTTTGTAACCATAAAAATAGCCATATCTCCAACTACTTTGGAGCTTGGCGTTACTTTTACTAAATTTCCAAACATACCATTTACCTGCTCGTACATCTTTTTCACTTCATCAAAACGATCGCCTAAGCCAAGTGCTTCCGACTGCGGACGTAAATTTGAATACTGTCCTCCTGGAATTTCGTGTTGGTAAACCTCCGCTGTTCCTGCTTTTAAACCAGATTCGAAAGGGTAATACATTTCGCGAACATCTTCCCAATAATTAGAAAACTCGTTTAGTTTGGTGATATCAAATTTGTTTTCTCGCGGTTGATTGCGCATCATCTCAACAATAGCGTTGAAGTTTGGCTGAGAGGTAAGCCCCGAAAGTCCGCCTAAAGCCACATCTACAACATCAACTCCCGCTTCAATAGCTTTTAGGTAGGTAGCAGATTGTATTGATGAAGTATCGTGAGTGTGCAGGTGCAACGGAATTTTAACCGTATCTTTCAAAGCAGCCACCAGTTCTGCAGCGGCATAAGGTTTTAAAAGACCAGCCATATCTTTAATCGCAATCATATGCGCCCCGGCATTTTCTAAGTCTTTTGCAAGTTGCGTATAATATTTTAGGGTGTATTTGGTTTCATTTGGGTTAAGAATATCACCTGTATAGCTAATAGCAGCTTGGGCAATCCCGCCAGTTTTGTTTCGAACATAGTTAATACTTGGCTCCATTGCTTTCACCCAGTTTAATGAGTCGAAAATTCTAAAAATATCAATTCCGTTTTCCCAAGAGGTTTCAATAAATTTTTCAATTAAATTATCAGGATAAGCCTTGTAACCAACTCCATTAGAGCCTCGAAGTAGCATTTGGAAAAGTATGTTTGGCATCAATTTACGAAGTTCGCGTAATCTCGTCCAAGGGCTTTCATGTAAAAATCTAAGGCAAACATCAAAGGTTGCACCTCCCCACATCTCAATACTAAATGTATTTGAGTGATTTTTTGCAAAACTTTCAGCTACTTTCAGCATGTCATAACTACGCATCCTAGTAGCGAGTAATGATTGATGCGCGTCGCGAATTGTTGTATCTGTATATTGAATCTTTTTTTCTTCTTTTAGCCAAGCACAGAATTTTTCGGGTCCCATTTCCGTGAGCATATCTTTTGTGCCTTTTGGAAATTCTTGGCTTCTATCAAATTTTGGAACTTTAGGTGTTCTAAAAACCTTGTTTTTATCGATGGTCTTTACATCTGGGTTTCCGTTTACAATTACTTCTCCCAAATAATTTACAATTTTAGAAGTACGATCTTGTGGAAGTTTTATTTCGAATAGAGAAGGGGTGTTGGCAATAAAATTCACCGTAGCTCTACCTTCTTTAAAAGTATCGTTGTGTATTACATTTTGAAGAAAATGAATATTAGTTTTTACACCGCGTATTCTAAATTCTCTAAGTGCGCGTGACATTTTACGCACTGCTCCGTCCAATGTTCGTCCGTGGGCAGAAACCTTTACAAGCATAGAGTCGAAAAAAGGACTTACGCTATAAGATTGATAGATACTACCAGCATCTAGACGGATTCCCATTCCGCCAGCACTGCGATAGGTAGTGATAGTTCCGTAATCGGGGGTGAAATTATTTTCGGGATCTTCGGTTGTAATACGGCACTGCATAGCAAAGCCATATGTTGCAAGTGAATCTTGCCCGTAAATTTTAATCTGTTTATCACTTAATTTATAGCCTCCCGCAATAAAAATTTGAGTTTTTATAAGGTCTATTCCTGTTACCATTTCGGTAACTGTGTGCTCTACTTGAATTCGTGGATTCACTTCAATAAAGAAAACGTTGTCATCTTTATCAACCAAAAATTCAACGGTACCTACGTTATTGTAATTTACTTCCTCTGCAATTTTAATTGCGTATTTATAAAGTGCATCCTTTACGTTCTGGGAAACATTAAAAGAGGGAGCAACTTCAACAACTTTTTGGTGACGTCTTTGTACAGAGCAATCTCGCTCGTATAAATGGCGAATATTTCCGTGGTTATCGGCTACTATTTGAACTTCTAAATGCTTAGGGTCTTCAACGTATTTCTCGAGAAACATAGTATCGTCGCCAAAAGCATTAAGCGATTCGCTTTTTGCAGAATCGAAATTGTTTTTTAAATCGTCTTCAGTGCGAATGATTCTCATTCCACGTCCACCACCACCAGAGGCAGCTTTCAACATAATAGGATAACCTACTTTTTTTGCTTCGGAAATGGCAATTTTCAAAGAAGATAATTCCTTTTCATTACTTTTAATAATAGGTACCCCGCATTTTTCTGCAATTTTTTTGGCAGTAATTTTATCTCCTAAGGCGTCCATAGCTTTTGGATCTGGACCTATGAAGATAATTCCATTTTTGGCACAGTTTCGAGCAAATTCAGAGTTTTCAGATAAAAATCCATATCCGGGGTGAATGGCATCTACATTCTTAGACTTTGCAAGTTCAATAATTGCATTTCCGTCTAAGTAGGGTTTTAAAGGCTGGTCGTTTTCACCTATTTGATAAGATTCATCCGCCTTATAGCGATGTTGTGAATAGCGGTCTTCAAAAGTATAGATAGAAACTGTTTGCAAATTAATTTCTGAACAGGCTCTCAATACTCGAATGGCTATTTCACCACGGTTAGCCACCAAAACTTTCTTTATCTTCATGGATTGTATTTTATAAGGATATATGTAAGGCTATAAAGATAAACAAGGCTATGCTTTAATATGAAAATAAAACAAAAGAATTATCAAAAATTCAAAGCCTTAAATAGGATGAATTAGTGTTAAAATGAGCTAGAAATACTGTGTTTTGTTCTAAGGCTGAGGACGCTGCTGTCTTTTTCTTCTTATGATATATGGATTTACATTTTTGTAATTACGAATTACAAAGGCTAATGCGCTTTCCAATACCTGCCCCATATTAATTGCTTTTTTAAAGTTCACATCACCTGTGAGTTCAAAAAGATCCATTTTTAACTCTTCAATCTTTTCGGGAGGTGAAATAGTATCTTCTTTCATGCAATTTATTAAAGCTTTCAACCTTTTTTTCTCATTTGTAGCTCGTTTTGCCAGCAATGATCTTTCTTCACTAATATACTGGTCTATTGACGTTTGTTGAAGAAGTTCCATTGTCATTTCAACCAATTTATTATTTTCTTTTAGGAATTGAGGTTTGTAGACCTTTGCATTTCCTTCATAAGATTGTTGGTCAAAATCTATGGCGCGAATTCTATATTGAATACGGTCAAAATCGTGAGTAAGTACCATTACATAGTTGTATGATCGCATATCTCCAAGAAGACGTATAAAGCAGCGTTCGTTGAATTTTACAAATTCTTTGGCTATCTCTAGTTTGTCTCTTTTAGAACATTCATCCAAATGGTTGTTTATAAATTCGTCACCAGGAATTCCTGAAATATGCTCTTCTATTAAAGTGTTTTTTCTCACCAAAAAGTTAATGTGGTTAGGTGAAAGTAAATCCTCAAGTTCTAAGCCGTATATTCGGGAAGCATCTGCTTTTTTAATGTAGATATAGAGGTAATTATCGTTAAGAATATTACGAACTTTTATACGAAATGGTTTTGAATTTCCAAAGGTGCAGTAATCTACACTATCAATATTTAAGAAAGGTAAAATAGTTTCATTACCATCAGAATGTAAAATGGAGTATACTTTTTTTAAGCTCTCATTTATTTCTTCTGTTTCAAATTCAGAATAGTAAACTCGCACCCAAAGCGTGTCTTTTCCATTTTTATCATATACAGAAACAGACCCCTGAAATCGCAATAAATCGTCGTAGTAAATAGGAATTTTAATGGTTCTTCCGTGACGGGTTAAATACTTTAAAAACCTATCAGTAATAGGGTAAGTGGGTTTCTTCTTCGAAATGAGTTTATTTTGACTTGGCATAATTGCGGTAAATATTCTTTAAATATAAGGGTTTTCTTAATTATGGATTATTTCTTCATCTTCATCTTCACCTTCATCTTCAATTCATCTTCATCTTCATCTTCTAATTTCTATTCCCTTAAACCATCCCTTTAATATCATTCCCCCAAGTAGGGTAAGCAAAAATCATTGCTTTAATATTTTCAGTGGTGAGTTTCCCACAAATAGCCAACACAAACAAATTAATCATTTCACCAGCTCCGGCAGCAATTATGTGGGCGCCAAGGACGATGTTTCTATCCTTATCTACAATAGTTTTATAGGCGTAAACTTTGTCGTTTAGACGTTTTGCATTAAACCATTTAGGAACGCTTTTGTATTCTACTACATAGTTATAGCCTTTTTCTTTTGCTTCGTCTTCAGTCATTCCAATAGTGGCAACCTGAGGAATTGTAAAAACCACAGAAGGCACAGGCGGGAAATCCATTTTAGTCTTATTCCCATTTCTAATATTTAAAGAAACAACTCGAGCTTCCTGAGAAGATGTTGGGGTTAACGGAAGTGACCCACTTGCCGAAACATCACCGCAAGCATAAACAGATTTATTAGTTGTGTTTTGAAGAAATTCATTTACTGAAACTCCTCCCTTTTCAAATGCTACATTTCCTTTTTCTAAATCTAATTCGTCTATAGAAGGAACGCGACCGGCGGTGTTAAAGACCATTCTTGTATCGACCGATTCAGCTTTACTATTTACCTCAAATGAAACTCTATAGTTTTTCTGAAGCTTCTCTACTTCAGTAACCATGGCATTAAAAATAAATTTAATTCCAATTTCTTCTGAAGCTTTTGTGAGGTGTTCAACAATATCGGCTTCAAAAGGACCTAAAGGTCTATCTGAAAATTCAATTACGGTAACTTTTACTCCACAGCGAGCAGCAATGTGCGCAAATTCCATCCCGATATATCCCGCGCCTACAAAAACCATGTTTTCTGGTAATTCCTCTAGCTCAAAAAAATCGTCACTAATTTTTAAATAATCTCTTCCGGGAATTTTTAGTTCCATTGGTTTTTGCCCTGTTGCGATAATTATTTTTTTAGCCTTTACAGTTTTCCCTTCTACCGATAGTGTGTTTTCATCTAAAAATTTTGGCGATTGATGATACATGGAAATTCCTGCTTTTTTTAACTCTTTTTCAGTCACAGCAGGAACAGCATCAGTAAATTTCGATTTAAATTTTTGTATATCTCTCCAGTCAATTTTAGGAATAGATGTAATGCCCTTACCCTTCAAGTTTTCTGAAAGTTGTATGGCTTCGGTAAATCCAACTAAAACTTTTTTAGGGTCGCATCCTCTTTGAGAGCAAGTTCCGCCAAATTCACGGTTGTCGGCGATTGCAACTTTCATTCCTTCGGCAGCACAATCGTATGCTACAGTTTTACCCGCCGTGCCAGTTCCTATTACAAAAACATCGTATTCTTTAAACGCCATTACTTAAATTTTTAAACACCTAAGGATTTAAACCTATTGGATGTAGTTTCAGTTAATTCTAAAAATACAGATTCATTTCAGGGATGTATGTTATTAAAATGATAAAGTTGAAATTAAAACCTGTCAGCTTTTGAAAACCTGATAGGTTTGGATTAAATTTGCCGTTCAATGAGCAAAACATTCGCTACTTCACTGTATTCTCAGTCTTTGCAAACGCAAAAACTAGG
>Ga0055584_100008440_pt1 | contig 10107 bp, 8 predicted proteins | sample OSDHelmetaG_FD_58716 | JGI IMG/M metagenome (GOLD analysis project Ga0055584, IMG submission 58716) | Pelagic marine sediment microbial communities from the LTER site Helgoland, North Sea, for post-phytoplankton bloom and carbon turnover... | ecosystem: Environmental > Aquatic > Marine >...
GGTATAAAACTGAATACCCCACGAATTATCTAGTTTATGCGAAACAAAAGCACTAACTTCCTGAACAGCATCACCCGCTTCGAAAGATGACTCTCGGCAGTCATAGGCAATGCCACCTCTTGTGGATGAGCTAAAGCGATAACTAGCACCTAAGGAGCCGAACCAAACATCATTTAGATCTAACCCTCTGGGATCACCTCTGAATTTATAACCAAAAGAAGCATTCAGGTAATAGCTATCAAAAAACTTGTATAAATTGGTTTGCAATGAATAATCATCTCTCCGGTGCCCAAACCTTTAATTTCATCCGCAGTACCGATCTTAACCTTTGCAGTGGCGTCCACAACCACATTAAGCGACTTGTTTACATAAAGGTCATAAAATGTAATCCCTGCTACAATATCTCCCAAGCCGTTCTCTGTCGTGATTGGTCCTTCACCAACTACCGCTTGGCCTTGCGAATTAATAATGATTGTGCCAACGGGAGCTCTGACAGATAAATAAGGAACTGTTAGTCTGTACACCACGGAGCCTGAGCCATAATTGATAGTGAACGGCACATATACCTCATCTACATCGTTATTGCTATAGTAGCTACCGCTGGCATACTCTGCTCCAATCGTTACATTAAAATATGAATCATCAGCTAAAGCGAGTCCGCATACGCTTATTAGAAACATACCAATAATGTATTTAGATTTAGTCAACAGCGTTATCATTTTTCATATCCTATTTTCAGCGGTTTTTAATTTTTATTAGCCTGTTCTCGTAAATGAATTTGTTTTTGGTGCTTCATTCTAATTTCATTGCGTTGTTCAGCGGATGTTTCTGCTAATGCTACTTGTTAATCCTGACTTTTCTATCAAGCCCTTAACGTCATTGGTTGCGTATTCGATTCCTTGGTCAGAATGAAATAGACATGTTCACTGGGTTTTTCATTGGCCAATGCAGCTTTCAACGCGGCCTCTGTCATCAAATAATTACGTTGTTGACTAAACTACCAACCAATCAACTTACGGATAATATATCCAGTGACAATTAAAAGAAATTACATGTATTGCTGAGTCATAATAAGCCAAGCTCTACCTTGCTTACATTGGCAGAACACACCTGTTTTTTCGCTAATATTATGCTCTTTAGTAAGCCATTCATAATCAAGGCATACATGATTTTTAGATGTTCATGGCTTGCTTTATCTACATTTTTAAATTTCATAGAAGTACCTTTATTTTAGAGATAGCTACAATTGATTTATGCCTGTTTTTTGAGTTGTGACTCACGCATTACTTGCATGCACTGTGTATGATTTATCAAATAAATATCTTTGAATGTTTTATTATCTTTTATAAAATACGTTATTAGGCTGTTATAAGTGTGAATCTAACGATAAGGTAATGAGTTCAAAAGTTGTGCAACTTGTTTGTGTCCATTTTTCTTTGCTAGGATTGTTGCAGTCATTCCTGTTATATCATGTATATTGTTTTTTGCTCCATGGGCCATCAACGTTTGTACAATCATGAACTGTCCTGATTCAGCAGCAGCCATTAGTGGTGTGAAGCCTTCATGGTTGGCGCTATTAATATTAGCACCTAACTCGAGTAGGGCTTTTATGACTTCTGTATCTTTATTCTTTATAGCCACAAGCATCGGTGTCATCTTCTGGACTCTGGATTTAACCTCGAGATCAGCTCCCTTTAAAGCTAACATCTTCAGTAATTCAATGTTGTGCGTTCCAACGGCATACATTAATGGGGTGTTTTCATTATTATCATGGTTATTTATATCAGCATTCCAGCTTACTAATACCTTCGCTATTTGATTTTTTCCACGTATAGCGGCCCAACTGATGGCAGAAAGGCCAGCGTTATCTTTGTAATTCACATTTGCACCAACTCGAAGTAGCTCTATGACCACGTTTTTATGGCCTGCAGCTGATGCCAAAATAAGTGCACTACGTTTATTTCTATCCTGCGTGAGGGCATTGGGTTTGGCCCCATTTTTGAGTAAACGTCTAACATTGGTTAGTTTACCTTGAACTGAGGCGGTTAATAAGGCTCTGTCAGTTTCGGTATAAACTTCCTGTTTTTTACTCTTTGTGAGCACATCAAAGGCTGTAACATCAAATGTAAATATTATGAGTAAAAAAATGACGTAGAGTACGTTTCTTATTGTCAATTCAGTATTCCTTTCAATGAAGTCTAGTCATGTTTTCTATCTTCAATTTCACAACGACAATGGCAAAAATTAGCAGACAATAATTAATTATCCGGATATTGTTTTTTTCTTCAAATTGTTACTTTATATTTACTCAAAAAATGATAAGAATTAGTTACGATATCCTTTTCGTAACTAATCGCTTATTAATCCGTCGGTTAACCACATAACGTGTTAGCGACGAACTCTGGTTATCTCCGTAGCCGTATTATTATTTTCGTTAGTATCTCCTTCTGCAGTAACCGTAGCTGTCCAGTTAATAGTTGAAGGAACAGAAGGGGTAGACCAAGTAAAATCGTAGGTCTCGGCTTCGTCAATAGATAAATCGCTAAAGACCTCGCTGAACTGGATTATTTCACCTCTTGATGATACACCTTCAATAGTAACCGTACCAGATTCGACGGTAGCCGGACCGTTATTGATAACACTTACTGCAACTATTTGTTCTGTATTAGTCGCTGCCCTTGAAGGCACTGCTAAGCTTACCAACTCCATATCTATATCAGTTGGTGGCGGTGTTGGACCTTGACCTTCATAAGTAAGTATAAGCTTGGCACTATAAATTGCCGTTGATTTACTATCACCTTTAACATAAAAAGCTACGTCAAAATCACTAGTCATTGGTAAACCGTTGGTAGTGTATGGCACACCCCCACGTTCTCCAGCGATAGTAACAAACGCATTTTGGGTAACATCTACCCAGCCTTTGCTAGTAGCTAGTGGTGAAGGACCCTCACTATCATCCCAATCTAACAAGTTGATAACCGTTGTAACGCGCTCACCTACTTCATACTTAATGTTATCGCTCTTAAATGGAGGGGCACTACACTCTATTTTAGGTATTTCTAAACCAGGCAAATCTTGACCAAATTTATTAGGTTTCAAACGCCAGCGTGGACCAGAAACTAACGTTAGACCTTCTGCTACCATCTCTTCTTCAGTTTTCGGAAGAGGAGTACCAACAAAGTTGTACTCTTTCAAGTCTGCTGCATTAGACGCAACATAAGACCATTCAAATGGATCGCGGTTAATCGTAGTATAATATGCGTTAGTGTAGGCACCATAAAGATCTGCAGAAAGTGCATAAGGAGCATCTGCAGCTGCTGTACCCGGTGTGGCATTTTTTTCTAGTGCAAATGGCATATTACGTAGAACAGTACCTGCTCCAATTGTCGTTGCAAGGGTTTCTCCTTCAATAAAGTCGCCATCACCTTCATAACATTTTTCAAGTGATTTCCATACTTCATCAGAGCCATCCACTGTACCCTCTATTCGAAACGAAGGTTTTCGACCCGTAGCGGCTTCATTTTCAAGATCCTCTGGACGTATCTGATCATTAGGATTATTGGTGATCAGATGATCAACTTCGAGGTATGCTTTAGTGACTTCATAATCTGCACCTTCTGCCTTCCATTCAGCAGGTAAGGCTAAGCGTGCATACATACGCAAATCGTTAGGGCGCTTGTGAATTCCACCCCAACCATAAAGAGGCTTACCGTCGTCTTTCAATTGCACTGAATAGTCTTTACTCAGCGCAATATTATTTAGCATGTCTGTTTTATCATTAGGGAACATCTGACAATCTACTGAGGGATCGTCTTCCTCACAAGGTGTTGGGTTAACTAATCGCTCTCCAGGTAAACCATCGACTAATATTAGTGCATTATCATCCAAACCAGCTTTTTCACAATCAAATACTAAGCTATTGTTTGACGTTGACAATATTTGTTGGTCGCCAGTCACTGGATCAGCATACCTATAAGGAATCGTTTCGTGGCAACTTAACGCGTGCTCCATTGTTGTATAGTGTTCAGTTTCGCATTTAACAGAGGTGCCTCCGAGACCTTGGCACCAAGTACCTAATGGAGCCTTTACTTTGTATTTTACTGTAGGTGCATTCGATAGCCTGATACCACCACCAGGCTCATTACCGACAAAGCCTTCAGCGTAGTCACCATCTCTAACTTTTCCTTCGGCTCCCAAAAAATCAACGACATAATAGCCAAATTCACTATCAACCGGATACAGCCTGACACCTGATTTGTCTAGATAATCGTTTATGTCACCACAAACTACTCCGTCTAGCCCACAAATTATAGACGGGTCAGTATCAGGGTCTGCAGTACCGTAGGTTGTACCGTCAAAAGCACTGATTATATCATTTAAAGAGAATACGTGTTCTGACTCATAGTTTGCCTGAACACTACTATGTAACATCATAGACAATACTGCGATTGCGATCGGCGACTTATTAAATTTTTTTTTCATCATGTTATTTTTCCTTACCAAATTTAAATAATTTTCTAATTACGATTTTTAACCCGAGTATTTGAACGTTGATGATTGTTTCTTACAATCATGGTCATAAGGCCCAAAGCCATCAACCAAAGCATTGATGGTTCTGGCACTGTTACGGCATAGCCATCGCTATATACTGTTCCGAATAATTCATAACTTTCACCAACAGCTAGTTCGAAACTGAGGCTTTGTTCGACTTCTTCAGAACTAAGCCTTGAGCCACCTAAAAACACTTCGGCTGAAGAAAAAAGTATTTCAGTAAAATCATTGTTAAATAATGATATTTCAGCATAAGCACCCGCGTCATCACCAAAAAGTAATGGAGCATCATTGTTTATATCAGCACTAACAAAGGAGAAAAGTGATAAGTCAAACCGAAGTGGGTTTTGATGGTTATTTTGAAACAAAATAGAAAAATCTGTATCGGCATAAGAACTTGCTGTTCCTGTGCCGCTAGAGTCCCCATAGGATTCTGAAAATTGAAAGTTATCAGAAGGAAAAATGCTAGTCTCGAAAGTAGCAAAACCAGAGCCGTTACTAAATGCACCGGAATCTAAAAGACTTCCTGATAATGTTACCGAATAGTTATTATCACCAGGGCCTAGACCATTTCCGTTATTATTACCGTTACCGCCACCACTTCCGCTACCAACAACAGCGACATTGTCTAAGTTCATTTCGATTTCAGCATAACCATTATAAAATAGCCCTGCATGTGCTCCGAGAGAAAAAAGGTATGTAGTCACCACTATAGCTAAACTAAAAAACAGTGATCGTGGGTTTTTATTTAATGTCGTCATATTATGTTTCCTTTTGTTATGACTAAAGTTTTCTGATAATTAGCTACACCATTACAGCTAAAGTTCACCTCTAAAAAAATTATATAATTGAAAAAGATTGATTAGCGCTCTATCAATTTGAAATTTGGTTTTTCATCGATTAACTCAATGAATAAAAATAAATCCTGTTTACTTTCTTAAACGTCTTATACGTGACATAAAACATCAGAAGTTCATACTCTCAATATCAAGCGATAATAGGCTTTGTGATTGCAAAACACCTGAAGGAGAATATTGACTGCTTAACACATTACTTTTGATGAGGCCTATTTCTGGAGAAATCCACATATTTCTTTCGGTTACAACAGTTGAATCGTTCTTATTGTCTACATAGGTAAATAGATATTTGTAAGATTCTTGATGGGTAAGTTGATACGCTTGGTATTTTCCAAGAATAGTATCAATTGTTTGTATTGGAGCTACTGTGATTTCACGATTTCCTTCCGTGACAGGTCCTGAAACGGGCCCACCGTACATAGTAAAAAAATCAATTGTGAATTTTTTAAAGTCAATAAAAGGGACTGGAATAGCAAGTAAGCCTTTGTTTGAAGCAGTGCCAATGACATATTCATTACCGTACTCATTTGATAACTCATACAGTGAACCATTTGATTCTTGCCAAATATTTTGTTCTATTATTTGTTGCTCTCCGTTTCGAAGGAAAGTAATAGTCCGCCGAACGGTTAATACAACTTTATCTAGATAATCGAACTTGCCTGGCAATAATTCCACAAGAACTTCTACCGGGGATGTCCATGTTGGAACACCAATTTTTGACACGGTAACGTCACCAGAAAACACCATTACGTCACCTAAAAAATATGTTCGCATATTATCTGAAGGAACAGGTTCAATAGACACAACCCTATTGGATTCGCTATTACATGCACTCAACGATGTTAATAGGACTAATGCGACAGTAAAAATTAGAATTGTTTTTTTACACTTTATTAGCATTAGAAAGTAAGAAAGTGCTATATCTATAATTTTAGATATAAAAAAAGTTTGTTGAATTAGCACTAGATACATCTCATTTGTTTTTAAGCCATGAGAATATAATTAAATAATTATGATGACTGGTAACTGAGATTTGTCAGTCAGAGTGATAACTAAATAAATACAATGGGTTGTAGCTGATAATTGTCAGTCAGAGTGACAATTATAATTTTTTGATAAATTTAAAATTCGAAAGTTTCTATACAGGCCAGGTAAATTAATAGTTTAGTGATTATATGTTTAAGGTCGAGAGAACGCTTTATTATTGCTCGACTCTTGATTTTTGTACGATGGGTTCGAGAGAACCCAATATTTACTAATGTTCTTGAATCGAGAGATGGCACAGAAAAAGTCAATTTAAAATTAACTGTGCCATCAAAGAGATAGCCACTATTCGAATTCTTAACAGGTTATCAGAATGTCAAAATGCGATCTGCCCCCTTATTCTACGGTACTTAATTCAAGGTTTCAGTGCCGAGTCTGCAAAACAGACTTGGCAAACAATCCAAGGTAACTCACGCCAAGCAACGCGCTAACGGCGCACCCGAGTTATCGCACTAGCATTGTTATTATCTGGGTTTGTATCACCCTCTGTCGCGGTTACCGTTGCGGTCCAATTGAATGTTGTTGGCTGAGACGGCGCGGTCCATGGCCAGTTGTAAATGGCGCTAGTACCAGCGAGTAAATTACTGAATGAACCAGTGAACTCAACAACTTCGCCTCTGCTTGATACTCCTTTGACAACAATAATCCCAGCCACGCCATCCGTTGGACCATTATTAGTGATTTCAACTATCACTGTCTGGTTTGTATTGATGGTGATCCTAGCAGGTACGTCTAAGCTCGACAATGCCATATCTATATCGTCAGGCACTGGCACTGGTGGTGTTCCGCCTCCTGCTGGTGGCGGCGGAGGTGTCCCTTCACTTTCATCAGATACGCTTAACACGGCATGTTTTCCAGCAGCGTCTGATTCATTCCATACAGTCCATACGATATTTCCTGCAGGTGACGGTCGTAACTGTGACTCAAACCTACTGTCGTTAACGCCGATTCTTGGCACAACAACAGGCGTTTCAAACGAAGCGCCTTTATTTTTAGTACGCGTGTAGTAAATGTCACCTTCTACTGCACCCCCGATATGTTGATATACGTTTGATTCTGTACCCCACGCGACGATCAAAGTAGATTTATTAGCGCAATTTTCAGTGTAGCTTTCATCCAAACAGCCAGAACCAGTGCCCGGTGTTTTCACTAACCTTGGTTCTTTAACGTGCGTTTTGACATCAGTGATGTTTGAAATGTTTTTTGCGGTTGACCAGCTATTACTTGATGCATTGAATTTTCTTAACCAGAAGTTATAGTTATCCAAGTCCACAACCGTAGCCACTGCCCAGTCTTTCGTATAAGAATAACCAAGATAAAAATCATCTCCTACAACCGCAGCACGATGTGCTCTCGCATCTTCATAAGGATTCTCGGATGTGGTATCAGTAAGAACATTCGCAGGTGATAAATTTGCTCCTCCCACAGGAGTCCATGGAATAGTATTTGTGCTGATATTGTTTGCAGGTGTATTTGCAAGTAGTTGCGCGTCTTTATAAGGACTCACTCTGCAACCAGCGTCTACAGCGGGGATCATATCTTCGGGCCTGAGACCAGTCGACCCCTCCGCAGTAGTTTGCTTACCAACGCGAACCATGATGTCTGATGGGCCACCTTGAGTGGGGAAGCCCTGTTTCCAGAACACTCCCATTCTTAAACCATTAGGAGATGTAGTGTGTTGGGAAACAAAACGCACACGGCGGCTATTTTCAGCAGGATCACTAATGATACAGCCTTGCTCTCCATTTTCATAGGTTCCACTAGACTCAGGTGGTTGACTAAAAGGAAACTCGTGATAGCGTATGTACTTACCAGAGTCGAGTCTGTCTGATCCTTTGCTCTCCTCATAAGCAATAACAGCGGTTGGCGGAGTACCAAGGGTATCAAACACACCCGTTAACATTAGATTAGGTCTTGCAGCTCCGGTAGTTCCGCGTTGTAAGGATTCAATTTCATTATCGAGGTCGTCAGGATGGAAAACTGGGCTGGTATTGCCACCTGAGCCATCATTAGTGTAATTATCACTGATTCTTGTTGGCTCAGCAAAAGGCACTCCCATAAGGTGTTCTGTAAAGGTATACCAGACATCCGTGCCGTGAGTAACAGAAGCTCCCGAAGCTCCGTCTCCAGGACCATCAGCACCACCAATTTGTAGACCATGGGGGTCTTCCTGCCAGGCTATAGCCCACAAGCCTTTGGTATCGTAATTCAGCCCTTTGTTAGAGTCTGATTTGGCATCTCGACTGCCGTCAGTTATTTGTATGGTATTCCATACAGGTGCAATCGGTTCGCCAGTTTCTAGGTCAGGAGCACCTGCGACGTTATTGGTATATGACGCATAAATGCAGGAAAAAGGGACACTAATACCATCTCGTTCGTTATAGCTAACCAGTTTTTGATTGCCACCTGGGCAGTATTTACTTACCCACGTAACAACAGCAAAACTGCCAGCAACAAATATATTCGGCTTTTCCGCATCTCCATAATATTCTGATGGTAACTCAGAGTTTATATCCCAATTCGTAGCAATACTACTCAGGTGTGCAGTATTGGAAATGTTGACCGGTTCGCTCCAGCTGGCAGCTGAGCTACACTGATCGTTGTTATTAGCGGTATGGCAAACTTTAACGAAATTATCTCGTGAAGGTCTTGTGGCATCAGCCTTGAGGTCATAAACCAGTTGGGAACCAGCCGTCGCGTCGCCATAGACGGAAACAAGCCAGCCATTTCCCATGCGAACGAGCTTTGTTTTATTAGCCGAACTGTTCGCAGACAATGTCTCAGCCGCTGTAAAAGCAAGACCCGCTGTCGCATTTGCGGTAAAAAGCGCCGCACTGAGAAGCCCCAAAGTAAAGGGAAACTTCATTCTATCAATAAACATAACAATTCTCCTTATGTTGAAATAAATGTGATCCTTACATTTTAAATCACAATTAAAACGAAGTGGTCAACTAAGTATGACCACTGATTTTATTTCCCTTCTTTCACAAAACCGTATGTAGTTCAGAAAACACGATCATGTCACCTAATAAATATGAACATATGTATTCTAAATAAATAGGATTCGTAGGGTTAAAAAACAGCATTATCCGGCTCACCATCAAAGGTATTTAAATAAGCCAATGGTACTTTATCTATGAATTGTAGGTACAAAGCATTTTGTTGAATTAACACTCCTACTCCATACTGATTTTTAAATTCCATGAGATGATAATTAAATAAATATGAGATGTTGTACCTGATATTTATCAATCAATGTGATGATAAAATTTTATGTGCTATGTTCGTAAGTTCGTACATAGATAAATTAACAGTGGGAATTACATGATGTTTTACTTCTTTTAACTGTCTGCTCTAAGTGCCATTTAGTCGAGGAGGGTCACATCATTAGTGAAATGAAAAATACTGTTATTGTCAGCTATCTTTGATAATAGTAAACATAAAATTGAAATTTTGTCATTAGCTCGTTCTACGTCTGATCATAGTCTTCTTGAATGATTGCTCCGGGTGAGTGTTGCAATTACTCTGGCTTAATTTAGTGACTAATGGCATACAGGATGTTGCATTAGCTTTTGAACCCCCTGAAGGTAATGAGCTTGAGCAAAAAGCTAGACCGCCCAATGAACCTATTTTTAATCGCTTAATGATAGAGCGT
>Ga0055584_100008441_pt1 | contig 10107 bp, 7 predicted proteins | sample OSDHelmetaG_FD_58716 | JGI IMG/M metagenome (GOLD analysis project Ga0055584, IMG submission 58716) | Pelagic marine sediment microbial communities from the LTER site Helgoland, North Sea, for post-phytoplankton bloom and carbon turnover... | ecosystem: Environmental > Aquatic > Marine >...
GGTAGACGCCCACCACCAGCCGATCGAGCTGGTAGGCGGCGAGCGGGTTGCCGAGCCCGTCCACCGTGACCTCGCCCCACGACAGGGTGCTGCCGCCGTCGACGATGAGGGGCACGGGGGGGCGGTCGGCGAGGTGGACCGACACGTCGAGGGCGCTGGTGGCGTCGGTCACGTCTACGCTGGCTGCCACCGCGTCGTCGCGGGGCTCGAGGAACACGAAGGCGTGGCCCCCCGGCTCGGCGTCCGACGTGAGGATGACCAGCCAGGTGGCGCTGCCCTGGGTGAAGTACTGCTCCAGCTCGAAGGTGCGCCCGAAGACGTTGAAGTCGGAGAGATCGCAGCCGTCGTCCACCGGGACGCACGACGCGTACAGGGCGATGGCGGCCTGCTGCAGCGCGTCGTTGGCCAGTCGGTCGAGCACCTCGTCGGGGGTCAGCTCGCCGAAGGCCACCAGCAGCGCCTGGGTCACCTCGAAGCGGTCGCCGCGGGCGTGGCCGTGCACGTCGTGGTCGAGCCCGGCCCACGACACGCGCACGTCGTGGCCGGCGGCCACGGGCCTCACCTCGGCCGAGAGCGCGGCGCTGTAGGTGTAGTTGTCGGCGTCGGTGAGGGAGCAGTCGGAGCAGGCCGGTGGCGCGGGCGCGCCGCTGTCCACCGGTCCGCCACAGGCCACCGCGAGGGCCGCCGTGGCCGCCCAGGAACCGCCGCGGGCGCTCACTGCCCGGTCACCGGGGCCTGCAGGTCGTCGGTCCAGGTGGCGAAGCCGAAGCCAGCGCCCAGATCGGCGCGCACGCGCCAGGGGGTCTGGCCGTCGCGCCCGGCCACGTCGAGCATGGCTGAGGCCGACCACGACACGAGCGCGCTGCCGTCGGGCAGGGGCTCGGCGCTGCCCAGGAAGCCCACGCGCTCGCAGCCGCCGCCCCGGTTGCTCGCCGCGCGGGTCGCCGTGCCCGCCTGCTCGTCGAGGTCGATCCAGATGGCTTCAGAGCACTCCTCTCCCCGGATCCAGTCGTGGCGGTTGAAGACCAGCAGGCCGCCGTCGATGGCGTGGGAGCTGTGGGGGTAGTGCACCAGCTCGTTGTCGCCGTCGGTGTCGAAGCTGCCGCCGTCGCCGCCGACCGTCCACACCTCGTCGCCGGTCTGGCGGTCGAGGCGGGTCACGCTGTCGGTGAGCGGGATGGTGATGAGGAGGTGGTCGCGCTCGGGGTCGTAGGAGATGCCGTTGACGTGCGACCAGTCCTCGAGGTCGGGTCGTCCGGGGACGAAGCCGGTGGGGTAGCGGCGGCTGAGGTCGGGGGTGATGTGGTCGAAGGCGTCCCAGATGACCTCGGCCTCGCCGTCGGCGTCCACCACAACCACCGTGTCGCCGAGAAGCAGTCGCCCGCCGGCGACCTCCTGCACCGTCCACCCGAGCATCGCGAAGCCGCCGTCGGGCAGCAGGGCGAAGTCGGTGTGGCCGCCGGTCACCGTGCGCGTCGACCGCTCCTCGCCGTCCCACGACACCGACACCACCGCGGCCGACCCGTCGGGGCTGTCCGCCCCGATGTTGAAGCGGACCCCGCTGCCATCGGGCGCGACCACCGCCTTGTAGACGGGCCCGATCTGCGGGTGACCCTGCTGGCTCTCCGACCAGACCCAGACGGGTCGGCCCCGGTCGTCGAGCACGGCCACCCACGCGCCGTCGGTGGTGAGCACCGGCACGAGCACGTAGCCGCCCTCGAGCGCCGCGCCGTCGGCGGCCTCGAGGCGCATGGCCGGGAAGCTCGGGTCGAGGGGGCCGGTGCGGGCGTGGATGCTGGCGCCGCAGGTCGTGCCGGCGTCGCCCGTGAGCATCGGGGTGAGGGTGAGCTCGGCGTCGAAGGGCGCGCCCACCACCTGCACGGTGTGGGTGAGGCCCTGGCTGCCGGCGGGCGTGAGCCACCCCGGCTCGTCGCCCACCCGGATCGCGAGCGCGCCCCGGCCGGGGGTGTCGGTGGACCAGCTCACGGTCAGCACCGACGCGACCCGGGTCTGCGACACCTGCATGGCCTGGAACGTGTCGGCGTCCGAGGTGCAGTCGGCCAGCGGCGGCGCCTCGACCGCCGGCGCGAGCGCCGTGCGGTCGGGGCCCGGGGTCGCGCACCCCGAGGTCGCCAGCGCGCCGACGGCGGCGACAGCGGAGCGGATCGAGCGCATGGGCACCTCGCGGCGGGCCGCGGCCCCCCGTTCGTTCGACGATGAGGATGTCCGCCCTGATGCCGCCCGGTGTCACCGTTTTGTGCGGACGGCTTATCCGGCGTCTGCAGCCGAATTCGCTGCGCTGGGGTCCGGTTTGGGCGCAGTGTCGGCGCGGCTCCGGTCCGCGATGCACCCCTCGCGCGGGGCTCACCCGCCTTCGATTGGGGCGCTTTGGGGGCCCGCCGCCCCTTTGGTGGACGATGTTTGTCCGCTTCACCCAGCCAGAGCGCTTGCCTGCCCCGCGCCGGCGCCCTAGAGGCATGGGCTGCGGTCGAACCGCCTTCGCCCGTCCGCCCTCTCCGGAGCCCCCGTGATCTGAGCACCCCCGCCCCCACCTCTTGGCCGAGCCCGCCTGGCATCCCGCCAGCATCCGGGCCCAGCCGCTGCTTTGCAGCCGCAACCGAGAGGTGTTCCATGCTCCGAGAAGACATTGCTGCCGGCCTCCCCCAGGGCCACTCCCGCCCCCTGTTCGTTCGCTGGACCGAGGGCGGCCGCTCCACCGCCTGGGTGCGCGCGGGGGACCTCCGCCGCCAGGGCGCCGACCTGGTGATGGTGCCGCGCTGGGACGGCCAGGCCTTCGCCGTGCTCTGGCAGGCCGCCGCCCGCGGGGCGCCCGCCGACCCGCCCGGCGCCATCGCCGACTTCGCTGTCCACGATGGCCACGCGCTCACCGCCATCGGCGCCGTGCAGGTGACCCCCCGCCTGCGCGGCCGCGTGCGCGACGCGCTGCCCCGCCGTCGCGAGCGGTAGGGGTGCGGGCCGCGGCCCGGTCGGATCGTCCGGCCGGGCCGCCAACCGAGTAGGTGGGGGGCGTCCCGGAGTCGCCATGGCCACCGCCCCCACCCCCCGCCTGGGCCTGCGCGAGAACCTCGCCCAGTTCAGCCTGCTGGTGGTCGTCAACGCCTTCGTGGGCGCCATGGTGGGCATGGAGCGCAGCATCCTGCCGGCCATCGCCGAGGAGGAGTTCGCGCTGGCCGCCAAGGTGGGCGTGCTGTCGTTCATCGTGGTCTTCGGCACCACCAAGGCGCTCACCAACTACGTCGCCGGCCGCTTGTCCGACGCCTTCGGCCGCAAGCGCGTGCTGGTGGCGGGCTGGCTGGTGGCCGCGCCGGTGCCCTTCTTGCTGATGTGGGCGCCGTCGTGGGCCTGGATCCTGTTCGCCAACGTGCTGCTGGGCGTGAGCCAGGGGCTCACCTGGTCCACCGCCGTCATCATGAAGATCGACCTCGCCGGACCCAAGCAGCGCGGCCTGGCCATGGGCTTCAACGAGTTCGCCGGCTACTTCGCGGTGGCGCTCTCAGCGGCGGCCACCGGCTGGGTGGCGAGCCAGACCGGCCTGCGGCCCGAGCCCTTCGCCCTGGGCGTGGCCTATGTGGCCTTCGGGCTGGGCCTGTCCGTGCTCTTGGTGCGCGAGACCCACCACCACGTCGCCGCCGAGGTGGCCGCGGGCGGCGGAGCTTCAGCCGACGCGGGGCTCTCGCAGGGCGAGGTCTTTCGCCGCACCACGTTCACCGACCGCGACCTGTCGGCCGTGACGCAGGCCGGGCTGGTCAACAACCTCAACGACGGCATGGCCTGGGGGATCTTCCCCCTGATCTTCGCCGCGTCCGGCCTCGACCTCGCCGCGGTGGGCCTGCTGGCGGCGCTCTACCCGGCCGTGTGGGGCCTGGGCCAGCTCTTCACCGGTGGCCTGAGCGACCGGGTGGGCCGCAAGCGGCTCATCGCGGGCGGCATGTTCGTGCAGGCCGGCGGCCTGGCCGCGGTGGCGGTGGGCGGCGGGGTGCCGGCCTTCGCCGCGGGCCAGGTGCTGCTGGGCGTGGGCACCGCCATGGTCTACCCGACCCTGCTCGCCGCCATCGGCGACGTGGCCCACCCCACCTGGCGCGGCTCGGCGGTGGGCATCTACCGGCTGTGGCGTGACCTCGGCTACGCCTTCGGCGCGCTGGCGGCGGGCCTCGTGGCCGACGCATTGGGCATGGACGCCGCGGTGTGGGGGGTGATGGCCCTCACCGCGGCGTCGGGCGTGGTGGTGGTGGTGCGGCTGCGCGAGACGCTGGGCCGCTGAGGCTCAGCTGGCGTGGCGCACCATGCGCTCCACCACCCGCTGCCCGCACCGCTCGACCCCCACCATGGCGACCGCCGCCAGCTCGTCGGGGGTGAGCGCGGCCACCTCCCCCAGACCCTGCAGCGACTGGAACTTCTGCACGGTGGCCAGCGGCACGCTGGGCATGTCGGTGAGCGGCTCGCTGCAGGTGGTCGAGGCCCGGTAGACCCGCTTGCCGTCGCGCTTGCGGTCGATGCGCACCGACACCGACGTGAAGAAGGTGGGCACACCGCCCGACACATCGACGCCGTAGTCGGTGACGGTCACCTGCATGACGTGCTTGCCGTCGCGGCCGATCTCGTGGGGGAGGGCGCCGGCGAGCGGCGCGTCCAGCAAGCTGGCCTCGAGGGCCTCGGCCACCGCCTCGGGCGAGACCGCCCGCCGCAGCACGCCGTTCGCCTTGGGCGCTTGCGCCAGGGTGCCCACGGCGACCGCGGCATCGACCACGTCCTCCACCGGGTTGCCGCTGCCCACCTCGGGCACGGCGGCTTGCCCCAGGTGCAGCGACGGCGCGCCCGGCACCGACACCGCGGGGCGCACCCCGCCGATGCGCGGGGCCAGCTTCTTGTAGCGGGCGTGGCAGCCGGTGAGGGTGAGCAGGGCCAGGGCGAGCAGGGGGCGGCTGGCGGGCACGGGGGGCTCCAGGGTCACGGGGGATGCGCGATCGACGGCCGCCGCGTGATGCTATTCAAGGGGAGGCCGCCCCTCGGAGCCCGCATGTCCCGCCGCCTCGCTGCCTCCGCTCTGCTGGCCCTGGTCGTGGCAGGATGCGCCCCCCTCGAGCCGCCGTCCTGCGAAGAAGAGGGCGACACCGCCTGCTTTCGCGGCGTCTTCAAGACGCTCGTGGGCCGTCCCATCGAGGGCATGGAGGTCTGCGCGCCCGACCAGCCCACCCTCGAGTGCGTCGAGAGCGACGAGGGCGGCGGTTGGAAGCTGCCGGGCCTGCCGCCCGACACGAACGTGGTGCTCACCGCCCGTCACCCCGACTACGCGCGCACCGCCTTCCCCCAGCGCACCGACATGAGCTGGTACGCCTGGTACAAGGTGGGCGTGCCCACCGACATCGCAGACTCGAACGCCACTCGCCTCGACGTCGAGGCGCGCGCCGACCGGGGCAGCATCCTGTTCTTGGCGTGGGAGGGCCTCAACATCGACGGCGAAGACACGCGCAACGTCGCCGATGTCACCGCCGAGCTGCGCGACGGCGGCGGCCGGGTGTTCTACGCAAACGGCCTGGGCCTGGCCGACGCCGACGCCACCGCCACCGCGGGCACCGGCCTCGGCGGCGTGCTCAACGTGCCGCCCGGCACGGTGGAGCTGCGCCTGCGCGCCCCCGCGGGGCGGTGTGCCGACGAGCCCATGTTTCACTACCCGGCCGACCCCGATGGATGGATCCCGGTGCCCATCCTGGCGGGCTGGACCACGGCCATCGACGTGATCTGCCCGGTCGACCGGTGATCTCGCGGCGCGCGATGCTCGCGGGCGCCTTGGCCACGGGGTGTGGGGCGTCGCTCCGGCGCTTCCCCTTCGACGCTGAGGGCGCGCTGGGGGGCGCGCTCGGCATCACCCTCGACCACTACGGGGTCTGCTGTGCCCGGGTGGCGTGGGCGGGCGGCTCGGTGCTCTTCGACCCCTTCTTCACGCGGCTGCCCCTGCGCACGGTCGCCTTCGGTCGCGCGGTGCCGGATCCCGCGGCCCTGGGCGACCGCGCCGCCCACTTCGCCGACACCCGGGCCGTGCTGGTGGGTCACAGCCACTACGACCACGCCATGGGGATCCCCCTCGTCGACCCGCTGTTGCCACCCGACGCGGTCCACATGGGCAGCCCCACGCTCGCCCACACCTTCGCAGCCAGCGCGCTGGCGCACCCCATCGTGCCGCTCTCGGGCGATCAGGTGGCCCACGCCACCCACCCGGGCCGCTGGGTTCACCACCCCTCGGGCGCCCTGCGGGTGCTGCCCATCGCGTCGGGTCACCCGGCCCAGTACCTCTTCTTCCACCTCTACCGGCGGTCGCTCGACCGCGACCGTCGCCGGCCCCCGACGCGCGCCCACCACTACCAGGAGGGCGCCACGTTGGCCTTCCTCGTCGATCTGATGGACGGCGACCGGGTGCAGGCCCGGGTGTACGTGCAGAGCTCGAGCACCGGACCGCCGGCCGGGTTCTTTCCTGCCTCGATCCTGCGTGATCGTCCGGTCGATCTCGCCATCGTGTCGATGGACGTCGCCAACCGCGAGCGCGCCCACGGCGACTCGGTGCTGCACCTGCTCGGCGCGCCCACGGTGGTCTTCACCCACTACGAGGACTTCTTTCGGCCCGAAGACCAGCCCCCACGCGAGATCGTGAAGGTCGACCTGCCGGCGACCCGCGCCCACTTCGCCGCCCGCGCCGACGCCCGGTACCTGTTTCCGGCGGCCGGCGCGCGCTTCGAGCTCTGAGCCGCGCGACCCCCGACCACGGAGCGATCATGCGCCCCTGGCCCGACGCCCCCCATCGCGACCGCTTCGACCACGTGCTGCCGGCGCGGCTCGACCCCGCCGCCCCCGACCTCTCCGCCGCCGCCGTGGCCGTGGTGCGCCAGGCCCTGCCCGCCTGGGAGCGCGCCACGGCCGTCACCGTGCGGCCGCTGACCGGCGGCATCACCAACGCGCTGCTGCGGGTGGCGGCCTCCGACCAGCCCGACGTGCTCGTGCGCGTCTACGGGCCCGAGACCGAGCGCGTCATCGACCGTGACCGCGAGAACCGCCTCTTCGCCGCCCTGTCGGCCCGCGGCATGGCGCCGGCCTACCTCGGCCGCTTCGAGAACGGCCGGGTCGAAGGCTTCCTGCCAGGCTTTCGGGCCCTCGAGCCCGCCGAGCTGGGGGCCCCGCGCTGGCAGGGCGGCATCGCGGCGGCGCTCGCCGACTTCCACGCCCTCCCGCCCGCCGAGTTGTTGGGGGAGGCCGCCCCGGCGCGCACCTTCGACACGCTGCGCGGCTGGCTCGACGAGGCCCGCCGGGTGCGACTGTCGGGAGACCGCGCCGCCCGCCACGCGGCCCTGCAGCTCGACCGATGCGCCGCCACCCTCGATCGCCTGCAGGCCGCCTATGCGGGCGGTGCGGTGGCCGGCCCGGCGGCCGCCACGCGCACGGTGCTGGCCCACAACGACCTGCTGAGCGGCAACATCCTGGTGGAGCCCGCCACCGGCGCGGTGCGCTTCATCGACTTCGAGTACGGCGACGCCGGGATCGCCGCCTTCGACGTGGCCAACCACTTCTGCGAGTACGCCGGCTTCGACAGCGACTTCGCCCGCCGCTTCCCCGACGCCGCCCGCCGGCGGGCCTTCCTCGCTCGCTACCTGGGCGCGCCGCCCGGCTCCCCCGACGTGGCCGCCTTCGACGACCTGGTGCGCTTCTTCGTGCTGGTGGACCACCTGTGGTGGGGGTCGTGGGCGGTGGTGCAGGCGGCCTGGTCGCCCATCGACTTCGACTTCCTGGCCTACGCCGAGGCGCGCATCGCGGGGCTGGCGTTCCACGGGGAACGCTGGGGTCAGCTGGGCCAGGGCTGAGCTTCGCGGCCGATCGTCACGGAGACGTGCCCTTGCCGCGGTGCCAGTCTCCCGGTCGCACCAGGGCCTGTCCGTGGGGGTCGAGCACCAGCTCCACCCGGCTGGCGTGCACGGGCCCCAGGGTGAGCCGCCCGCGGCCGTCGACCACCTGCACCCGGCCCTCGGCGAGCACGCGCCCGCGCCGGTCGAGCACGCCCACGGGCACCTCCACCACGCCGTAGGGCAGATCGACCGTCACCTCGGCGGTCACGGTCACGGTGTCGCGGGACACGGGCTGCGCCCACCACCGCGCCGACGCCGTGGGCACCTGGCCGCCGTGGATCCAGGTGGACCAGAACGCGCCCAGGTCTTGCCCGCTCTCGGCCTCGAGCTGCGCCCGGAGCGCATCGGCCGTGATGACGCCGTCCTGGGAGAGCTGGGCCAGCGCCCGCTCGAAGGCCTGCGCGCCCACCTTGCGGCGGAGCGGGCCGAGCAGCACGGCCGGGCCCAGGTGGTAGAGGTGGCCGGTCGCGTCGGCCCCCCCCCAGGCCTGGGGGAGCGCGAGCGGGTCGAGGCGGCGCGCCACCTGCAGGTGCCGGGCCTGTCGGGCCGCCAGCGCCGCCGGGCCCTCCCGGGCCCCGAGCGCCAGATCTGCGCTCACCTCGGCCAGCACTTCGGCCATCCAGCGGTCGGCCACGCCGTCGGGCCGCGCGTGGTGGCCCCACCACAGGTGCGCCAGCTCGTGGGCGAGCACGGGGCGGGCGCGCGCGGCCGGTCGCCGTCCGCCCAGGTCGGCCAGCAGGGGGCGCTGGAGGGCCACCAGGCCGCCGCTGGCCTCGCCTGAGCGAAGCCCGGGGGGCAGCTGCAGCACCGCGAGGGGGGTGGGGCTCGCCCCGCCGAGCTGGGCGCTCAGGCTCCCCAAGATCGCGGTCACCTCGGCGTGGATGGGCGCCGTGAGGGAGGGGTCGGCCGCCACCTGAAGCGCGGTGGCTGCGTCGGGCCGGGCCACCGGCCAGCCGGTCAGCGCCATGCGCGGCCAGGCCACCGGCGCGTCGCTGGCGGCCGCCCCCGCCCGGTCACCCGTGGGCGCGCCGCTCGACACCAGCGTCAGGCCGTCGGGCGCCTCGACCTGCAGCGTGAAGGGGGCGGGCGAGCCCAGCCGGTCGGGCACGAGCCCCGGCACGAAGCGCTGCAGCCCGGTGCTCGCGGGGGTGCCCACCAGCGGCCACCGGTCGGCCCAGGTCACGGTGAGGTCGAGCGGCTGGGTGGGGCTGAGGCCGCCCTCGGGCACCACGGCCAGCCAGGTGGACCGCCCGGTCTCGCCCAGGGGGACGATGTCGAGACGCCGCCGGGCCGACCCGGCGCGCGCAGAGACGGTGATGGTGTCGGCCGAGGCGGGCACCCGGAGCACGGTGAGGGGCGCCGCCTGCCGCGCGCTGAGCCGCAGGTCGGCGGTGATCTGTGCGGTCAGGGCGCCGCGGTCGTGGGTGGCGCGCACCCGCACGTCGGCCGCCTGCAGCGCGACCGGCGGCCCCGCCGCCCCGGGCGGGGCCTCCGAGACCAGCGGCTGACGGGCCGCCCGGCCGAGCGTGTCGATGCCGGCGGTGTAGGCGAAGGTGCGGGTGACGCCGTCGAGGCTGCGGTCGGGGTCGGACACCACGGCCAGCCAGCCGTCGCCGGGCGTCGGGTCGGTGCGGGCGCGGTCGGGCTCGAGGGCCCCCCACGGCTGGTCGGTGCGGGCGTCGATCCAGCTCCGCGCCCCGGCGGGGTCGGCCCCCAGCCGCTCCACCCGCAGCCGGTCGAGGCCCACGAAGCGACCGGGTGCCAGCTCGGCGGGCACCAGCGCGGCGCGCTCGGCCCACAGGTCGGCCAGCGACGCCGCGACAGCGTCGGGGTCGCTCACCGCCATCGGGGCGCCGAGCTGACCGGCCACCGCGGCCCCCACCACCACCGCCGCCTCGACCGACGTGGACAGGCCGCGGCCGGCCACCAGGGCGTCGCCGCGGGCGCGGTCCCCCCCCATCCAGCCCACGATGCGGTTGGCGAGGCCTTGCGCGGTGGGCGCGTGGGGCACGGCGAGGTGGAAGGCGCCGGGCCCCACGGCCACCACGCCCACCACGCGGGACGGGGCGCCACCGGGGGCCGCGCCGCTGACGATGGCGCGCCCGACGCCGCCGCTGAGCCGCAGCGTGCCGGCCCCGGACTGGGCGGTCAGGCCCGTCACCGCCAGCAGCTCGTCGCCGAGGGTCAGGGTGGCCGC
>Ga0055584_100008443_pt1 | contig 10106 bp, 7 predicted proteins | sample OSDHelmetaG_FD_58716 | JGI IMG/M metagenome (GOLD analysis project Ga0055584, IMG submission 58716) | Pelagic marine sediment microbial communities from the LTER site Helgoland, North Sea, for post-phytoplankton bloom and carbon turnover... | ecosystem: Environmental > Aquatic > Marine >...
ACACCAATGAAGTTGGAATAGCACTAGAATCAGCAAAGGGTTCGTCATAGAAAAAAGGTAGTTCTTTAACAAATTCAATTGCTTCTTTTTCGCTACAATTGATTTCTGTGTGATCTGTTCCAATATGCTCGGCAATATCTTTTGCATAAGGAGCCTCGTTTAAACCAATATCAGGAACACCAATTGTAAATGTTTTCAATTTTTCTGTTCTTTCAGATTGCAATATTCCTGTTACGCAAGTACTATCATAACCTCCGCTAAGAAACACTCCCACTGGAACATCTGCCACCATTCTATAATTGAATGCTGAATGGAGAAGTTCCTTCGTTTGCGTTTTCGCTTCCTGATAATCAATTGAAAGTTTTGGTTTATTGTAGAAGTCGTAAACATTCCAATATTGCCTTGTTTCAATTTTTTGTGATTCGATATTTAAAAACAAATTATGACCTGGTTTCAATTTATGCGTATTTTGAAAAATACAATGCGGTGTAGGAACACTTCCATATTGAATGTAGGCAGCAACGGCATTAGCGTCAATTTTCTTTTCAAAGTTTGGATGTTGATGCAATGCTTTTAGTTCAGAAGAAAACAGGAAAAGTTCTTTATTCCAATAGTAAAATAGCGGTTTAACTCCTGCTCTATCCCTACTAATAAAAATTGAATTATTCTTAGAGTCATAAATAGCAATTACAAACATACCTATGAAACGCTTAACACAATGCTCCCCCCATTGCTGGTAAGCATGTAAAATCATTTCTGTATCAGATTCTCCAACGAAAGAATGACCTAATTTTTCTAGTTCAACTTTAATTTCTTTAAAATTGTAGATTTCACCATTAAAAGTGACCCACAAATCATCCAATTGCATTGGCTGTTTGCCTGTATCAGTCAAATCAATAATGGAAAGTCTTTTATGACCCAATCCAATTTGAGCCGAAGAAGTCTCAAAAAATTCTGAAGAAAATCCATCTGGGCCACGATGATTCATCGACGCTGTCATTTCCTCAATAATTGTTAGAGAAGAATGTTTTTGAAAATCAATAAAACCTGCTATACCGCACATTGCTACAAATATACTTTTAACTTATGATAAGATGGAGGACAAAGGGAATAGTTTATCAAATTATTATTGTGAATGAAGGTTCACTCTTTCACAAAGGCTCCATTCAAACTATCCACAACTCTAAACCTTCCTAAAAAGAAATTAATGATGGTTTTTCAATTTTGATGAGTCCATTATTTTCATTCAAAATTAATTCTTTATAAAGTACCCTTTTAAGCTATCACCTTTACCTATTAATGTAAGCCCTCCATTCATAATTGACTTAATTAGAGATAAATACCACTTTGTTTCAAATTTATTTCTAATTTTCTCATCATCTGATGTTTTAGAAATAATTGCCTGATCACTTTTTCCTTGACTGGTTTTTAATCGTGTCAAGCTAAATCCTGTAGTTTTAATTTTTTGACTTTTAAACCCACACAATTTGAAAAGCTTTTTTAATGTTCGAGGAGTGTAATAGCTTAGGTGTTCAGGATAACAAATTATGTTATAAGCAGATTTTAAACGATATCTCAACAAAGAGTTAAAATTAGGAGTTGTTAGATATACAAGACCACCTTTTCTGATTAAATGATTAAAATTATTTAGTTCTTCAATTGGGTTATTGATATGTTCCAAAACTTCGAATGAAGTAATGATGTCAAACATTCCAGGACTATAATTATTTGGATCTAGTTTCCCTTGGTTTACTTGTACCCCCTTGTTAACGCAGATAGAAACGGCTTCATCCGTAAATTCAGTTCCATAAACTTCCCATCCCCTTTTTTTTGCTTCATCTAAAAAGTAGCCAATACCACAACCAACATCTAAAATTTTTCCAGTTTTCTTAAACTTTTCAAAGCTATCTAGTAACTCGTTATATCTTTTTACAGTTATTGGGGATAGGTAATCACTTCTGGAATATCCATTGTAATGGTCAATAAGCTCCTGCTGAGAGGGTATCTTTTTTGAAAAAATAAATTTGCATCGAGTACATTTTGTTAAAAAAGCAAACTTATAATTAGGCAAATCCTTTAATGAAGGGTTATTGCATATAAGACATGCATTATGAATATAATTTTTCATTATAAATTATTAAAAATTAATTAATATAAATATTTTTTTTGTAAATAGTTTTCTTTATAACTAAATTCATCAACTAACCCCTTTACAACGGAATAATTTGTTTTCTTGTTGGTAATAAATAGAAAAAATTCCATTTAATTTCGCAACTGAATGTAGGCGCCATTTATCAAAAGCTTCCTGAATACTTTCTAAGAATAAAACCAACTATTCCAAACATATTTTTGAGATTATTAAATTCTAAAGTAAAGTTTATATTGTACTGAAAATTTGTTTTTGTTTATCACGAATTCAAAGAGTTAATAATATTAGCAAGAATTTTTGTTTGATTCTTTCTTGTATAGTTTTGAATAGATTTTAGATTAGGCTCTATACAATTTTTTTCTTTTTTAATATGTGAGTAAATAATGTTTCTTAGTTTTTTTTCCATTTCATCAGTACTATTACAAACAACACCTAGGCCAGTTTCTATAAGTGTTTTTTCAATAATATCTTTGTCATTTGGATAAAGTAAAATGGGTTTTTTTAGTCCAACATATTCATAAAGCTTACTACTAGGAATTCCTTTTAACCCTTTGTGACTGATCATTAATAGCAAATGTGATTTAAATTGTAATTGAATAACTTTTTTTCTTTCAATTCTACCAGAAATCCAATAGTGATTTTCAAAACCTAACAGTAATTTTTCAACTCTATATTTTTGTTCATTATCAAATGCAAGACCTGGAAACAATAATTTAATCTTTATTATTTCTTTAAACTCCTTGATAAGTTTAATAATAATCATGATAAATGGTTCAATATCCTGAGAATGATACAAGCTTCCATTATAAGTTATTATAAATTCATTTTCAAAAGATTTTAAACTCTGAAAATCGTCAAATTTCTCATCATATCCATTTAACAAAACATGTCCCTTTTTTAAAATAAAATTGTTAATTTTTTTTTCGTAAAACTCAGAAACAGTAGTAAAAGTTGAAGCGTTACTTAACCACTTTAATTCTCTATTCTTTTCTAAACTGAATAAAACTTTTTTTAATACCGATTTTGGTTTTTTTAAGTCAGTAGTGCTCCAGTCATCTCTGTAATCTGCTATCCATTTAATATGAGGAAACTTCTTTTTTAAGAGATAGCCATAATAAAAACAAATAAAAGGTGATCCAGTGATAATTACTTTTGAAATAGTGCTATCGTTTTGGAGTATAGATTTAGCTTTATAATATATTAATTTTGAAGGATTAATTGCAACGAAAAAATTTTGCATTATTATTTCAAAAAGAGATAAGAACTTCCTTAGTATACTCCATTTTGTATCACCATACTTGGAATATAATCTATCTTTCAAAGATCCTGAAAAAGGAACCCTAATTATTGTATGCTTTTTATCTTTTTTTATTTCACACCCTTTCGAAGTAGATGCCGACATGTCTTTAAGTTCTATTATTTCTTTTTCCCATTTACGAGAAATAATAATTGGATAAAATCCAAATTCATGCAAATATTGAGACCAGGCTAATGTCCTTTGACTAGCTGTAAGATTACAAGGAGGAAAAAAGTATGATATTATCAGTAGTTTTTGCATATTTGCCATGTGACAAATATAAAAAATAACTCCCATCAGTTGATTTTAATTACGGCTAAATTTCCCTTTGGAAAAGCGGAACCGTTTATTGAAACAGAATTACCCTATTTAGCTAAATATTTCAATGATATATTAATAATTTCACATGATTTAAAATCTTCAGATCTCAGAAATATCCCAAATAATATAAAAGTACACAGATGCAGATATAACCTAAATTTCTACGAAAAAATTTTAAGTTTATTTCAAATATTTTCAAAACTTTTTATAACCGAAAGATCTTTTATTAAGAATAATTACAATCGAAATTTAAGCCTAGGGTTAATTAAAACAATGATTATTTCTTTACAAAATGCCAAAAGGTTATCGAAAGTTTACAAAAACATTTCAAATAAGAAAAATCCCATATTTTATTCCTATTGGTGCAATGATAGTGCTATAGCTCTTGCAATTCTAAGAAAAAAATTCTATTGTAAAACAATTTCACGTATTCATGGTTGGGATGTTTATTTTGAACCATCTAAATATGGTTACTTACCTTTTCGGAATTTATTGTCAAATAATTTAGATAATATTCACTCTATTTCTGTTAAGGGAATTGATTATTGTAGTAAAGTATGGAAAGTTTATGACAATAATTTTGTGTTATCAAGGCTAGGGATAAATCAAACTCTATCAAAAAAAAAAATAAATTTTAGCATTAAATCTAAAAATGAAATAGTTGTAGTTTCTTGTTCAAATTTAATTCCTTTAAAAAGAATTGATTTAATAATTAATAGCTTATCTCTATTAAATGTTAATCAGGTTAAATGGGTTCATTTTGGTACTGGGGAAATGTTTGAAGATTTAAAGTTGCTGGCTGCGAAAAATTTACCTAAATCAGTAAACTTTATATTTATGGGTAACATTCCCAATTTTGAATTAATGAATTGGTACAGTAATAACACTGTAGATCTATTTATTAACACAAGTTCGACAGAAGGTATTCCTGTTTCTATAATGGAAGCGATGAGCTTTGGCATTCCGTGTTTCGCTACTAATGTTGGTGGGGTTTCTGAAATTGTTAGTAACAAAAATGGTGTTTTATTTGATGAAAACCCAACCCCTCAGGAAATTGCTAACTCAATCATGAATTATGTTAATTTATCGACAGCAGATAAAAAAGCAATAAGATTAGAAGCGTTTTTTACATGGAAAGAAAAATTTAATGCAAATTCTAATTACACTAATTTTGCAGAAAAATTAAACGATTTATGCATAAATTTTTAGCTTAATTCTTGGTTACTTTTTTTATTAGTTTATCAAATCTTGGTTTGATTCTATACATAATTTGAACGAAAAAGAAATTAAATGAATTAACATTTTTCTCCCATTTTAATGAATAAAAGTTGAAAATTTCATTTCCAGTTAATAGATACAATGATTTCAGTTGGGGAACATGTACATTTTTTTGGTAATAATATCTCACTAATTCTTTTTTCAATAAGTCATATTTAGACCAATAGAAGCAATCATATTTATGAATATTATCAATTAGTGTTTTGTTCGATTCATCAATAAATATTTTTGCAGTTTTGTTTTTTGTAATTCTAAAATAATCATATAATCCATACAGAGCATATATAAAACCATTTAAAACATATGAAGATGGTGTAGATGGGTATTCTTCAAACCATAAAAATCCTTTCGAATCAACTTTTTTAAACCCACCATCTTTTACAGATACATTAAAATACTTAAATATTTTATGCGCTTTTTTCAAATAATATGATTCTCCAGTTATTTGATAGTATCTTAAAAAAAAAGATAAGCACTGACCTTGATCCATAGCACTAACCCATGGGGTAGATATGTCATATCTTTTATTAGGCTTGGTGTTTTCCCAATAAATATAATCATTAGTCTCAATTTTACCTTCATCAAGTTTATTAATACAAGACTTTAAAATTGTAACTTGAGACTTATTTTCATTTTCAATATAATCTGCTAATAACATAAAAGAATATTGACAGATATTGACCGGAGAATAATAAAAATCATTATTTGCATCAACAACCATCGGAACACCATTATCATCAAATTTACCTCCCCATATATTATTAGGGATATAATGAACCAACGCAGGCCTCATATCTAAGTAGTATATTCCCAATGATTTTTCCATCGAGGTATTTCCTAGCTCCAATGATATCTTCTTACTTTCTTCTTTCATTCTTTTTTTTCAAGAATTTTTTTATACAAACTAATAAGTTCTGTGGTGTAATTTTTAATTGAAAAATTATCAGAAAATTTTAAGGAATTATTTGACATGTGTTTGTATAAATTTTCATTATTTGCAATTGATAGGATTTTCTCTGTGAAAAGGGAAATGTCTGGTTTATCTATGATAAATCCATTGTAGTTATTTGATATAAGGTCGGTATTACCTTTTCCATCAATTGAGACAATTGGCAATCCAGCAGCCATAGCTTCGACTAAAACTAAACCAAATGGCTCATATAATGCAGAATGCACATAAATATGAGAGTTAAAAAGTTCATTTTCTACGTCAGCAACTTTACCTAATAATTTAACCTGCTCGTTTATTTTTAAATCATTTATTTGATTAATTAAATTGCTTTTTTCTGGCCCATCTCCTAATAACTTAAGTTCTACATCAATATTTCGCGATTTTAATTCAGCTATAACTTGTAATAAAAATTGTTGATTTTTCTTTACATAAAAGCTCCCAACATTAATTAATTTGAGTTTTGAGTTGCTTAGACTATATGCTCTTTTAGATTTTAGCTTAAATTTCGCTAAATTTATGGCGTTGGGTAACAAAATAACATTATTCGCTATTTTTTTTGGTAAAACCGTTTTAAAATATTTTTGTGTATGTTTTGAAATTGCTAAGAAATAGTTGTTACAGTTTAAATATTTTCGTGTAATCCATTTTTTTTCATAAAACCTTACTAGACTTAACTTATTTAACAAAGTATTAATGGAAAAATTATTTAGCTCGACCATATTGTCATGGCAATGAGTTATATATACTATTTCTGGTTTTATGTATTCTCTAGATAATAGCTCGGACCAAAAAAGATGACTATGGACAATATCAGGATTAAATTCATCAATTACCTTTTTAAATTCATCGATTTCAATGATACTTTTTTTTGAAATTCTAGGAAAGACTTTTGAATTAATAGTTTTGAAAGGTATATCTATAGTTAACTCCTCATACTCATTAACTTCGCTCATTGAAACTAATAGGACTTCAATGTTTTTTCGACTATACAGCTCATTGCAAATATCTAGGCATATTCTTTCAGCTCCTGATCTATGAAGCGATCTAATTATATGTAAAACTCTTATTGACATTTACATTATTAATTTATTAATTTTGTTTTTCCTAAAAAGAATATAAAATGCAATATTCATTTTGAAAATAAATTTATCAAATGGATTCATATATACTGATTGAAAAATATATTTAAATGCATTGAAAAAAGATTTATTGAGACAATAATAATAACAAGCTCTCAAATAAACTTCAGACCATTTTTTCCTCTTAAGTTTCCAATTAACTTTTGAGGCTGGATGTCCTTTTTTAAACATTAGTTTAAAAGCATCTATTTGTTTTATGTTTGAATAATTTGAATAATTTACTGATCTATTTTCATGTTCTATTTCTATAACAGTTGGGTAACCATCTAAATAATAAATAGGAAATTCTTCTAAAATTCTGAAAAGAAGCTCCATATCTTCCCCAACTGAAATTTGGCTATTAAATTTATATTTTTCTAATATGATTTTTGAAATGCATAACTGAGGGGTTGCGATTATTTGTTTAATTAAGGCATTTTTGTTTATTGGGTTTTGAAAATGAACTCCTTTTTTCACCAAAATTGATTTTCCATCTTTAACATAATCAATTGAGGTGTAAAAAACTGCTGGTCTTGACTTTTTTTTTAATTCTTTTTGTAATTCAAGCAACCTATTTTTCTCAAACAAATTATCACTATCCATAAAACAAATAAAATCGCCAGTTGAATTTTTTATTCCGTTGTTTCTTGCTTTGCTTCTTTCAGAGTTTACCTGATATAAGTATTTAATTCTAGAATCTATGCTCATAAACTCTTCAATTACATCTTTTGTGTTATCTGAAGAGCCATCATCTACTATTATCAATTCCCAGTTTTCATAGGATTGATTTAAAACAGAATTAATAGCTTTTGCTATGAAATTAGCTCTGTTATATGTTGGAATTATGATACTAAACTTCATAAAAAAATATATACGAAACTAAAATAATTAATCTGAAATCTTAGATTTTAATTCATTAAAATCTCTTTCATTTAAATTCACCTTTAAATAGGTACTGTTTGTTTCAATCAAATCTTTTGATAATAGTAATCTTGAATTAAATAATTTAGAATCAATTCCAACTAATTTTAGAATAATGAATTTAATTAATAAGTGAGTAAAGCAGATAAAAAAATACTTTAAATTAATTTTACTTAAATAAGTAATATATTTAAATCCATTAAATGTTTCTTTATTAACCATTAAAACCATACTATGCTTAAAAATTATTGAAGCTAGATTAATTTTTATGTTTTTAGGAGAAATGTTAGATATTTTAATAACTGCATATGCAACATTATTCCAATATTCGCTTAAATTCTTTTGATTAGAAATTGAATTTTCATTTGGTCTTTCAGGTTTTCTATAAAAACTATCAGGAATTGCATCGATTTTTTTATAACTAAAAGCTCTGATTAATGCTCTTAAATGAAGTTCCCAATCTTGCCAGCATTTTAGGCTTACATCCCAATAATTTAATTTTATCAGTGCTTCTTTTTTCCAAATTACACTTGAGGTTTGCCATATATTGTCAGATTTGCTGAATCTTTCTAAATCATGGTCACCCTTTAATTTATTCCAAAGTATTTTGGAGTCAAGTAAAGTGGAATGGAAAATTAATGTCTGAAATACTAAAAAGTGACAATTTTTGTTTTCCTTAAAATGTTTTAATCTTGATTCCAAACACCAATTAGCTAAAATGTCATCTGAATCAAGAAAAATAATATAATTACCATTAGAATTTTCTATGCCAATATTTCTGCAAGTAGGAGCGCCTTTTGGATTTATGTTTCTTTGTATTAGTTTAATTCGTGATTCATTAGAAATGAATTTTTGAATGATTTTTACAGTGTTATCTTCACTTCCGTCATCAATAATAATAAGTTCCCAGTTTGAGTGGCTTTGATGAATAATAGATTCAATAGTTTCTCCAATAAATTTAGAGCTATTAAACGATGGCATTATAACTGAGACTAGATCCAAAACTAAGTTTTTCTATATAATTTCTCCTTTAAACTTTAAATCAACATGTAATTTATTTTTTGGAAAGAAATTAAAGTTTCTCAAGAACAAACAAATTTGTTTTTTGAAGGGTGAAATTTTGTAAAGTTTTATAATAATAGGATAAATAGTACCTGTTAATTTCATTTAGTATAATTTTTATTAAGAAAATTTTTAATTATCAGTTTTTCTGTTGCATTCATAACTATCTAAAATGTTCTTTTTATTATTTGCTATGAATTTGTAAAGTTTAAAATTTGATTTAAATGAACGAAATTTTAGTGTATCCTTTAAACTACTTAACAAAAACGAATTTTTCAAATATTTAAATCTAGCTAAAATTTTACTCTTTGGCTCGTTAACATTAGCTAATTCAATTTTTAGTTTTCTTGTTAATATGTCAGTATCGTTTTTTAAATTAATTTCTCTTATTTCTCTATCATGATAAATCTTAGCAACTGGAACAAATATAATTTTCAAATCATGGTAGTTAACCCTTTGACAGTAATTAACATCTTCTCCATAATGGTAAAATAGTTTGTCAAAAAAACCTACTTTTTCAATCGTTTTTTTGGGTAAAAGCCATGCAGCCGCGTTAATGAAAGGAACTTGATAAAAGTCTTTTACTTTATCCAATACTACATCAGAAAAATAAAAATGATCCATATTGTGAATTGATGGTGCTATACAATGTGAAAAAAGTTTATCTAGACCACTTCCACTTCCATTTAAATGAATGGGACTTATAACACCAAAGCTACTGTCAAGTTCTGCAGTTTTCACCAATTCACTTAATGTGTTTTTTTCAATCCAAGCATCTTGGTTTAATAAAAACACATAATCGGCACCTTGTTCCAGTGCTAGCTTAATCCCTAAATTATTAGCTTTTCCAAAACCTAAGTTTTCTTCAGATTGAATAAATTGAATTTCAGAATATTTTTTAATGGCGTGTTGGGTTCCGTCGGATGAGCCATTATCAATTATAATAATTTTTGTTTTTATGGAACTAATAATTAAGGATTGAATATTTTTTTCAATCCATTCCATTCC
>Ga0055584_100008444_pt1 | contig 10105 bp, 11 predicted proteins | sample OSDHelmetaG_FD_58716 | JGI IMG/M metagenome (GOLD analysis project Ga0055584, IMG submission 58716) | Pelagic marine sediment microbial communities from the LTER site Helgoland, North Sea, for post-phytoplankton bloom and carbon turnover... | ecosystem: Environmental > Aquatic > Marine >...
AGGCATTACATCCTATAGAAATTATGGCAAAGGCATATAAATTATAATTATGAATAAACAGGCAAGAGAAGTTACTAAAGCAGATTTAATACCAGCAGACGAATACGCTAAAAATAGAAAAGCTCATAGAAAAGAAATAGTTAATTATAAAAAGGATAGAAGAGTCTCTCTAGGGCCTTACGCGAATTTTTATTTTGAGTCTTATGAGACAATGAGAGCTCAGATTCAAGAAATGCTTCACATAGAAAAAGGTGGAGATGAACAATTAAAAGATGAGTTAGCTGCTTACAATCCCTTAATACCAAAAGGCAAAGAATTAGTTGCGACATTGATGTTTGAAATAGACAACCCTTTAAGCAGAGCAGAGTTTCTTAATAAAGTTGGAGGAATAGAGGAAAAAGTATTTTTGAAAATAGGTGATGAAAAAATTAGATCAACCCCAGAGCAAGATGTAGATAGAACTTCTGCAGAAGGAAAAGCTTCTTCAGTACAATTTATACATTTTGAATTTTCTGATGAGCAAGTTAAAAAATTTAAAGAGCAATCGAGTGAAATAATTATAGGAGTTGATCACGAGATGTATGCACACACAGTTAAATTAACTGAAAATAATAAAAAAGCATTGTCATTAGATTTTAGTTAAAATAAGCCCCATAAGTTTAAGTTTTTAACCCATCCTTTGTACCCACCTGTCTTTACTTTACACCATTCATTTTTACATTTTTCAATTCTAACTAGTCTGCCTTCTTTGAGAATTATAATAGGACTAGAGTAAATTGTGGCACTTTTAAACAATATTAAGTCCTTACCTGTAACGATAGCAGCTTTTTTTTTGGATAATTGAGAAATATGTATCCAACCAGTATTGTTTTCATGATCTCTAATTTTCCTAAAATTATCAGAACTATCTTGAACTATTACAGGTAAAAATTTTTTTTTGTAAAATATTTTAATCGGGTAATCTTTACTTGGCCCTTGTCTAAGATTTACTAAATCATAACGTAGGGTTCTAAAATATTCATCTCTGCTATAAGAAAATACTATTGAATTTAAAAAAATAAGAAAAAAAATTGTAATTATTTTATACATTTATTAAAACAGGCTGGGTTTAAACTAATTTTTATTTTTCTTAAAGAAACTTTCAGCGAGTTAAAAATAAGAACATTATTGCTCAAATCATCTTCTATATTAAGAATAGTTTTCAAAACTTCATTTGCCTGTAAACATCCTAGTATACCTGCAACTGGTGATAAAATTCCTTCAGAACCACAGGTGTTTTCTTGATCAGGAATATTTGGCATGAAACATCTAAAGCAAGCACTTTTTTTTTTAAAATTAAATTTAAAAAGTTGTCCGTCAAATTTGCTAATTGCCGCTGAAATTAGAATTTTTTTACTTTTCTTACATTCATCATTTATTAAATAGCGGGTATCAAAATTATCAGTTCCGTCACAAATAATTTCATAATTTCTAAAAATTTTTTTTATATTTTTTTTTACAACTTTTTCTTTAAATATTTTAATTTTTATATTTTTATAAATTTTATTTATTTTTGTTTTAGCTTGAGTAACTTTAAATTTTCCAATATCAGATGAATTAAAAAGAATTTGTCTATTTAAATTGCTAAGCTCTATTTTGTCATGATCAGCTATTCCTATGTTACCGACACCAGAAGAGGCAAGATAAGAAAGGAGAGGACAGCCTAGTCCACCCATACCTACAATCAAAATTTTAGAATTTTTAATATTTTTTTGACCTGAAATACCAACCTTTTTTAAAAGTATTTGTTTTTCAAATCTTTTGAAATCATGGATATTAAGTTTCATCTTCTTATTTAGAACCTGTAGAACCAAACCCACTTGATCCACGTTCAGTTTCTTCAAGGCTATCTACTTCTTTTAAAGTTGCTTTTATTACAGGACATAAAACCATTTGTGCAATTCGTAAACCTTTTTCAATTTTAAATGATTTATGACTTAAGTTGATCAATATAACTTTTAATTCTCCCCTGTAATCAGAATCTATTGTTCCAGGTGTATTTAAAACGGATATTTGATTTTTAGCCGCCAAACCCGATCGTGGTCTAATCTGTATTTCATAATTTTTTGGTATTGATATAAACAACCCAGTGGGAATTATTGCTGATTTTCCTGGCTGAATTTCAACTACTCGATCTACATTTGCTGATAAATCCATGCCGGAGGACCCTTCGGTTTCGTATTTAGGCAGCGGTATATTTTTAGATAATCTTTTAATTAATATTCTTGTCATCAACTAATAGTTTATCTATTAAAATTTCTGCAATTTTGTTTGCAACAAAACTTTTTTTATTTTTTGGAATTATTTTCACATTACCTTTTTTGTCTATAACTGAAACTTTGTTGTAATCAGAGTTAAAACCGATATTTTTTTTTGAAACATCATTCGCAAATATAATATCACAATGTTTTTTTTTCATTTTATCGATTGAGTTTTTTATGACATTTTCAGTTTCAGCAGAAAATCCGGCTATAAGACGAGGTCTGCATTTATTATTTTTTGATATATACTCAAGAATATCTTTATTTTTTATTAAATTAATTTTTTTTAATTTAATATCATCTTTCTTGATCTTATTTTCACTTTTATCAACCGGCTTTAAGTCTGATACAGCAGCAGCACAAACAGCTAAGTCAACTGGCAAAGATTTTCTAACTTCATTAAACATTTCATCAGCAGAAGTGATATTTTTTACCTTTAAATCTTTAGGAAAAATAAGATTAGATGGTCCTGCAATAAGTGTTGTTTTTATTCCTAATTTAGTTAATGCAATAGCAATTTCATAGCCTTGTTTACCACTAGACTCATTTGAAATATATCTAACAGGATCAATATATTCCCTTGTCGGGCCAGTTGTCACTATAGCTTTCCAATTTTTCTTTTGAACTAAATTTTTTTTATTAAAATAGTTTTTTACGTATTCATAAATTTGTCTTGGGCTTGACATTTTTCCTGCACCAAACTCACCACACGCCATCTCTCCTTTTTCAGGTCCAAGAAACAAATATCCAAATTCTTGTAAAATTTTTAAATTTATTTGAGTAGCTTTATGAAGCCACATTCTTACATTCATTGCTGGTACTAATAATATATCTTTGTTAGAAGCTAGTAGAACAGTTGTGGCTAAATCTTCAGCTTTACCTACAGATAATTTGCTTATAAAGTTAGCAGTCGTAGGAGCTACAATAATTAAATCAGCCCATCTAGATAATTCAATATGGTCTATTTCAGCTTCAGAGTTTTTATCAAAAATATCCTCGTATGTTTTATTCTTTGCAAGTGTAGTCAAGGACAATGGAGTTACAAATTCTTTGCCACTTTTAGTAAGAATTGTTTTAACATCTACACTTTCTTTTTTTAATAATCTTATTAGGTCTAATGTTTTATAGGCTGCTATGCCACCACCTATTATAATTAATATTTTTTTATTTTTGAGTGACATTAATTAGGATTAAAATACCAATAGAGATATAATTACAATACTAAAAAAACAAATAATTATATTATTTCTAAAATTTTTAAGCTTTATTTGCTCTATTTCTAAACCTTTATTGTTACTAATTCCCAAACTTAACTTTCCTTCAGCCATTAATTTAAGAGCATAGTCAGCCCTGTCCATTAAATCTGGAAAATCAGGAATTCTTTTGATAATTTCTGCAGAGGTAGTTAAAGCTTTATCAATTGTTGTTTTTGGGCTTTTAATATTTTTTAACCAATTTTCAAGCACAGGTCTTGAAACTTCCCAAATATTAGTTTCTGGATATAGTTTTCGTGCCACTCCTTCAACAACAACCATATTTTTTTGTAATAATAGCAATGATGGCTGGGTAGGCATATTAAATTTTTCTGTAATTTCAAATAATTGAGCTAATAGGTTTCCACCCGAAATATCTTTAATTGTTTGACCAAATATAGGTTCACCAACAGATCTTAAGGCCTGCGCAAATTCCTCTTTAGATGCTTCTGATGGAACTAAGCCCGCTTTAAAATGAACTTCAGCAACTTTGACATAATCTCTTTTGATAAATCCATATAAAATTTCAGCTAAAAATTTTCTATTATTTTTGTCTAGTCTTCCCATAATACCAAAATCGACAGGAATAATGTTTCCTTTAGTGTCCACAAATAGATTTCCCTGGTGCATATCGCCATGAAAAAAACCATCTCGTACAGCCTGCTTAAGAAAAAGTTGGATTAAATTTTCTGCTAGTTTTTTTAGATCAACACCTAAATTTTGAAGTTTTTCTTGCTCTCTAATTGAAATACCCTCAACCTTATCCAAAGTTAAAATTTTCTTGGTAGTATAATTCCAATAAATTTTAGGCACATTAAAACCTAAATCTTGTTGAGTATTTTCATATAGCTCATTTGCAGCAGCAGCTTCAAATCTTAAATCCATTTCAATATTTGTTATTTCTCTAAGAAGATGTATTACTTCAACTAATTTTAATCGTTTAGCTCGTGAAATAGTATTTTCAATTATATACGCAAAAAGCATTAAAGCATCTAATTCTTCATTGAATAGTTTTTCGATATCGGGTCTCAAAATTTTTATCGCAACTTGTTTTTCTTGATTTTCATTCTTTATTTTAGCTATATGAACTTGGGCTATTGAAGCGGCAGCAATAGGTTCACTTAATTCAATAATATTATTATATTGTTTTTCACCAATTTCTTTTTTTATTATCTTTTTTGCTTGGTAAAGGTCAAAAGCTGGAACTTTATCTTGAAGTTTTTCCAGGTCTTTAGAAATTTCTTCACCAATTATATCAGGTCTTGTAGCCAAAAACTGACCTAACTTTATAAAAGTAGTCCCCATCCCTTGAAGAGCGATACAAAGTTTTTCTCCTGCTTTTTTTTTATCGTCAAAACGATTTGACTCTGATCCGATGGATATAAAATTAAAAAATAAATTCACCGATAGCGGTATCTCATGAACTTGATTAATTGTATTAATAGCACCCGATGTTGATAGTTTTCTCGCTATTTTGAATAATCTTAAAATTCTTTTAAACATTTAAATTTTCCATCCAGAATGTATAGCTGACACACCATTAGAAAGATTACGGTATTCAGTTTTAGTGAATCCATTTTTATTCATTAATTCAATTAATTGATTTTGATTATAGAAATTTGCAATACTTTTTACTAAATATTCATAAGGTTGAGAAGCGCCTGCAAAATATTTTCCAATCATTGGTATAGTTTTTGAATATTGTTTATAAAAGAAATTTAGCATTTCATTATCTATTTTTGAGAATTCCAAACACATAAAACGACCACCTGGTTTAAGAACTCTAAAAGCCTCACTTAAAGTTTTATTTATATCTGTAACATTTCTTATTCCATAACTAATTGTATAAAAATCAAAAATATTATCATCTACTGGCAATTCTTCTGCCTGAGCTTTTATCCATTTAATATTTTTAAATTTTTTTAAATTTGTTTTACCTTCCTCTAACATACCATTGTTAGGTTCAATACAAGTGATAGTAGAATTAATATTGTTCCGTTGTAAAAATAATTTTGCTATGTCACCTGTTCCTGATGCAACATCAATTAATTTTGATTCTGGAGCTGGATTCATCCAATCTATAAATTTTTCTTTCCAAACTCGATGAATCCCAAAAGATATAATATCGTTCATTAGGTCATATTTTTTATAAACTTTAGAAAATACAGAATTGACTAATTTGGTTTTATCGAGAATAGTACTTTTCATAATAGAACTATATGCCAGAATTACCAGAAGTTGAAGTTGTTAAAAGGTCTCTTACTAATAAAACTCAAAATTTAATTATAAAAGAGGTAAAAATAAACGATGCTAGATTAAGATATCGTGTAGAAAAAAAAAAATTAAGAAAGATCGTAGGGTTGAAAATAAAAAAAATTAAAAGACGATCAAAATACTTATTATTTTTTTTTAACAAAAAAGTTGTAATGTTAGCCCATTTAGGAATGACAGGAAAATTCATTTTTATTGATGAAAATGATATTAAATTTAAAACAAGTTTTTATTATAATTTAGATAAAAAAAAGGATCAAAAATATGACCGAGTAGTTTTTTTTTTTAACAAAAATAGAAAATTAATTTACAATGATGTAAGAAAATTTGGATTTATAGAAATAATAAGTGATAAAGATTTAAAAAAAAACAAACATCTTAAAAAATTAGGCCCCGAGCCATTAAGTCAAAAATTTGATTACAATTACTTTAAGAAATTTATTAGAGGAAAAAGCAGGTCTATCAAAGATATTTTGATGGATCAAAAATTTGTTTCCGGGATAGGAAATATTTATGCAAATGAAATACTTTTTTTAAGCAAAGTAAGGCCGGATCGTAAGGTAAAGTCACTACAAAAATTGGAGTTAAAAAAAATTCTAGTATTCACTAGCATTGTTCTGAAAACCGCAATTAGCCATGGCGGTTCATCAATTAAGGATTTTTCTAGTAGTAATGGAAAAAAAGGTTTATTTCAGCAGAAATTTAATGTTTACAGCAAAAAAGGGGAACTTTGTTCTAACACGAATTGTAGTAACAAAATTATTAAAACTTCAATTTCCAAACGAGCAACTTTTTATTGTTCAAAATGTCAGAAATAATAAAGTTGACCCTTACAATTTGCCCATATATACAATTTAAAAATTATGCCTAATACTAAATCAGCTGTTAGACGAGTAAGAAGGGTTAAAAAACAGACCCAAGTAAACAGAATTAGAAAAAGCAAGTATAAAAATGCTATAAAAAAAATGGAATTATTGATTAAGGCAAATGAAAACGATAAAGCAAAAAAATATTTTACAAAATTCCAATCAATTCTAATACAGGTTGCCAAAACAGGTGCAATTAGTAAAAGGACTGCTGCTAGAAAAGTTTCAAGAATTTCAAAAAAAATTAATTAAATTTATCAATCTTCACTAGATAAATAAGTATAAAAAAATCTACATTTAGAATCAATAAACAAAATATAGCAACATAGTTTTGTAAGTTGTAAATTTAATAATTAATTCTATCTCAACGTTAGTTGTACAACCAAAAGTAAATTTTTTTTGATTTACTAAAAAAATTTCTTGCAAAACTTTTTAAAAGGTCGTTTATGTAATTTCTTAACAATTATCTACATGGAAAATAATAATACAAAAAAACAAAACGTTTACATTTCTGAAGAAGAAAAAACGTTAAACTGGGATGAGATACAACTCTCATTTAAAAAAATATTTGGAAGTGAAGTTTACAACAGCTGGTTACAAAAAATTTCTTTGGTTAAAGAATATAATGATTATTTAATCTTAGGAGTTCCTACTCGTTTTTTTAGAGATTGGATTGTATCAAGGTATTTAGATAAAATTTTAGAGCAAGTTAAAAGCTTTAAACTTAGCCTTAATAGGATAGAATTTAAAATAATCGAGGAAAATAGACAAAGCCAAGAATTAATAAAGATAGATGAGTTAAATAAAGTTACGGAGATTAAAGACTCAATTTTAAACTATAATAGGCTCAATCCTAATTTGAACTTTAAAAGTTTTATTCAAGGTAAAAGCAACGATATAGCATTATCATACTCTAAAAAAGTATGTGAACATATTTCTAGATATAATCCTTTGTATATTTGTGGCGGTGTTGGTTTGGGTAAAACTCACTTATTGAACGCTATAGGTCTAGAATTACAAAATGATAACAACGTTATGTTTATTTCTGCTGAAAGGTTTATGTATCATTTCATTAAATCCATTAAAAAGAATGATATGGTAAATTTTAAAGATTTTTTTCGAAAATCTTCAGTCTTTATTATCGATGATATTCAGTTTATTAGCGGAAAAGAAAGCTTACAAGAAGAATTTTTTCATACATTTAACAGCTTAATGGACAAAGGTTCTCAAATTATTATTTCCGCAGACAGAGCTCCAATAAAATTAGATAGAGTTCAAGATAGAATTAAATCAAGATTAGCTGGGGGACTTGTAGTTGATATAGATACACCGGATTTAGACTTAAAAGTAAAAATCATTAATAAAAAGATTGAAGAAATTCAAAATCAATTTAGAGAAAATATAAATCTAAGTGATGAAGTAATTAATTACATAGCAAGTGAGAGCAAAACTAATATTAGAGAACTTATAGGAATCCTTAATAGGGTAATTGCATTCAGCAGAGTTCATAACAAGATTTTAACAATAAATGATTGTAAAAATATCCTAAGGGATGTTTTTAACCAAATAAGAGTAATTACGGTAGATAAAATACAAAATATTGTATCTAATTATTTTAATATAGCATTAAACGAAATGCTTTCACAAAGAAGATCAAGGCCTTTAGCTAGACCTAGACAAATAGCAATGTATTTGGCAAAAAAATTAACGACAAGATCTTTACCAGAGATCGGCAGAAGATTTGCAAATCGTGATCACACAACAGTTATTCATGCTGTAAAAACAATTACTAGGTTGTCCGAGCAAGATGATGAAATGAAGAAAAATATTATCCAAATTAAAAGTTTATTATTAGAACAATAACTATATGCAATTTGTAGTTAAAAGAGATATTTTATTAAAATCTTTAAATTTTGTACAAGGAATTGTTGAAAAAAAAAATACTTTGCCAATTTTATCAAATGTTTTACTTCAACTAAAAGGTAATAAATTATCTATCGTTGCTACTGATTTGGATATAATTTTTTATGATGAAATTGCTGATGTTAAAATAATAAACGAAGGTAGCACAACAACTTCAGCTGCAATACTTTATGATATTTTAAGAAAAATTTCTTCTAATTCAGAGTTAAATTTTGATTTAAAATCAGAAAATAAATTAAGTCTGAAAAGTGAGAACTCAGATTTTAATCTCTTGTGTTTGCCTATAGATAATTTTCCTACTTTTGTAGATGAGTTTGAAGGTCAAGAAATTACATTAAATAACAATAATTTTTTAAAATTGTTAAATAAAACAAGAATTTCAATTTCTAATGATGATACCAGACATTATTTAAATGGGGTATTTCTACATTTAACAGAAGCGCATGGTAGAAATTTTTTAACTGGCGTTGCCACAGATAGTCATCGGTTATCTTCAAGTAGTTTAGAAATAGAAAATTCGAGCAATTTTAGCTCATTAATTTTACCAAGAAAAACAGTATTCCAGCTTTGTTCATTGTTGTCGGAAATACATGACCCTCTGATAATTCAAACTAGTGAAAATAAGATAAAGTTTACGTTAGGCAAAATAAAATTAATATCCAAGGTAATAGATGGTAAATTTCCTGATTATAAAAAAGTTGTACCAACAACTAACGATAAAACCTTAATTGTTTCATCAAAAGATTTCATTAGTTCCATTGAAAGGGTGGCCAGTGTTTCTCTAGATAGAAAAGAAGGTGTTAAATTAGCGATTAATAAAGATAATATTCAATTATCAGTGAATAGCGCTAATTCAGGAGAAGGTAACGAAAAAATTTCAGCAAAGTTTAGTTCTGAAAATTTGAATATAAGTTTTAATTCAAAGTATCTAATTGATATTGCTTCAGAAGTAGTAGATAAAAATTTAAAAATGAATCTAAAAGACTCGGTTTCGCCAGTACTAATAGAGGATTCTTCAGATAAAAATAGCTATTATGTTATTATGCCAATGAAAATTTAAAATTATCATTTTTAGATTTTTTTTATTTTTTTGCCCTAAAATTGTTGATACTCAATAGTTCTAAGCCCATGGTGGACTTAAGCTATTTTATATTAGGTAAAAAAAATGATATGATTATTTAATTCTTAAAAAAATGTCAAAAAAATCTAACCAAAAAAATAAAGCATCGTATGGTGCCGATTCAATAAAAGTTCTCAAAGGGCTGGATGCTGTTAGAAAAAGACCAGGAATGTATATCGGAGACACAGATGACGGTTCTGGACTGCATCATATGGTATTTGAAGTTATAGATAACTCCATTGACGAGGCTTTAGCAGGTTACTGCGATAATATTAATGTAACAATTAATGCTGATAATACTGTTACAGTGGAAGATGATGGAAGAGGTATTCCTGTAGATATGCATAAAGGAGAAAAAATGTCTGCAGCAGA
>Ga0055584_100008445_pt1 | contig 10105 bp, 5 predicted proteins | sample OSDHelmetaG_FD_58716 | JGI IMG/M metagenome (GOLD analysis project Ga0055584, IMG submission 58716) | Pelagic marine sediment microbial communities from the LTER site Helgoland, North Sea, for post-phytoplankton bloom and carbon turnover... | ecosystem: Environmental > Aquatic > Marine >...
GCGAGAAAGACTCCGATGAGCAGTGCGTATGGCAGCCCCATGAGTTGCAAGGCCACTGCGATCAGTGCGCCATCAATCATGCTCACCACCATTTGTCCCCGGAAAAAGGAAATCAGGTATCCATTAATCTCTGTCAGCGTTGCGACGACCTCGTCTTTGAATTTCGAGGCTCGGAGCGGTAGATAGTCGGTCCAGCTTTCTGCAATTTTGTGTCCCTCACGAAGGAAATAGAAAAGATAAATCGGCACGAGCAACATCCCCAGTAAATAACCAAAGAAGCCGAAGGCGCCACGCAGTCGTTTCCAGATTTGCTCCCCAATCTGAGAGGCAATCTCCGGGCCTTCCTTGGAAATCCATTCGACCCCGCGATCGTAGTATTTCTCCGCCACCCCACTGCTGAAATAGCCCTTGGTGGAGGTAATTCCCTTTTTCACCAATTCCGTCACATCTTCCTGGATCGATTCACGCTCGTCGTAAATCTCTTGCGCCTGTCCAAACGTCGGAACGATGACTGCCACGGCGAGAAGAGTCACGAGAGCGAGAAAACCAATGTAGACTGCCATCATGGCACGTCCGTGGGACCATCCCCGCCCCTGAACCCAATTCACAATCGGGTCCAGCAAATAAGCGATAATCCCCGCAAAGGCCAAAGGAACCAGCACCGGTTGAAGGTAGCTGAGAATGAATCCGCCGAGCCAAGTAAAGCCGACCGCAATCACCCCGATCACGACGATGGAAAGAGCCGTGATCGCCCCCCATAGGGTGCGTCGCTGAAATCCGGACGGGACCGATTTCGACTCCTTGCATTCTCCTGATTCAGCGGCGGACTCCATATTCGAAAGCTTCGCGATCATTCCACAAAGTTCGTCGCCAAACCATTACAAAATCACGAATGCAATGCAATGCTGATTTCCCAAGTCATATCACAATTTTCTGCCATCCGATAAATGGTTTGTGAACAATTGGGAATAACTTGTGAAAAACTCGCCAAATTCCCTAGCCGATCACAAAGGGTCGGAAGAAAATTGTGAATAACTTTGGGAAAAACTCCCTTACTCTGCGATCAACTCTGTTTCCCTCCGACTCCGAATCGTGCTATCAGTCACCCGGTTCGCGAACGAACTCGATTTTCCATGTTTGTCGATCATATCAGAATTCAAGCCAAAGCCGGCGATGGCGGTCACGGTTGCTCCAGCTTCCGTAGGGAGAAGTTTACCCCCAAAGGTGGCCCGGACGGCGGCGACGGCGGCAATGGTGCGGACATCGTCCTAATCGTCGACCAACACGTCGACAACCTGAAAGAATTTTTCTACCGTCCCCACCAGAAGGCCGAGCGGGGAATGCACGGCCAAGGCCAGCGGAAAACAGGAAAGTCGGGAAAGAAGCTGATGCTCAAGGTTCCGCCGGGAACGATCGTGTATCGAACCACTGCACCGGAGCCGAAGAAAAAACCAGAAGACGAAATCGTCGAAGACGTTCCCGCGGACGCTGACTGGACCGGTGAATTCGCGAAAGATGACGAAGGCCGCATGGTCGTGATGTCGCGAGACGAAAACAGCAACAGCCTCGAAGAGCTCGAAGAAAATGGACTCGACGAATCCGAAGAGGGCGAGTCCGAAGTCGGCGAAGACATGATGGTCGACGAACCTCTCCACGGGGATGAAATCTTCGAGGAAGAGGAGGAGGGAGAACACCCCTTCGGCGAAAAAATCGCTGATCTCACCGAAGTTGGGCAAACTTTCCTACTTTGCGAAGGAGGCAAAGGCGGAAAAGGAAACTGGAATTTCCGCACTGACACCAACCAGGCGCCCATCGAGTTCACGATGGGAGAATCGGGCGGAGAAGGCTGGTTCAATCTCGAGCTGCGTCGTATTGCCGACGTCGGTCTTGTCGGGTTTCCCAACGCCGGCAAATCCACATTGCTGGGCGCGCTTTCCAACGCGGCCCCGAAAGTGGCAGCCTATCCATTCACGACCCTGAAACCCATGGTCGGAGTCGTCGAGTTTCCCGGGTTCATGCGCGCTACCGTCGCGGACATTCCGGGATTAATCGAGGGCGCTCACGATAACGTTGGGCTCGGCCATGACTTTCTCCGTCACATCAGCCGCTGCTCCGTCTTTCTTTTCGTCGTCGACACGGCAGGAGTCGACCAGCGAGATCCCATCTCCGACATTCAGATTCTTCGAAAAGAGCTTCGACTCTATGATGAAGAACTCGGAGAACGCCAATGGCTCATCGTCGCTAACAAGATCGACTTGGAAGAATCAGAAATGTATCTCAACGCCATGAAGGCCCGTTTCCCAAAGCAGGAAATCTTTCCCATCTCGGCCCAGAATGGGTACGGGATCGAGGACCTGAAGAAACGACTCTGTGAAATTTCGGGAAAAAGGCCGGAGTAACTCACCGAAACCGTCTCAAGCACGATGCGGATAGAAACCACAGTGGAGATGCGCGTCCCTCTTCGGTAATCTATCTTACACGAATCACTCCGTTCATTGCCATCCAGTGGCCCGGAAAGGTGCAGAGATAGGGATAGTCGCCCGGTTCTTCCGGGATACGGAAATGCAAGGTGTGCTCCGAGGAAGGATTGATGACCGGGATAAAATGCAGCACTTCGGGAACATCGGGGATGTAGTGTTTTTTTCCGGCATCGGGATCGTTCAACATTTTGAAAGATGCTGCCCCGACTTTTTGCATCGCCCCGGGTGAGACGATCACAAGATTGTGCGGCATCACATCTGTGTTGCGCAACTTTAGGGAGATCGCCTCACCGGGCTTCGCCGTCAGTTCCTTCTGCGCATACTGAAGACCTCCGATGGCGTCGACAACCAATTCCCGGGCTCCTTCGGTGACTTTGCCTGACTCTGTATTTCCCGAACTTTCCTTCTCCGGTTTCGCAACTCGAAGAGCAATCGCTGTGGGGATTCCTTCGCTAGGAGGCTCCAATCCATCGCCTGCAAAATAGTCTCCCTGATACATCGGAGACGCGAAGAGATCAGTTTTGAAAGCGTGCCCATCTGCCGCGACAAGATGCATTCTCAGGTGAAGCTGCATGACCGGCCCCATATCTGGCATCTCAACAAAAATGGAATCGCTCCCTTCCAACAACGTCACCGAACGAACAGCCACTGGATCATGCCCTAACTCTTGGGGATGCTTAGCCGAAAATTCAGGAGACCCATAGCGCTTCGCATACTCGTAGTTCCAGGAGTGGGCAAAGTAACGGGAAACGTCACCCACTGATTTGGAATCGAGTTTCGTAGCAAAATTGATGCGAATGCCATTCGACCTCACCTCAAATCCACTGGGTTTGTAGACTGATCCACCTGTGTAACGAACCCGGTGAAAACACCCGTCTTTCACAGAATAGTCTCCCCAACCATCCAGGCCAACAAGGTAGAGTTGCCCATCTCCAGGATGAAACGCTCCCCGCATTGTGCCTGACAAAAATTCTCCCTCGAGGGGAACGACCGCACCCTGAGGACGAGAACCCTTTTCATCTCGAAGAATCAGGTAGTGAATCCCGGATCCGTAGCTGATTCCCACATGATTTCCCTGAAATGGCCCCCAACGGTCGCTCGTGATTTCAACCATCCCTCCAGTCGAATTCTCCACACCGCGAGGAATGAAGCAAAGCGGCGCCGCGATAGTTCCGCTTTTCCCATCTTTCGCAGGCAAGCCGTAAAACTCCCCTGCATTGACTTCGATGATCGATGATGTTGGCGTCCAAGAACCTTCCTGTGGAGCCACCCAGAAGTAATCATCCGACCCCCCGATTCCCATGCAGTTTCGAACGCCCCATCCCTGCAGGGTCGTCTTTCCGTCAGGCCCAGTCCGGAGAATGCTCTCCCTCTGGGTAAAATGAAATGCCCCATCGCTGGTCCGATGAAGTCCAAAGGTATGGGTATGACTGCGATCGTAACCACCGAAGTCATTGGCATAGTTCTCATAGAAATCCGCTTCGCCGTCGTTGTTCTCATCGTGCAGCCGATAAATCTGCCCTCGGTCAAGAATGAAGATTCCGTCCTCATCGATATGAATCCCAATAGGTTGATTCAGTCCCGTGGCGAAGCGACTCCACGTCACCTCTTTCAAGTCTGATCGGATTCCCGAAACTCGCCAGACATCTCCTAGCAAAGTACAAACCAAAGCATCGCCATTGTCCAGAAAAGCGAGACCACTCAACTGCATCACAACCTGATAGGGATTATCATAGGGCACGATCAATGTGTCGACGATATAGGCCGAATCGGATCTCGCCTCCCCGAGTTGACCCGGCACTTGCAGCACTTCTTTCCAGCGACGCTCCAGCACTCTCGGACTTTCGAAATGGGCCAGAGCCAACTTGTCGGATTTCGCCTTTCCCTTGGAAACACGAACGCAAACGCAGGCCCCGTCTTCAGCATTTCTCAAAAGCAACTCGCCTGGCTTTACCTCAACAGATTCGACTCCCTTCTTAGAAATCACACTCACCTTCCATCCCTCGCCGGCAGAAAATGGCAAAGACAGTTGCTCAATGGAAGCTCCCAAATCAATCCGACGATAAAAGGCCTCCGCAGTTGCCCATGGCTCGTCCTCAATCGCGATGCCATCGATCTCATACGAAAACACAACGCGCTTCCCGTATCGGTGAAACCCCAAATACTTGCCGCCCTCAGGAATGGTGGCAGTCTTTGTGGTGAACCAGGCTTCACCTTCCATTTTTGCATTCCGTGAAGTACCCCAACGGAATCCGTCAAAATGAACAAAGCCGTTTTCCCAAACCGAACGGTAGGTCAAGGTCAGAGGATCGAAGCAAGCTGAAAGCTCCCTCTTCTTCCCCAACCGGAGACAGATCCCTTTCAGAACTACCATATCTCCGCCCCGAAATACCTGGGTAACGACTTCTCCCATTTCTGCGTCATTCCACCGCACGTCGCTGTGATTGTTCTGGTTGTGCTTGCCCCAGTGTCCATGCAATCCGCCATCCAATCCCGGATAGGCAGGAAGGATCACGGGCACTTCATTCGAGCTTTCCATGTAGAAATCAGCCTGACGTTGATAAAACTCATAGAGGCGGGCCTCGTTCACCGTCTCGCTGGAAAGCCGGTAATTCTCTCTTCCCCCCAGCACATCGGCATAGGGATGAACCTTGGGATCCGCTGCTCCGCCCTTTACCTGTGCCAGGGTCTCACCGGGCAGATACATGGATACGACTGCAAAAACCAGCGCGATTTGATGTCGATGAAATATGGAGGTCATGTTTGAAAAATCGAGAGGTAGCGCAGGCTCTGCCAAATTCTACTGGAGGTCCAACTCCTTTTCTTGCTGATCGGAACGGAGGAGTCCAGACCAATCAAAATCAGCCTACTGATCCAAGCATGGCAGGAAAATGAAAAGTTGCAGACCCCATTCCCTGTTTGCTTTCATTCGATCCTGACTTACTTTTCATAACTGCAGGGATGAACCGCATTTTCATCATTTCGATTATTAGCAACGCAATTACTATTGGCGCTGCCAGCATTGGCTAGAGCACCAGGTGATTTCGAATCGGTCTATTTATCCTCCCTGCCTGAGCGAACCGAATCGGGATCACCTCCTACCGGAGAAAGCACGTCCTTTATCCCGACATTCAACCCCATTAGGTCACGCATCGAACCCTGTTGGGTCATCGACGTAACCCTGTCATGTCTTTTAATACCATGAGCAACCATCCCGAAGTGAAACTCTATGATACGACCCTGCGAGACGGCACGCAGGGCGAAGGCGTCAATTTCAGCTCGCTCGACAAAATTCGAATTGCGGAGGAGTTGGACGAGTTTGGGATGCATTATATCGAAGGTGGCTGGCCAGGCTCTAACCCGAAGGACGTTTCGTTTTTCGAGCGCGCTGCGGATCTCGATTGGAAAAATGCAAAGATTGCCGCCTTCGGCAGTACCCGAAGAAAAGGCACCCCGGTCGAGGACGACCCGCAGGTAAAGCTGCTGCTCGATGCCAATACTCCAGCGATTACGTTTTTTGGAAAGAGCTGGCGCCTGCATGTCACCGAAATCCTGACTACCACAGAGGAAGAAAACCAGGCGATGATTCGCGAGACCACTCGCTATCTGAAGGAAAACGGTCGCGAAGTCATCTACGACGCCGAGCATTTTTTCGATGGCTACAAGGATTCGGCGGAGCACGCTCTCGCGACTCTGCAGGCAGCTAAAGACGGCGGCGCAGATTGGGTCGTACTTTGCGATACCAACGGCGGGACAATGCCGGATGAGGTCGCTGAAATCACGGAAGTGGTAATGCGCGAAATCGGTATCCCGGTCGGGATCCACACGCACGACGATACGGGTGTAGCAGTAGCAAACGCGCTCGCCTCGGTCCGGGCCGGGGCAACCCAGATACAGGGCACAATTAATGGATACGGCGAACGAATCGGGAACTGCAACCTGACGACAATGATCCCGAACCTCCAACTCAAAATGGATCGGCCCGTCGTTCCCAATATCGACAAGCTGACAGGGCTCGCCCATTTTGTCGACGACCTTGCCAATTGTGCTCACAACATCAGGGCTCCTTATGTTGGGGCGACAGCCTTTGCCCATAAGGGAGGCATGCACGTTAATGCTGTTCAGAAAGTCGCGCACAGCTTCGAGCACGTGGAGCCGGCAACAGTTGGCAACCGCCAGCGCATTCTCGTTTCGGAGCTATCAGGGCAGTCAAATGTCCTGATGAAAGCGGAAGAACTCGGGCTCCACGTGAAAAAGGGCAGCGATGAAGCGAAAGCAATTTTGCACAACCTGAAAGAACTGGAAGAACAGGGCTACGAGTTTGAGGCTGCTGAGGCGTCCTTTGAACTTCTCATTCGCCAGCACCTCAAAACCTACAAACCGTTTTTCGAATTGCACGAATACCACTGCACGTTCCGACGTGACGGAGACCGAAACTACGATACTTGCTCGGCAACGGTAAAGCTGACCGTGAATGGCGTGGAAGAATACCGCGTTGCTGAGGGAGACGGACCTGTCAATGCGCTGGACGGAGCTTTGCGAAAGGCACTCCGAGATCACCATCCTGAAATCGACGGGATGGAGCTCGAGGACTACAAGGTCCGCATCATCGACAGTCACCAGGGAACTGCAGCGAAAACTCGAGTGCTGATTCTCAGCTCGGACGGAAAAGACGAATGGGGAACGGTCGGAGTGAGTTACAATATTATCCAGGCCAGCTGGCGCGCATTGGTTGACTCGGTGGAGTATTTTCTCGCCAGCCAAAAGTAGGGGGCGAAGTAGCGGGATTGGGAACAATTCCGGGCGCATTACTTGAATTCGGCGGAAGATTTTCATCTTCCGCGAGAGGCTTGTGGTATGATCACAGGATGAATTCCTCTTCCCTGTTCTTTGCTTTTTTCTTTTTTCTTTTTTCCACTTCTGCAGCGGACAAACCGAATATTCTCCTTATCTTCACTGACGATCAGGGCTGGAATGACGTGGGTTGCTACGGCTCGGAAATCCCAACGCCAAACATTGATCGCATCGCGGAGGAAGGAATTCGCTTTACCCAGTTTTATTCCGCTTCCTCCATCTGCACTCCATCTCGGTTTGGATTGCTGACCGGACAAAACCCCATTCGCTCGGAAGACCAGCTACTCAGTGCCCTGATGTTCATGGCGGACGAGCATTCTGAGACGGGAATTCAGGAGCACGAGACGACCATTGCCGAAGTCCTTCGCGACAAGGGCGGTTACGAAACTGGATTGATTGGAAAATGGCACCTCGGACATGGGAAGGAAGATTTGCTTCCCATGAATCACGGATTCGACACCTTTATCGGGCACACGGGAGGTTGCATCGACTTTTTCACGATGACCTATGGGATCATTCCCGATTGGTACAACGGCTCGCAACACGTCACGGAAAACGGATACGCTACGGAACTCATCACGGAAGAGGCAATGGAATGGCTTTCCGGTGCAGCAGAGAGCGAGAAGCCTTTCTTTCTCTACCTCGCCTATAACGCCCCGCATTTTGGAAAGGGCTATTTGCCGTCCGATCAGAAGCCGGTGAATCTCATGCAGCCTCAGGCGGCGGACCTCAAACGGGTCGATTTCATTGAAGACAAAATCCGTCGTGAGTTTGCTGCGATGACGACCAGTCTCGATGATGGCGTTGGCAAAGTCCTCGACGCTCTCGATAAAAACCGCCTGACGAAAAACACGCTGGTCATTTTTCTAACGGATCACGGAGGAGACCCAACCTACGGCGGCAGCAACAAGCCGTTGCGGGGTGACAAAGCGACCTTGTTTGAGGGCGGTCTGCGTGTGCCTTGCATGATGCGCTGGCCGGGTGTGTTCGAAGCCGGTCGCGAATCTGATGCCCCACTCATCTCCCTGGATCTCTTCCCTACATTTTGTGAAATCGCCGAGGTCGAGCCACACGCTGGCCATATCCTTGACGGGACGAGTTTCCTCTCACACCTGAAAAACGAAGAAGCAGCATCCCATACGCGTGCATTTCTCTGGCAAACAGGAGCACACTCCGAGCTCGGCCGAAAGTCGTGGCTCGCATATCGGGAGGGTGATTGGAAGTATCTCAGCAGTCCGAAGGATGGAGAATTTCTGTTTCACCTTTCGGAAGATCCGAACGAGAAGACAGATCGAAAGAAATCTGATGCAGAGATATTTACCCGCCTGCGTGATGCCGCAGCGAAGAAGATGGAAGAGCTTCGTCAATCATCGAAGCGCTGAGTGATCAGGACAAATCACTTTTTATTAAAAAGCCTATCAAATAGACCACGGGTCTTTTCGGGCGTAGTGGTCTCAGGCTCTGTTTCCTCCTGAATTACGGACTCCACTTCATCGGGTACGACAGGACGGACTGTAGATGCTTTTGCGGAAACTTCCGGAACATCAACTGCGGAGGTGAGGACGCGATTGGGATTGCTCTTCTGGAAAGTATTGATTGGAACTCGGACGAGACGGTCCTCAAGACGAAGGCGACGTCTTGCCCCAATAAAGGCACGGGGACTTTGGTAAGTCGTGTAGGTCTTGGGGTACAGGTCTCGACGCATTCCGACTCGCAGATCTTTTCGAATCTCAAAATGAAGGTGTGCCGCATACATTCGATACGGTCCGCATCCGATCGTACCTAGCAGCTGGCCTCGTGTCACTTGCTGTCCGACACGGACAGAACGAACCTTCAGGTGTCCATACAATGAGTCGACGAAAGCTATTTGCCCGTTGTTTTCCCGATAGGCGTGGCGAACAATTACGACGTTGCCCCAACCACGACGGTAGTCCTGAGAAAACACGACAATACCGTGGGCAATCGAATAGACTGGGTCGCCTTCATCGGTGTTTCCTCCGCTATTTCCATTCCAATCCTCTCCCAAGTGCCCGTATGGAGAAAAGCCCCGATAGACGTAGTAGCCAGCCCCGTCCGGTTTTCCAACTGGAATATCAAATCCATCGGCAAGGCGCGTTGTTGTAAATGCCTGCCCATTCGCCTGCGGGGCCACACCAACGAGTGCACCGAGGAGGGAAATACTCAACGCGAACACGATCGGATTTCGATACAGGAAAGCGGTTAACATGGGGATGAAGCGGGGATTCTCAAAATCTTTATCTGCAAACGGACTGCAGAATCGAGAGCTTGGAGGCCCCGACATGAGTCAAAACGGCCTCCCTTGAGTAAAACTTAGGCTCCAGTCGAACGAAAGTAGAAAAAAGCGAGTAAACCGGCGATGACACAATAAACGCCAAAATACTCAAACTTACCGCGACGGATCGCAGCTAGTACAGTGTAAATCGCAGCTAATCCGGAAAGAAAGGCAACCACACCACCTGCAATATAGGCCCCAAGAAGCTCCGTCTCGATCGTGACGAGATCTTTCACCTCGAGCAAAGAAGCAGCTGCAATCGCTGGAATCGCCATGAGAAACGAAAACTCAGCGGCAGCGGATGATTTGGTGCCTGAAACCATTCCCGAAACAATGGTAGAACCAGAGCGGGATACCCCGGGTAAAATCGCCAGAGCCTGCCCCAGTCCCATTGCAATCGCCGACTTGATCCCGACTTCCTTCGTTCCCTTCGTTTTGAGCAAGCGGGGCAGGAAAAGAATCGCTCCCGTCAAAACGA
>Ga0055584_100008446_pt1 | contig 10104 bp, 7 predicted proteins | sample OSDHelmetaG_FD_58716 | JGI IMG/M metagenome (GOLD analysis project Ga0055584, IMG submission 58716) | Pelagic marine sediment microbial communities from the LTER site Helgoland, North Sea, for post-phytoplankton bloom and carbon turnover... | ecosystem: Environmental > Aquatic > Marine >...
AGAGAGGCCATTACTCGTACTAAGAGACTTCTGGATGAAATAGCCAATCTGTCTTTTGAGGACGCCATGTTGCATGCGGCAAAGGCCAATGCGAGCGCACGCCAAAGCAAGGATTGCCAGGACGGGGTCAGGGCATTCTTGGACAAAAAGAGTCCTCCGTGGGTGCAATCATGGGACCATGACCATCCAGATTCAGCATGATAGATCGGACTGAAATGGCTGAGATGGACATTCGAGATGAGCCGTTCCGTCTTGACTGGGTGACTGCATTACTTCCCGCTGAGCGTAAAGCAGAAGCGGCCTCTTGGTCGAACTGGTTTGGCCGGCTCTGGGTGTCGTATGGCTCAACTCATGGCTTAAATGCATGGACGTCTCAATCTCTACAAGGACACTCATCGAGTATTTGGGTGCCTTCGCCAGGATCTGTTCCGTCTGATTTTCTTTCGGAGGAGACTATTCAGGGGTTTATCGACACAGGGGCAGCCTTAGGAAAAAGCAGCGTTGATGACGGAGCGAGGACAATATTAGCCGCATCGGATGCACCAGAAGTTCTAGGTAACTCGCAGCGTAAAAGTCGCGAGCAGGTTTTGAAGCAAGTATTTCTTCCATCTTGTAGAAAAATCGCAAGTGAATTGGGATTAGGTGGAATTTGGAGACACCGGGCTGTGGATGGCGTTGTGCTTGCTATCGCAGGTCTTGATGGCGTGAGGCGACTTTTATTAGATGAGACGTCGGTGTCACCATTTTCCGTGATTTCTAACCGATCGACCAAACCTTCGAGTGCCAAAGAACGAGATCAACTCGTCTGGAGGCAGTGTGTAATGATTCGGCAATATTTGGCTGACTCCATTGCGCTTTCTTTGGACTTGAATCGTCTAAATAGACGGCGCTTCAAAATCTGGTGGTTCTCTGCATTAGAGTGGACTCGATTAGCAGAACATGCGTCAGAGTCGTTTAAAGATGCAGGATTCGTGTTGCCATTTCGATCTCGCATTCATGTTCAATGGCAAGCTCTGTTTGGGCAGACGACATTTAGATAACAATCTCTCTGACGACACCAAATGGTAAAACGCTGTCGCCCTCCTGAGCAGAGATCATAGATTAGGTCGCGCTGAAGGGCGCTGTTCGGATGTCGACGATATTAGGGCGACATAACAGGTTGAGGTCAATCAAGGTGATTGGGAGTAACGGTCGACTGGCAGAAAGACTGTAACGGTCCACGGATCATTAGATCGTTGAGCGCTTGGTGCAGATTGAAATCGGTCTTTTCATTCGGTTTACTCAGTCGATGAATGCTTCACACGCTATTTTGTAACTATTACACCGCCGGAACTTCGACAACGGCACACAAAAGGAAGAAAAGAATTCATGACAACGTACAAGGATGCTGGCGTAGATATTGAAGCAGGCGAAGCGATGGTCAATAGTATCAAGCCACTGGTTCGTCGCACATTTACGCCTGGTGTAATGACAGACATCGGTGCCTTTGGAGCATTTTTCCAAGTTGACTGGCGCGCCTATCGAGACCCTGTTCTTGTTTCTTCAGTCGATGGCGTTGGGACTAAGCTGAAAGTCGCATTCGCGATGGACAAACACGACACAGTAGGGCAAGACCTTGTTAACCATTGCGTAAACGACATTGCTGTCTGTGGTGCGGAGCCATTGTTTTTCCTTGATTACTTCTCGACTGGTAAGCTTGAGCAGGACGCAGCATTTCAAGTCATAAAGGGCTTTGCCACGGCATGCGAACAGAATAAATGTGCGCTGATTGGTGGAGAGACTGCTGAAATGCCTGACATTTATGAAAGCGGCGAGTATGACTTGGCCGGTACAATTGTTGGCGTGGTAGACAAAGAATCTATCATTGATGGATCAACTATTGAGGAAGGAGATGTTTTGATCGGGTTTCCCTCTTCAGGACTACATACGAACGGATATAGCCTTGCTAGACACGTTCTCTTTCGTCACCATGATGTGCACGATCGCCCAGCAGTTCTGGGGGGCGAATCGGTGGGAGAAGCTCTCCTCAAAATCCACGTTTCCTACTTAGAAGTTATTAAGGCGCTTCGTCAGTCTTCCGACGTGCGTGGATTAGTGCATGTCACTGGTGGAGGCATTCCCGGTAATTCGAAACGAATAATGCCAGAGGGATTGACCATCGATGTTGACTATGCATCTTGGAAGCGTCCAGCTCTTTTTGCTCTAATCCAGCAACTCGGATCAGTACCGGAAGATGATATGCGTTCAGCCTTCAACCTAGGTATAGGATTAATTGCCGTAATTCCAGCAGCAGAGAAGGAATCCGTCTTGGCAACAATGAAGGATGATGGCGCAATTACCATCGGTTCAGTCATCAAAACGTCGTAGTTCCAAATCCTCTTTTTCTAATTCCGGTAAAACGGTATCGCTTTTTTGTCAGGTAGGAGGGAGGCTTTTTTTGCCGCAAGGGTTCAGTCGGCATGAGATGGATGCGTATCTTACGCACGAGTCCCGTCAAAGAAGATTTGAATTCATCACCACCTAGCGTTCAAAAAAGCGCTTTTCTTTCATCAATCAGATTCAAGGTGTCTTCGGCATGCAGTCAGTGGCTTTGATTCTTGTTCTGAGCTACATGGTTGGGTCTATTCCATCCAGTGTATGGGTAGGAAGGCTGTTCCATGGAATAGATTTACGTGAACACGGAAGTGGGAATGCTGGCGCCACAAACGCATTCAGAGTGCTCGGTTGGAAGTGTGGGTCGATGGCTGCAGTTATTGACTTGGCTAAAGGTATTGTGGCTGCAGGACTGATTGCTACGATTCGAATCGACACGTTGCCGACTGGGTTAGGTTTTTGGGAAGTTGACTCTGTAGTTCGGCTGCTGGCCGGCGTCACTGCTGTTGCTGGACATAATTATCCTCTGTGGGCTGGCTTTAGAGGTGGGAAGGGTGTTAATACAACCGCTGGTGTCCTACTTGCCATAACCCCCATGGTAATGCTTGTAACTCTCGGGGTATTTGCGGCAGTACTATTCCTGTCCCGGTACGCATCGGTTGCCTCTCTCGCTGCTACTTTTACCTATCCAAGTGCCATAGCGGTGGAGAAGTACGTTATTCACTCCGAAGGATATGATGCCAGCATTTTTGTCCTCTCGTTAGCACTTGCAGCAAGCATCTTTTACGCGCACCGTGCAAATATCAAACGATTGATCAATGGAGAAGAGAGTCGCATTCGTTCTTTTCGTCCCTCGCAAGGACTTGCTGGAAAGAAAGAGTGCTGACGGAACGCATTTGCATTCCATACATTTCGTAAGGGGCTGACCCAAGCAATTATTTCAGTGACGGACTCCATACATCGCGTAGCAGTTATTGGTGCAGGAAGCTGGGGAACAGCTCTTGCAATCAGCTTGGCCGGAAAAGGTCATGATGTGAGGCTGTGGGCTCGAAGAAAAGAGGCCGCTGATGCCATGCGTACTTCACGGCACAACCCTGGTTATTTGGCAGAGGCGGTTATCCACGACTCGGTGCTTATCACCGATGATTTGGCCGAGGCAGTCAATGGATGCACATTATGGTTAATTACGGTCCCATCCCAAGATGTTCGAGGCGTTGCAGAGCGACTAATTCCTTTTGCAACACCTGAGAAGGTCATCATAACAGCTGCAAAAGGCATCGAAAATGAGACATTGATGACTACGTCCCAGGTTTTACTGGATGTTTTTCAACAGCTAGGGCCAGCTAACGTGGCTGTTTTGTACGGTCCAAGTCACGCAGAAGAAGTGGCTATGTCAACGCCTACAACGGTCGTGGCCTCATCCACAAGTCTGGCGACTGCCCGATTGATTCAACAAGTGTTCATGACATCGACCCTACGAGTATACGTCAATACGGATCTTATTGGGGTCGAGATAGCTGGTTCAGTCAAAAACGTATTGGCTATCGCAGCAGGTATTTCAGACGGCGTTGGCTACGGGGACAATGCCAAAGCGGCCATTCTCACAAGGGGGCTGTCTGAAATCAAGCGGCTTGGCGTGGCCATGGGTGGAGTTGAAGGCACGTTTGCAGGTTTGGCTGGAATTGGGGACTTGGTTGTAACATGTATGAGTACTCTGAGTCGTAACCGCAACCTCGGGTTTGCAATCGGCCAGGGCAAGTCGCTAGACCAAGCACTAGAGGCGATGACTATGGTAGCTGAGGGCGTACGAACTACTGCATCAGTTATGCAATTAGCTGCACAGCTTGAGGTTGAGATGCCCATCACTGCTGCAGTTCACTCTATCCTGTTTGAAGGAGTTCCGCCGGCCGAGGCAGTTCGCTGCCTGATGATGCGCAGTGCAAAGCAAGAAGAGTGGATCGAACAGATTCCTGATTGAACTTGAAGCCGTACCCGGAAGCATGACTATTGAGGATCTGAAACGATTAGTCGCGAGAGGCGAAGGGCGGCATCTCGAATTCAAAAGGAGGGTGCCTGAGCCGGAGCGTTTGGCGAAGGAGGTTCTGGCATTCGCCAACTCAGGGGGAGGGCACCTTTTGCTTGGCGTAGACGACGATGGCTCCATTCTAGGCGTGAAGGACTCTGAAGAGGAAGAGTTTGCGCTCAGGCGTGCGTTGAGGATGAACTGTCGCCCCCGTATCGTTTGGTCTGCGCAGCGCATACCGATTACGTCGAAGCGTGATGTTATTCTGGTCACCGTACCAGACAGTCCGCGGAAACCACATTTTCTCGTGGTAAATGTGGAAGATGGCAGTGGGCCAGCCTATGTACGTGTTGAAGACATGAGCTTGGAGGCATCGCCGGAGTCAGTCATGCTTATGCAGCACGAGCACTCTCCAAACGGGGTCAATTTTGAATTTGGAGAGACGGAGCTTCTTCTCATGCGCTACCTCGAGCAATACAGCAAGGTAACCGTAGATGGATTCGCGCAGATTGCTGATTTGGATGTTTCAGCTGCTGGCAAATTGCTGGTAACGCTAACTCGAGCAGGAATTTTGGATCAGTATCGCGAAGCCCGTGGTGATTTCTACATGATCCACTATAACGGATAACATTAGGTTGCTCATAAGTAGGTTACTCATAAGTGCACTAAGCCGCGAGTTCCCTAGAATATTTTCAGCGTGGCTGATTTCGTCTCTGAGATTGCCCGGGGACTTTCGTACATTACCTTGACGTATCAATAAGACCGTTATTGTTGACGATCATGCCTGTTGTAGATGTCATCCCCCTGCACGAAACAACGCGATCGCGTTATTTAAACTACGCGTTATCCGTTATTACGGCGCGCGCACTTCCCGATATTCGGGATGGCCTAAAGCCCGTGCAACGTCGCATCTTATATGCGATGTTTACCAACCTACACTTGTATCCAGACGCGCGGTTTAAGAAAAGCGCAACGGTAGTCGGAGAGGTCATGGGGAAATATCACCCGCACGGTGATTCCGCTATCTATGATGCAATGGTGCGGATGGCTCAAGAGTTTTCTCTTAGAGCTCCACTTGTAGAGGGTCATGGTAATTTTGGCTCGCTCGATGGTGACTCCCCAGCAGCAATGCGGTATACGGAGGCCAGGCTGCGACCACTTGCAATGGAATTGTTGTCTGAAATCCGCAAGGAAACGGTTGCTTTTAGACCCAATTTTGACGGCTCGTTATTCGAGCCGGTAGTTGTACCTGCTAGGATTCCCAATTTGCTCTTAAACGGAGCATCTGGAATTGCGGTGGGTATGGCGACAAACATTCCTCCGCACAACCTGACTGAGCTGATAGATGCGGCGATCTACATGATTGGATCGCCCAACGCAAGGACGCAGACGCTTGTTGAGAATTTTGTCACGGGACCAGACTTCCCAACGTGTGGGCGGTGCCTGAACACACAGGAGCAGTTGATCGAGATCTACTCCAAAGGGGAGGGGCCGATCGAGCTTCGTGGCGAGTATGAGAATGAAGGCAAAAGCCGTGTTATCATCACAAGCATTCCCTACGCAGTAACGAAAAGCACGCTTATAGAGCAAATTGCAGACAACATCATCAAAGGAAAGGTACCTCAACTTGTCGACGTAAGGGATGAATCGACGGATGATGTTCGAATCGTGCTGGAAATTAAGCGGGGGTCCCAGAGCGAAGCGGCAATGGCTTTTCTATTGAAGCATACGCAGCTACAGACACGATTCCATGTCAACCTGACATGTCTACTCCCTACCGACAACCCAGAGGTTGGTGCGCCAGCCAGAGTAGATCTGCAGACGATTTTACGACACTTCCTTGATTTCAGGATGGAAGTGGTGGTGAAACGGCTGGAGTACGAGTTATCTCAGCTCGAAAAGCGGATACACATCCTTCATGGTTTTGAAAAAATATTTGATGCACTCGATGAAGCGATTCGCATCATACGGGCATCGAAAAACAAGTCAGATGCTGCAGCGCGCCTAATTCATCGTTTCCGATTGGATGACGTACAGGCAGAAGCCGTTTTGGAAACCAAGTTGTACAAGCTTTCACAGCTTGAAATAGACGCTATTCGAGAGGAATTAGAGCAGAAGGAAGCGATGGCAGCCGAATTGCGTAAGATGTTGAGCGATGAGGGTGCACGATGGAAGCTAATTCGGACGGAATTGAAAGACATCCGCGAGCGGTACTCTGAAAAGAGAAGAACGACCATTGCAGGGCCTGACAAGGACATTGAATACTCTGCCGAAGATTATATCATCGAGGAAGATGTATTTGTCATTGTAACTCGCGACGGATGGGTAAAGCGACAACGTTCTTATGGTGATGTTGAGAGTATTCGCGTACGAGATGGAGATTCCGTTGGCTGGATTCTTCCTTGTACGACGCGTAAGTCCGTTATTTTCTTTAGCAATTTCGGCAAGGCCTATACGACCAGGACTGAAAATCTTCCAGCCACTACTGGTCACGGCAGTCCAGTACAGAAGCTTTTTGATTTTTCAGACAAGGAGTACATCGCTGGAGTAGTCACCATGGACGAACGTGCACTACCGCGGCCCATTGTTCAGGAGGATGTCGAGCCTGAGCTGTTCGTAGCGGGTGAACCTGAACTTGAGGGTCCCTTCGCTGTGGGGGTCACGTCTGATGGCCAAACATTGCGAATGGTGCTGGGTAATTATTCTGATCCCTCCACGGTTAGTGGTCGAATGTTTATGAAAGTGGCGAAAGGCGAAATGCTACTGCGCGTAGAACCAGGAGCTGGATCGGAAAACATGTGCTTGGCCACGAAGGAAGGCAATTGCCTGATTTTCCCGATTTCTCAGATCCCCATCATGAAAAATGCTGCCAAAGGCGTTATTGCCATTCGCATGAGTGCCAGTGATAGAGTGCTCGGATGTGCGCTTTCTGCAGCAGCCCGTCAAGGACTAGAAGTAGAAACGTCCAGGGGACGTAGTGAAATTGTACGCCCAACGAAATTCCCCATTTCAAACCGGGGTAATAAGGGTCGTCTCATTATCAAAAGGGGCGATATTAAGAGCGTCATTTATCCGACCGTCGAGATTACCGACGGCATGTCAGATTAGCCTAACACGGACCCAGTATTCCATTGAGCACAACGACTTACACTGGCAAGAATATCCAAGTCCTGGAAGGGCTAGAACCGGTACGCAAACGACCTGGGATGTATATCGGTGGAACGGGGAAGCCCGGACTTCACCACCTCTTATGGGAGGTTGTGGACAATGCGGTCGATGAAGCAACAAATGGGTATGCTTCTCAGATTGATGTTGTACTTCACAAGGATGGTAAATCAATAACGGTCTCAGATAATGGTCGAGGCATCCCTGTTGATATACATCCAACGAAAAAGATTCCCACGATTGAAGTCATTCTGACCACGCTGCATGCTGGAGGGAAGTTCGACAGTTCTAACTATATCACTTCTGGCGGACTTCACGGAGTTGGAGCATCTGTAGTCAATGCTCTTTCCGAGAGCTTGATAGCGACGGTGAAGCGAGATGGGGCTATATGGGAGCAGCGCTACGAGCGCGGTAAGCCTGTAACTAAACTCAAAAAGATATCGAGCTCGTCCAGGGGGTCTGGCACGACGATGTTTTTTCGTCCGGATGCAGACATTTTTGAGACGGTTGAATTCGATCCCGAAACAATTGCCGAGAATCTCGAAACTAAAACGTATTTGAATGGCTCCCTTCGGATCGCTTTTAAGAATGAGGTTACCGGCGAAAAACATGATTACCATCACGAGGGCGGTATTGAAGAATACCTCGCCCACAAGCTGACTGAAGCCAAAGCTCGTCCGGTACACCCGGATCCTTTTGTTCTTCGCCAGGAAGGCATGCACGATGGGGCGCGGGTCGAGGTAACCCTTCAATGGACGGAAGCTCCTCGCGAGACGCTGCACTCGTTCGTGAATGGTATTCCAACAAGTGACGGCGGCACGCATGAGCAAGGGTTGAAAGACGCTATCCGATCCGCGATCCGCTCCTATCTGGACACCCATGATCTCCTTCCTAAAAAGCTGGAGATATCTGCAGATGATATTCGTGAGGGCGTTTTTGGTATTATCAACCTCTTCATGGTGGACCCTCAGTTTCAGGGTCAAACGAAGGAGAAACTCAACAATCCTGAGACGAAGAGTATTGTATCGGGCGCCATCCGCCTAGAACTCGAGCAATTTCTAAATAGGCACCCCTCAACGGGCGAAGCCATAGCTACCCGTGTTATCCAGGCAGCGCGTGCCAGGCACGCTAGTCGCGCTGCTGCAAACAGCGTTCGCAGAAAGTCGAATGTCAGTCACCGTTTGAACCTTCCTGGCAAACTGGCTGATTGTGCATCAACAAGTCCGGATGAGTGCGAGTTGTTCATCGTCGAAGGGGATTCAGCTGGTGGTTCTGCCAAACAGGGGAGGGACCGCGCGACGCAAGCTATTCTCCCACTTCGTGGCAAGGTCTTAAATGCCGAGCAGGCAACTCTAAAGAAGGTGATGGACAACAAAGAGTTGTCGAATGTAGTTCAAGCCGTCGGCTGCGGAGTAGGGGAGGCTCTCGACATCAGTAAGCTGCGATATCACAAGATCATCCTATTGATGGATGCAGATTCAGACGGTCATCACATTTCTACGTTGCTTCTGACGTTCTTATATCGATACATGCGACCTCTAATCGAGGAGGGCTACGTCTTCATCGCCCAGCCACCTCTTTTCCGCATGGATTCCGGGAAACAAACCTTCTGGGCTCTTGATGAGGCTGATCGAGAGAAGATCACGGCTGAAATCAGGAAGAAAAACAAGAACGCAAAAATAGAGATGCAGCGATTCAAGGGACTCGGTGAGATGATGCCTCAAACGCTGAAGGACACTACGCTTGACCCAGAGAAAAGACGATTACTTCAGGTATCGATTCCTACCGACGAGCGCTTGCTAACCGAAACAACGATTTCTCAGTTGATGGGTAAAGATGCCTCGGCTCGTTTCGACTTCATTATGAACAATGTAGATGAAGTGCACAATCTGGATGTCTAATTAGGCCTAGATGTCTAATTAGGCCTGAGAAAGGGGCTAAGAATCGTCTCCAACTTTCGTTTTGATCAACTCCTAGTGCTCGGTCTCCCAACAGGATTCAAGAACGTGGTCCCTATGGTGATCAAAAATCAGATTGGTCTCCACGTGTTCGACCTCAACTTGTGCCGTGATACCGCCAAGCACAACGTTTCTCAGGTGTTCTGAATCCTTGACGGCCACATGGATAAGGAAATCATCTTCCCCGGCCACATGGTAGACATCTCGCACCTCTTTTAGCCCCAAAACGTGATTCGTAAACCTGAATACGGCATGGGGATCGTGCTTGCTTAACCTCACCGAAATCATAGCGAGCAGCCGTACGCCCAAGTGCTTCGGCTCTACGTCAGCATGAAAGCCTTTGAACACGCCAATTTCTTCCAAGCGCCTAGTCCGTTCTAGAGCCGTTGAAGGAGCGATACCCAATTCCATGGCTACCGCCTTATTGGTGGTCCGAGCATCGTTCTGATAGAGCTCGATAATCTTTTCGTCAATTCGATCTACACGCTTCATATGTAAAGTTGGCCGTATAGTATTCGGTTTGACAGAATATATGCCGGATTTAATACATATTGCAGATGATAGAGCACCGATATATTCTACACA
>Ga0055584_100008447_pt1 | contig 10104 bp, 11 predicted proteins | sample OSDHelmetaG_FD_58716 | JGI IMG/M metagenome (GOLD analysis project Ga0055584, IMG submission 58716) | Pelagic marine sediment microbial communities from the LTER site Helgoland, North Sea, for post-phytoplankton bloom and carbon turnover... | ecosystem: Environmental > Aquatic > Marine >...
CGTGGTAAGTTAAGTACTGTCTTAACATAAGAGAGAAGCGTGACTTCGCTTTCTGAACTAAAGTTCTTTACCACGCCTGAACACGATTGCAGCTATCTTCCCGATGAGCAGGCAATTACGTTGTTCGTCGATCCACACACAGAAATTGACACCGCAGTATATTCTTCGTTATCAGCAGTAGGTTTTAGGCGTAGCGGCAGCCACATATATAGACCCTATTGTCAAAACTGTTCTGCCTGTATCCCTGTCCGAGTCCCGGTTGCCGAATTTGCACCCAAACGAAAGCACCACCGAGTAATGAAAAAAAATAGTAACGTTGTCGTATCAGCTAACCCGCCACAGCTAACCGACGAGTATTTTTCTCTCTATGATCGCTACATAAAACAGCGACACGCCGATGGAGACATGTACCCAGCAGAGCCCAGCCAGTTTGAATCTTTTCTTGTCGACGGTCGAGAAGAAGCCGTGTTTTATGAATTCAGAGAACACGGAAGACTTCTGGCTGTCGGTGTTGCCGACATTCTGTTCGATGGTGTATCTGCAATTTACACATTTTTTGAGCCTGAGGATCGGGAACGCAGTCTGGGTGTGTATGCAATACTCTGGTTGCTTGAGGAAACTCGCAAGCAGTCTCTGGATTATTTGTATCTGGGATACTGGATTAAAGACTGTCAGAAAATGAACTACAAAACCGACTACAAGCCTATTGAGCTCTACATTAATAATCATTGGGTATCGTTAGGAAACTAGCACTTGAAATTTTTTTCAGGCACAATGCCGCCGTTCACCGCCTATCCAGGGGATTTAATTGGCAAAAGAAGAACAAATTGAGATGACGGGTACCGTCATCGACACACTACCTAACACAATGTTTCGGGTAGAGCTTGAGAATGGACATGTAGTCGTAGCGCATATTTCAGGAAAAATGCGCAAGAATTACATCAGAATTCTGACGGGTGATTCGGTTAAAGTGGAGCTCACACCTTACGACCTTACGAAAGGAAGGATTACTTTTAGAGAGTAATCAGGCTGAAACCTCTTCAGGTTCTTCAATCTCCAACATAAGTTCTCCATCCTTCACAAAGACACGCACCACTCCGCCGTTGTTGGATAGTCGGCCAAATAGAATATCTTCAGCCAATTCTTTCTTGATCTTGCTTTGAATCAGGCGCTGCATGGGTCTTGCGCCCATGGTTTTGTCATAGCCATTTTCCACCAACCAGTCTCGCGCCTCATCATCAATATCGAGAAGCACTTTTTTGGTATCGAGTTGCGCTTGTACTTCAACTAGAAATTTGTCCGCAACGGTTTTGATGACTTCTTTAGGCAAGGAATCAAACTGGATAATCGCGTCGAGTCGATTCCTGAACTCCGGGGTAAACATTTTCTTGAGGATTTCCAGGCCATCCGTTGTATTGTCCTGTTCCTCAAACCCGATGGATGACCGGCTCATTTCCTGGGCTCCGGCATTGGTCGTCATGATAAGCACAACGTTTCTAAAATCAGCTTTACGGCCGTTATTATCTGTCAGTGTTGCATGGTCCATGACCTGCAATAACAAATTGAATACTTCAGGGTGCGCTTTCTCTATTTCATCGAGTAGCAATACACAATGCGGTTGCTTGGTAACCGCGTCGGTTAACAGGCCTCCCTGGTCAAAACCGACATATCCTGGCGGAGCCCCGATAAGTCGGCTGACAGTGTGTCGTTCCATATACTCGGACATGTCAAAGCGAATTAGGTCGATACCTAGAATCTGAGACAGTTGACGACACACTTCTGTCTTACCAACCCCGGTTGGACCGGAAAATAGGAATGACCCAATGGGTTTCTCTCCGTCTTTCAGTCCGGCACGGGACAATTTGATTGCGCTCGCAAGCGTATCAATAGCTTCATCTTGACCAAAAATAACCATCTTCAAGTCTGAATCAAGATTCTTTAGTGCCTGCTTGTCAGAGGCAGAAACATTCGAAGGCGGTATACGCGCTATTTTCGCAACCATTTTTTCGACGTCACTGACCGAGATTTGTTTCTTGCGACGAGATTGTGGTTGCAGCTGCTGATAGGCGCCAACTTCATCGATAACATCAATTGCTTTGTCTGGCATAAACCGATCATTGATATAACGCTCCGCCAACTCAGCCGCGACTTTAAGCGATCGATCCGTGTATTTGAGGTGATGGTGTTCTTCGAATCGACTCTTTAATCCTTTCAGAATCTTATAGGTATCATCAACACTCGGTTCCTCGACGTCTATCTTCTGAAAGCGCCTTGATAACGCTCGGTCTTTATCAAAGATACCGCGATATTCCTGATAGGTTGTTGACCCAATACAACGAATTTCCCCGGATGCCAACAAAGGCTTCAATAGATTTGAGGCATCCATCACACCACCAGATGCCGCGCCAGCACCAATGATTGTATGGATTTCATCGATAAATAGAATCTGGTTCTTTTCGTCTTTTAGTTCGCCCAGCAGGTTCTTAAGACGTTTTTCAAAATCACCACGGTATTTTGTTCCAGCAAGCAATGCACCGAGATCCAGTGCATAGACACGGGATTCGGCAATTATTTCGGGTACTTCACCATCTACGATGAGTTTAGCAAGGCCTTCGGCTATCGCGGTTTTCCCTACACCAGATTCCCCTACTAATAGAGGGTTGTTCTTGCGACGACGGGAAAGGATTTGAATGACGCGTTCAATTTCATCATTACGACCTATCAATGGATCAATAAGTCCTTTTTTGGCCTGTTCGTTTAAGTTTGTGGCATAAGCCTCTAACGCAGTTTGTCCTTGTTCTTCGTCGCCACCTTCTACGTTTTCGCCGCGATGTTCATGCACGGGCTCGTCATTATCATCTTTCGTGGTGCCATGGGCGATGTAGTTAACAACATCGACTCGATTGATGCCCTGTTGCTTCAAAAGATAAACAGCGTGACTTTCCTGCTCACTAAACACCGCAACAAGGACCCCTGCCCCATCGGCTTCCTTTTTACCCTGGGTTTGTGCGTGGAAGATCGCCCTTTGAACGACTCGCTGGAAACCTAAAGTCGGTTGCGAATCTCTATCTTTTTCGTTTTTGGGTATTAAGGGTGTTGTGGTATCCAGCGTTTCCTCGAGGTCAGCTCGAAGTTTCTCAATATCTGCGTTACAGGCACGCAGTACGGTCGCTGCTGAGTTATTGTCCAGAAGCGCCAGTAGCAGGTGCTCCGGCGTCAGGAATTCATGGCGTTTAGCCCCGGCGTCCTTAAACGCAAAGCTGAGCGATAGTTCCAGTTCTTTGTCTAGAAAACTTGCCACACAAACTCCTTAATCAGTAGCCTCAATATCAGAAATCAGCGGATGCTGGTTATCCTGAGCAAATTGGTTGACCTGTGCTGATTTTGTCTCAGCGATATCTCTGGTAAATATTCCACAAGTTGCCTTGCCCACAGTATGCACTGCCAACATTATCTGTGTTGCTTTTTCTCTGTTCATACCAAAGAAAATCTGTAATACCTCGATAACAAACTCCATTGGAGTGAAATCATCGTTTAATAGAATGACCTTAAACATCGGCGGTTTTTGAAGTTTCGGCTTCGTCGGAGCCTCAATGACATCAGTGCTTCTGTCCGAATCTTCTCCGCTTGCTATTACCTCAAGCTCTATTGTTTTCTTTTTAACCATTTCTGCTATCAATTACTGGTGTTATGTCAGTCTTATTCTACGTGGGTTCATTGTTCTATGTTCCAGTAAATGACTAAAAATGCAATTTACGACACCGCGGCCCCATTACCCAAACTAGGCTTGGGAACGCTGCTAAAAACTTGCATTATTTTTTTGAAGGTGCTACATCACGTACACATACCGACGAAGTGAAAGTACTATGCCTAACGGTCGTGTCAAATGGTTTAACAATGCCAAGGGCTACGGGTTCATACTACCGGATGAGGGCGGTGAAGATTATTTCGCGCACTATTCCTCGATCCAGATGGAAGGCTACAAAACCCTAAAAGCAGGACAAGCAGTGACTTTTGAAATTCTGGAAGGTCCTAAGGGTAGTCACGCAATCAATATTCAGGCCATTGAATCAGATTCTGAATCTGAACCAGAACAAGGTTCAGAGACAGATTCTGATGATGGGCCTGAGACCGGTGGTGACGAGATAGACAGCTAGCTCAAACGGTCTTCAGTAACGACGGTTTGATAGTAGAACGGCGTATTACTATGTCAGTCTTCCTGGGGTGACTGCCAGCGCTCCACTGCTTTCACGTCCGAATGTCTGGTGGTCAGCCATCGACTACCGTCGCTTGTTTGTTCTTTTTTCCAGAAAGTAGCTTCAGTTTTTAGAAAATCCATAATGAATTCACAGGCGGCAAACGCATCACCGCGGTGTGTGCTGCCTACACCCACGAACACGATTTCATCACTAGGCAACAATTCACCGATCCGATGTATAACAGTGACCGTGATGACCTCCCATCGCTCACCTGCCTCGGTGATTATTTTTTCTATCTGCGACTCAGTCATACCGGGATAGTGCTCAAGATGCAGTCCGCTGACGGTATCGTCGTCATTGATATCTCGAACAACCCCAAGAAACGTTGCGATACCGCCAACTTGCTGGGATGAAGCACGAAGCCAGGTCATCTCTTCCCCGACATCGAACACGGCTTCCTGAACCTGAATTTTCTTGAACTGAATTTTCTTAGACAAGACTAACCACCCGTAACCGGTGGGAAGAATGCCACTTCATCACCGTCGACAACTGAAACTTCGTTTTTCACCATATTTTGATTGATGGCGACAAGGACATTTTCCGCCATCAGTGTCGCTCGCCAAACTTCACCGTAACGCTGAGAGAGCCCTTCGATTAGGTCTGCCACCGAACAAATACCAGTGGGAGCAACCTCTACCTCACCAACGCCAAGGTCTTCCCGCAGGCTCGCAAATACAACAACTTTTATCAACGATCTTCTCCACGTTGCCAGACTCCCGATTTACCACCTTCTTTAGATATCAGGCAGGTATTAGCGATGACCATGCCACGGTCTACCGCTTTGCACATATCATATATGGTCAATGCTGCGACAGATGCTGCAGTTAATGCTTCCATTTCAACGCCGGTCTGGCCATTGACTCGGCAGCAAGTATCGATAACGACGCTGTTCTCAGCTGTACTGAATTCGATGTCTACACTCGTAATAAGTAAGGGATGACACAGCGGGATCAACTCAGAGCACTTTTTTGACGCCTGAATACCTGCGATTCGTGCGACACCAAATACATCACCTTTGGCAATGCCGCCCTCGACAATGAGCGCTAGCGTCTCGGGCTCCATTGTAATGGTAGTCCGGGCGTGTGCTTCGCGCTGTGTTTCAGCTTTCTGGCCGACATCAACCATTGAGGCTTCACCCTGCTCGTTTAGATGCGTTAGCTTTGGCATAATTGAATATCTCGTTCCCACTTAAGTTCATACTGTTAGGAGACTACGTGACCTGGCCACCACATATCACCGTTGCCGCCATTGTACATCGGAATGGCAAATTCCTGATGGTTGAAGAGAAAGTTAACGGGGAAATAGTATTGAATCAACCTGCCGGGCATGTCGAGCCAGGAGAAACAATTATCGATGCGCTATTACGCGAAACCATGGAAGAGACCGGCTGGGAAGTGAGTCCGGTCTGTATCTCTGGTATATATTATTACCAAGCCGCTGCAACCACCTACCATCGGCTGACATTTGTCGCAGATCCAGTGCGACAAGTCACTACCGAGTTGGACACGGATATTATCGCGTGCCACTGGCTGTCACTCGAGGAATTGGATAACTGGCAACTCAGAAGCCCCGTCGTGATGACTTGCATCAACGATTACCTCATTGGTCAACAGGCGCCATTGTCAATCCTGACACATATGTAATTGGTCTCCCTAAAACTGCCAACGCGAGGGTCTGACTACATTTTGGCAGATCAGACTTATCGATGCGTAGCACAGTGCTGTTTTGTAACGTAAAATGCGCTTTTATCCGACCTGATCTTTCCCATGAATACTGACCCTTCCTCAAAGCGAGTTATCGTTGGCCTTTCGGGTGGCGTCGATTCTTCTGTTGCTGCCTATTTGCTTTTGCAGCAGGGTTTTGCCGTAGAAGGGCTCTTTATGAAGAACTGGGAAGAAGATGATCAGACGGAATATTGTACGGCGCAGCAGGATTTAGACGATGCCCGGCAAGTTGCTGAGCAGCTTGGCATCAAGCTACATCAGGCCAATTTTTCCGCTGAATATTGGGACAACGTGTTCGCGCATTTTCTTGCAGAGTATGAGGCAGGGAGAACCCCTAACCCCGATGTGCTCTGCAATCGTGAAATAAAATTCAAGGTATTTCAGGATTATGCGCAGATGCTTGGTGCGGACTATATCGCAACAGGCCACTATGCCCGCCTAGAGGTCAGTGACAACGGTATTCGGCTGCTAAAGGCAGCTGACCGTAACAAAGACCAGAGTTATTTTCTGCAATCCGTATCCGCCGCCCAACTCGAAAGCGTAATGTTTCCACTGGGGGAATTAACAAAGCCGGAAGTTCGCCAGATCGCTCAGAAGCAGGGCCTTGGGACCTATGATAAGAAAGATTCGACTGGTATCTGCTTTATTGGCGAGCGGCGCTTCAAGGATTTTCTGCAAGACTACCTACCCGCCCGACCCGGTGTTATCGAAAACGATATGGGTCGACCGATCGGAAAACATGAAGGCCTGATGTACCACACCCTTGGGCAAAGACAGGGATTGGGAATTGGTGGCGTTAAAGGGGCCTCAGAGGAGCCCTGGTACGTCGTAGAAAAAGATCTTGCCAGAAATGTTCTGGTGGTCGCCCAGGGCAATCAGCATCCCAGGATGCAGAGTTCCTCGTTGATTTGTAAGCAAATCCACTGGATAGGGGAAGAACCCGCATTACCGTTTAACGGCTCAGCAAAAATCAGGTATCGTCAGGCAGACCAGCAATGCCAGTTGGTCCGTGAAGCTGATCACTACCGCGTGAAATTTGCGGTATCTCAACGCGCAGTGACACCAGGACAATGGGCCTGCTTCTATGCCGAAGATTGGTGTCTGGGCGGCGGTATTATCGATGATCATTTCGCGTGAAAACTAAGACCCAAGAGCGTGTGGTGGCACTGGCAGGTATTCTGCAAGCTGCGGCGCTGGTCAGTCATGCCGCTAATAACGGTATGTTGAGCCAGAACAGCCTTGAATCCAGTCTCAGCAGCATTTTTGTGACCAGCCCCACAGATGCGATTGAGGTGTACGGTGGCGCGGAGGGTGTATCACTCGGTGTTAAACTTCTGCATGAAATCTTGATCGAATTGCGTTTGGTGGAGCATGCGGAGATATTGCGCTACAGCATGGCACTGGTTGGATTGGAGCGAAAGTTGGCTAGCCAGCAAGGAGTATTACAGGAACTTGGGCGCAAAATCAGCTACATTGATGATCATAGACGGGTTGTGGACCCGCCGCTGCTTAATGCATCAGTCATCGCGGAACTTGCGGATTTGTACCAGGATACGATTGGACAGATAGGCCCCAAGATTCAAATAGTAGGCAAACGGCAGCACTTGGAGAACACCTCGAATGTTAATCGGATACGTGCGTTACTATTGGCCGGCATACGATCAGCGGTCCTTTGGCGACAGCTCGGTGGCCGCGGTCGACACTTACTTTTTTCCTATCGGTCAACCGTGGCAGCATTAGAAGATATTTCAAATATATAACAATAACTTATATAACTAACCTTAAGTACTTTATCATATGAATCCTCGTACAGAAGACAGCCTTTCCTCACTCACCGCGGTATCGCCAATTGATGGTAGGTACGCTTCAAAAACAGCCGCGCTGCGAGAATATACCAGCGAATCTGCGCTCATTTACTTTCGCACCTATGTCGAAGTTAACTGGTTTCGTTTTCTTTGTGCGCAAGATGGCATTCCAGAGTGTCCCGCACTCGATGAACGCTGTCATGCCGTGTTGGACGCTATTCTTAGCGAGTTCAGTCTGGATGATGCTGAACGGGTCAAAACGCTTGAAGCGACCACCAATCACGATGTTAAAGCGGTAGAGTACTTTCTCAAGGACAAACTTCGTGCCAGTGGCGAACAAGCCTTGATTGATGCGCTGGAGTTTGTCCATTTCGCATGTACCTCTGAGGATATCAATAATCTGTCACACGCATTGATGTTGCTACACGCTCGTGATGAAGTGCTGCTGCCTGAATTGATAACTATTCGGGACGCACTGGCTGAACTCGCTAAAAGATACGCTGCGGTTCCTATGTTATCCAGAACACACGGTCAGGTCGCCTCCCCCACGACCATGGGCAAAGAGCTGGCGAACGTCGTTGCGCGGCTCAATAGACAATTATCAGATATCCGTGATGCCCCACTCCTGGGTAAAATAAATGGGGCTGTAGGCAACTACAATGCCCATGTTTCGGCCTATCCAGACGTTGACTGGGTTAGTCTAAGTCAGACCTTTGTAGAATCCCTGGGACTAACCTTTAACCCCTATACTACCCAGATTGAACCGCATGATTATATCGCTACGTTGTTTCACGCCATGATGCGGGGAAACACGATCTTGCTGGATTTCAACAGAGATATTTGGTCTTACATTTCCATCGGTTATTTCAAACAGAAAAAAGTTGCGGGTGAAACCGGTTCCTCGACCATGCCTCACAAAGTAAATCCTATCGATTTCGAAAATTCGGAAGGTAATCTGGGTATCGCCAATGCGATATTGGGACACCTTGCGGAAAAGTTACCCATCTCCAGGTGGCAACGCGATCTCACTGATTCGACGGTGTTGCGGAATCTCGGCTCCGGGATGGCGTACAGTCTGATTGCCTACCAGTCCTGTCAAAAGGGTATCGGCAAACTGCAATTGGATGAAAACCGTCTCGCAGAAGATCTTTCAACTAGCTGGGAAGTCCTGGCGGAGCCTATTCAGACTATTATGCGTAAGCATGGAATTGCAGAGCCCTATGAAAAGTTGAAAGAGATGACCAGGGGAGAACAGCTAACTCAGGAAGGCATAGCCAGCCTGATAGACCAACTCGAGTTACCTGAGTCAGTTAAAACACAGATCCGGGCACTGCGGCCGGAAACTTATACTGGCGAAGCCGCGAGGCTCGTTGAACAACTGCTCGATACCAACCAGGCACCGCCCGGCTAAGACGTGGCTTTGTTCAATGCACAGTTTACGCAGAGTGAATTTGTCGCTGAGTATTGGCGCAAAAAATCCTGTGTGTTTATCGACGCTATTGAACGACTTCCGAACATTGAAATAAACCAGCTGTTAGCACTGGCGGCGGACCCGCTCGCTGAGTCCCGGGTAATCACTGATGACTACTCGCTTCATCTTGGGCCATTTGACGCAGTAGACAATGGCCTGCTCATGATAAACGGGCTTGATCAGCATCTGCTTGAGCTCGAGCAACTACTACAAGAAGACTTTGGCTTTCTACCTCGCTGGCGCATAGATGATGTTATGGCAAGTACTGGTGCCACAGGCGCTAATACTGGTGCACATTTTGATCACTACGACGTGTTTCTTGTCCAGATGTCGGGCAGCAAGACATGGCAGATAGATGATCATGACCATAAAGAAGCAGATTTGGATTCATCAAGAGACATTCGCCTGCTCAAAGAATTTACGCCCACTACAACACATCAGTTAGATCCCGGTGACGTTCTCTATATACCACCGGGCGTAGGTCATTTTGGCGTAAATTCATCAACTGGTATCACGCTGTCCATAGGTGTCCGCAACCCAACCATGATCGAACTTTTTTCTGACCTTTCAGACTTCGTGATGGATCAGGTGGATATTACTCAAATGTTGGATGACAGCATTCAGGGTGCCAGCAACGGTATCACCTTGGATGACACCGCCAATATCCAACAAAAAATACTATCGATAGTGAACAATGACCAGTTGCTGGCAGATTGGTACGGCACCTACTCTACTCGCCTACGGGATCCTGATCTTGTTCAAGCCAGCAATACTTTCACCAACAGGATCAGTTTGCATCCGGCAGCTCGATTGACTTGGTATGCAGACGACACAACACTTCGCAT
>Ga0055584_100008448_pt1 | contig 10104 bp, 6 predicted proteins | sample OSDHelmetaG_FD_58716 | JGI IMG/M metagenome (GOLD analysis project Ga0055584, IMG submission 58716) | Pelagic marine sediment microbial communities from the LTER site Helgoland, North Sea, for post-phytoplankton bloom and carbon turnover... | ecosystem: Environmental > Aquatic > Marine >...
TCAAATTCATCTTTGTTGTAGGCAATGGCCGATCCACTTCCACCCATAGTGAAACTGGGGCGGATCAAACAGGGCAGGCCAACTTTTTCCATAACAACGCGAGCTTGTTCCACGGTGGTGACTGTTTCGCCAATGCAGATATCAAGGCCAATATTGTTCATCGCCTGTTGGAAGCGGTCTCGATTCTCAGCTTTGTCGATGACATCGGCGTCGGCTCCGATCATTTCGACGCCATATTTGTCAAGGATTCCGTGTTCGGAGAGATCCATCGCCAGATTGAGTGCGGTTTGCCCACCGAGTGTTGGAAGCAACGCGTCCGGTTTTTCTTTGGCGATGATTTTTTCTACAATGCGCCATTCCAGTGGTTCAATGTAAGTTCGGTCGGCCGTTCCTGGATCGGTCATAATCGTGGCGGGGTTGGAGTTCACGAGGATTACCTCATACCCCTCTTCACGCAACGCCTTGCACGCCTGAGTGCCGGAATAGTCAAATTCGCAGGCTTGGCCGATAACGATCGGTCCCGAGCCGATCAACATGATTTTTTTGATATCGTCGCGTCGTGCCACACTATTCCCTTATTGTGGGTGATAGGCGAAAAATGCCTCGGTTTACAAAATTTCCCAAGCGTACCAATCGTCCACGTTTTATCAAGGTGCGGTACCCGAGAAACTGGTGAAAAAAATCGGGAGTCAGCGAACAGAATCCCAGATTTTTTAATTGGAAACCGCTGATTTGTTCGCTGAGAATTTGATTGCGAAAATTTTTTATATAACCAAAAACACGCGAACTGGCGAAGAGAGTCAGCCCAGTGAGCAGTCTAAGTCGTGATACGCCTCGGCAAACGCGGGTAATCGTGTCTGATCACCCGGCGACGGGATTACGCTGGGGTTACGATGGTCGCTTACGAGGTCGTGGTGGGAGGTCGTAATCGGGGTCATAGAGTTTGATAGTTTTTAAGAATTTAGCGGGAATAAATGCATCATAATTCTTCTCGATCATGATGCAATTTAATTGATAAATTCTCTTGCCGACCGCAAATACCCTGGAGGTAACAATGAATGGTTCTTTATTTCGAGCGAATCGGTAAACGTACTGCAAACCGGGGTTACCATCGAGGGCAATGGGAAACGGGTTACGAGTCATACCAACTTCCTCGGCGGGCAGTAAATTCCCAAGCACATTAAAAACGCTCCCCCTGACGACTCCCTGAAGTGCCTCGTTAATCGCCTGCCGGTTAGCTGGTTCTGTGTGAAGGTCGTGATAAGAGAATATGAAGGTAACCTCCCCATCGAGTACCGAACTGACAAAGATGCGGACTTTGATAGGTGGCTTGCCTTCGAGCGGCGAAAAACTACGCTCCACGTAAAATGGCTTTTTCGGCATCATGAAAGAAGCTCGAGCTCCAGTGGGTCGATGTGTTTCCCACTGGCTCAATTCCCCCTCGAATTCTTGGCCTGCTAAATTAGTTGCGCTATTGGAAATAAATAGAATCAGGCAACTGACCAGTATCTTGGCCATGGACGCTGCTCGGAAATCAAATATCTTGTTTGTGATCATTGAGGGATGTTGGGAGCTGTTTGAAACAGTTGAATCCAAGTGGTGTAAAAACAAACGACCTTCCCTAAGTTTAATCGACAGTACGGAGTTTGCACTGACTTTGGGGGCAGAAATGACAATTGGGGTAAATCAACTGCCGCAAATGTTTTGAAGTTCAGCAATTTACACGCGGTTGCGGGGAAATAGCCTGTCTGGATTCAGAGGTGGCTTGACGCGTTGGCTAATTCGCGATTACTGGACGCCAGCGGATCGGTTTCGATCTTCGATTGCATCGAGGAGATCGGCAAGAACCTGGCGACTTTCCTTGGGTTCGTCGCTACTCGCTTGGTAGCGATCGTATTGAAGTTGAACGTCAGCAACTGTTAGCAGTGTTCCGCCACGTTTGACTGATTTGGCGAATGCCGCAGCGGCAACTTCGCGTTCGTCTACGGGAATCGCAGTTTGACTGGCAAAATCAACCAAGATGCGTTGTGACTCGGGCGTGCCCAAGCTTCCAAGTATTGCACTGGCGTCTGCGGCAAACCCGGGGAGATAAAGTAGTTTCGCAAGTTGAGCCTGTTCCCGGGGACTGATTCGATAGAAGTAATACCGCTCCCGATCGCTAGAGATTTTCGCAAGCCATTGCATCGCAAAAGCTCCATGCCGTCGGCGATCAAAATTAGAAAGTTTCCATGGTTTAATGCGATCGTCGAGTCGCTCAACATGAGTTGCGATTAGTCGGGGTTGGAGTGAAAATGGGATCGCTGTGAATAAGGGATCGTTTTGAAGTTGAATCGACGTTCGACGGCCTCGATCCGCATCGCGATAGAGGAGAGCGATTGGCAGTCGCCGGGTACGCCAGTCATTTCTCAGCTGTTGAATGAGATTCCCGTAGCTGGGATTGTCCAGCGTGTCGGTCACGATTAAGACTTCGAGGTCGGGATCGCTTGTCGCCGTTTGAAAGAACTCACGACTGGAACCTGCACCGCGTCCGTAAAGTCCGAGCGACAGCATGGTGGCTGCGTAATTTTGAGCTAAGTCTTCCCGGTTGTGTCCCATTAAACCGGAAGGACGATTTTCACTCTGAGCCAAAAAGACGGCGAGTTTCATTAAGTAGCTATTTCCGGCAAAAGCTTCTTGAGGGTCGATTGCGGCAATCGCCTGCATCGCGGCGAACTGAAGATGCCGATCGCCAAATACAATTGCGTCAATGAGTTCCGAAGGCTGCCCCGCAGTTGCGGAGAGCGAAGATTCGTTTCCGATTTTTTCAAGTAATTCGCAACAGGCGATCGCGGCGGGCACGAGTTCTAGTTTTAATGCTTCTCCGAGGACAGCTTGGGTTTCCTCTCGAGTGATTCCAAGTGTTTTTTGAATGAGCTCAACGTTCGTTTTTTTACTTGGACCGGCAATCCGTTTTGCGGCTTCAAGTTGAGTCAGCAGATATAATTCTCGATTTCGATCGAGGGCTGGATTGATCTCATAAAGGTCTGCGGCACGTCTGGCGGCCGTGACTCGCGTTGCAGTCAGGTGGTCAAGTTCGGATGAGACCATCTTTTTCTTTTGATTGTCCCAATACCAGATTGTGACAGAACTGAGGACGGCACCATCAACCGGTCGTTTGCCGGTTAGAAATTCCCGGGATCGTTGGTAGAGCCGTTCTTCAATAATCGCTGGATCGTAACCGAATTCTGCTCGATCAAGTGACTGGAGTGCGATCGCTTTCAGGGCATCAGGGACATTGGGCGAAAGGTAGGCTCGCATCATCACATCGAGTGACTCTGAGGTGCGGTAGTAACCTAATGCTCTCAGTGCTTCTGCCTGAACTTGAATGTCGTTGGCCCGAGCGGCACCGAGGAGTGGCCCTTGGGCATGGATTCCCATGCTTTTCAAAGCGCCGCGGATTCCCGGAAAATCTGCAACACGGTCTTTTTGAGCAAAGACTTCCAACAATTGAGCTACGGCAGGTTCGCCGAGCCGTCGAAGTTTTCGGAAGGCTTCTGAGCGAACTGAGATGTCAGGATTGTTGAGCGTCTTAATAAGGTCGTCGATTCTAGCTGGCGAATTGGCTACCGTTTTGGAAGCTTTGAGGACTTTTCTTGCCAGTTCTCGGCCCTCGGGTTGGAGGGCATCGTTGGCGTGAATGCCTGAAAAGAAATCCGCACCAATTTCGTTTTGAAGTTGGTAGAGTTGTTCGCTGTTCAAGTTGAGCTTTGAGATTTGCCCGATGTAGAATCTGGCGTCTTCGAACAGGCGGATATCAATCATCAGCTTGGCAGCTCGAGCTAATTCGTCCGATAATTGAGGATCAGAATCACGAACGGTACGAAGAATCAAGCGAGTGGTCTCGTCGATGCCCTGGTCCACAGGTGTCAATTCAGGAGCTGCCTTTAAATCCTGATCTTGAGCGCTCAGCGACGGTTGAAGGTGTGAGGTCAGGCCAACGATAGAGAGCATCACGATTGCGCAAAACAAGAGTTTGAGCTCCCATCGAATGAGGCTTTTGTGTGGGGGTCGTGGTTCCGAAGCTTGCATAGACATGACCGGTTTTGAATCGTCCTTTTGACACCTACTTCAACAGGCTTAGATCAATTCTAACGATTGTATTTTGCGGAAGAGATGAGCGAGATCGACTTGAAAGTTTTAGAGGGATTAAACGGGTTAGGGAATTTGTGTTTCTACCGAGAATGGCGTTCTCGTTTGTTCCCCAGTTTTTCCAAACGGATATGGAAACGAAACTGTCCCTCAACGACCTCCACTAAACTACCTTCAATAACGGGCAACCACCAATGAATTCTGGTTAAATTTACCGTTAAGAACCGAGGTTCAAACGGTTTTTCCACATCGAGATTTGCTCGGAAACGAACCGAGGGCCGGTTGAGCCAATGCTTTGGAATGCGTCGATCGCATTTTTCACCCCAAGAACGTCGTAAACGGAAGCGTCGAGCGTAGGATCGGCGGCTTGGAAGTCTTCGAGTGGAAGCTCGGCCAGCGTGATCGATTTTTCGGTTGCCAGGCGTACCAGTTCACCAATCATGTGGTGGGCTTTACGCTGTGGAATGCCGCGTTTAATCAAGTATTCCATCAGTGTTGTGGCGTCGAGGAACCCTCGCTCCAATCGTGAATTAATCGATTCCCGTTTCATTTTTGCCCCCTCAACAAGTGGGGCAGCCAATTCCAGACAGGCAGTAACGGTATCAAAGGCATCGAAAAGAGGGGGTTTGTCTTCTTGCAAATCGCGGTTGTAGGCCAGGGGAAGGCCTTTGGAGAGCACAAGCAAGGTCTGCAGGCTGCCGATAACGCGGGCGGTTTTACCTCGGGTTAGTTCCAAGACATCGGGATTAATCTTCTGTGGCATAATCGAAGACCCAGTGCAAAACGCGTGAGGCAGCTGGATGAAATCGAATTCTGAAGTTGCCCACAAAATCCATTCCTCAGCCCAGGTGCTGAGGTGAACTGAGATGGTGGTGAGGCAAAACAGTGATTCCATCACGAAGTCGCGGTCACTCGATGAGTCGATACTGTTGGCGACTAACCCTTCGAAATCGAGGCGTTTTGCAGTGTTTGCTCGGTCGATGGGGAGTGTGGTTCCCGCCAGCGCTGCTGTACCCAGGCTGCATAAATTGACTCGTTTTCGGCAATCAGCCAGTCGCTCTCGATCACGTTGGAACTTTTCACAGTAGGCCAACCAGACGTGTGGGAGTAAGACGGGTTGAGCCCGCTGAAGGTGTGTGTAGGCGGGAACGACGACCTCGAAATCATCCGAGCATCGATTCACAAATGCGATCTGTAGACCCTCTAAAAGCCCGTCAACGCGATCAATGGATTCGCGAACCCATAATCGGAGGTCGGTTGACACTTGATCGTTGCGACTTCGCCCCGTATGAAGTTTTCGCCCGGTATCACCAATTCGGTCAATCAAAGCCTGTTCGATATTCATGTGAATATCTTCGAGTTCTTCCCGAATTATGAAGGTTCCGTTTTGCAGCTCATGCAATATCTCGTTGAGCCCTGACTCGATGTCATCGCATTCCTGCGCCGTCAGAATCCCTTGATCGGTCAGCATTTTCGCGTGGGCGATACTTCCGCTGATATCGTGACGGAAGAGCCTCTGATCGAAGCTGATACTCTCGGTGAATCGTTCCACCCGTTTGTCCACGGCTGAATCAAATGCTCCGCTGCGGCTGGGACTGGACAAAATGCACCTCGTTGAATGGACTCGAAGGGGAATGCCCCAAAATACTTGCTACTTACAAAACCAGCAGCAGATGAAATGGCGGGTTTGGCGTTTTGCCAATCGCTACCGGAGCTACTGTTATGCCAAAAATATTGTTGGTCGAAAACCGTCCCATCGCCTGCGTCAGCTAAAAGCAGTGAGAATCTCAATCGGGGGACCGAAAATTCGCTGCTCAAGAACGCCAGAGATCAAGCTGGGAGAGCGGTTTGGCAAATAAAATCCGTTATTATTCGTGGCGTAGTGCTTCAATTGGGTCTAGCTGGGCTGCTCGGACGGCAGGGTACAGACCAAAAAAGACACCGACGACGACCGAGATGCCAAACGCAACTGGAATCGAAATGGGAACAATCGTCGGACGCATCACTCTGGCAACTTCCGGAAGGCTGGCGTAGAGCTGGGGCGCGAAGTATTCCAAACCCCATCGAGAGATATCGACCACGACGGGGCAGAGTAGACCCATCAAGATTCCCGTGATTCCACCGACGATTGAAAGCGTAATGGTTTCCACTAGAAACTGAAGAACGATGTCCCTTTGCTTACCTCCGAGGGCCCGGCGAATTCCAATTTCCCGGGTTCGTTCGGTTACCGTCGCAAGCATGATGTTCATAATTCCAATTCCACCAACGATTAGCGAAATTGCGGCAATCAGACCCATGAACATCATGAACATGAGGCGTGTCGTTTTCGCTTGCTCGAGTAGTTCGTAGGGAACCACGACTGCAATATCCTGTCGATCCGCATCGTTCTGTCGCAGCGTCGCTTCGACTAATTCCGCTGTTCTGGGAACATCGTCTGAGCTTTTGACCTGGACTGTTATCTGAGAAAGTTCGAAAAGTTTAGTTGAAAACGAACCACCGGCTCGTTTCGTTTCTTGATCGGTCATTCTCGCTCGCATCGTCGTAACTGGAATGTAGATGTCCAGCGAGAAATCTTGAGCGGCAAGTGATCCACCAATCGCGGCGGTCGCATTCCTATGCTTCAACACACCGACGATTTTGAAGTTTTCTTTTTTTTCCGGGAGATAAATTTGCTTGTTTAATGGATCTTCGGATGGAAAAAGTCTTTCGGCGAGTTTTGCCGCGATTACGCAGACGGGACGGTTGAGTTCGACTTCTCGGGTGGTCAGGAAATGACCACGTTCAATTTCTAGACGGGTAACTTCTGCATAATCTGCAGTGCAACCGACTAGTCTACCGTCGACTGGTTTTACGTTGGGGTTACCGGTATACGCAAACTTTTGCGACAGTTCTCGGATCGGCAGAACTCGCTTAACTGTCGAGATGGTGTCATTAATAAGTTTGCACTCGTTACGCGTAACGCCAAAAGCCGTAATTTGGCGGAAATTGCCGCCACTTTCATCAGGGGGCTTGATGCTTCTGATGATAATGTTTTCGGCGCCGAGATCCTCAATTTGTCGTTGAGCCTCTTTGCTAATTCCCTCGCCAATCGCAAGCAACCAGATCACACTTGCCACACCAATGAAGATGCCGAGCACGGTCAATAAAGACCTCATCGGGTGCAGCAAGAGGCTTTTGGTGCCTAGTTTGACGGTTCGGAAATAACGCATGAATGAGGTCGCTTGATGAAGGTTTGAAACCGTTTAACGTCTTACGGAGGATAGATTACTCCGCGCCGCGAGATGCGACGTCGGCGTTGTGAGCAATTTCTTGAATTTGTTCTGCCGTGAAAACCTTGCGGCCCTCCACCGGTTTATCGAATTGAATTTCACCATCACGCAAACGAATCACTCGCTTTGCATGCTCGGCAACTTCGTCTTCGTGGGTCACCATGATGATGGTTTTGCCTTCATCATTCAGGCGTTGAAAGAGGGCGAGTATTTCTTCAGTTGTCACGGAATCAAGGTTTCCAGTCGCTTCATCCGCCAAAATGAAATAGGGATCATTGACTAATGATCGGGCAATGGCGACGCGTTGCTGTTGACCTCCGGAAAGCTGAGTGGGCCGGTGATCGAGCCGTTCTCCCAGGCCTACCATTTTGGCAAGCTCGATACTTCGTTTGCGGGATTGGGCGTTGAGGTTCCCCATGTAATACAAGGGGACTTCAATGTTTTCGACAACACTCAGCTGAGCGATCAGGTTGTATGACTGAAAGACAAAACCAATTCGCGAGGCGCGAATGGTGGAAAGTTCATCGTCGGTCATTTGAGCGACATCGTCGCCACCGAGCAGAAACGATCCGTGCGTGGGTTGATCGAGGCAACCAAGGAGGTTCAAGAGTGTACTTTTGCCGGATCCCGAGGGACCCATGATGGCAACATAATCACCTTCAGGTACCTCAAACGAGACGCCTCGCAGGGCACGAACCGTTTCGCTTTTTAAAACATAGTGTTTTTGGAGATCGCGAATGACCGCGGCCATTCTGGTAGAGGTTTGGGTCACTGGCGACCTCCACCACCAAAACCGCCACCGCCACCGCCTTGCATCCTTGCTTTCATGTTCTTGATTGAGGTGTCAAGTTCGGACTCACTTAGATAGGTATCTTTGTCAGTATCAACTGAATCAAAGAAAAACGAGTAAGGTGAACCGGCTTCGTCTTTGGTCAGCTTGCCGTCGCCATCGGTGTCTTTCTGTTTGATCAAGTCGGCTCCGCTGCTGGGCATGGCGAAACCACTTCCACCGCCAGCACCGCCTCGTTTTCCGCTGCCGGCACGTTTCCCGCCCGACTTGCCCTCTCCTTTATTTCTTGCTTTCGCCGATTTTTTAGACGCTTCGACTTCCGCGACAACCGAATCAGGAAGCTCGATTTTCGTTTCCATTTCGAATTCAGGAAGTTCCATGTATTCTTTGAAACCACCTGGGTTCAGGACCAACTCAGTTCCCGCTTCCGCACCCGAATCGAAGTAAACCATTTGCGAGTTATCTCCGCCGACCTCGACCTCGAGGGTTTCCCATTTGTCCCCAACTTTAGCGAGGCAAAATTGTCTGTCTTGAACCGAATAAACCGTTTGGATAGGAGCAAGAAGTGCTTCAGGCAGATACTTTACCTGAATCGTCACTGAAGCATTCATTCCGGGTTTTAATGTTTTCGGCGGATCAATGATTTTAACCATTACGGCGTATTTTTTGATGCTGCTACTCATCCATCCGCTCGACTCGGCGTATTCACTCACTTTGGTGACAACACCTTTAAGTGAGGCACTACTGTTAAGAGCATCGACTTTGATAGTAGCCGCCATCCCCTCTTCAATCTGGGTGATGCTTTGCTCGTTGATGAGTGCCTTCACTTCCATTTTCTCGGGATTGGGAAGTCGGATTAACACTTGGTTTTGCCGCACCGAGGTTCCTTCTTCCAGAATCCAGTCGTTGCCACCGCGGGATGACTCTTTTGCGAATACCACTTGCCCGGTTACACCTTCGGGAACTTTGATGGTGCACTTCTCGATCATGTCCTTAATTTCCGCCAGCTTTTCAATTTCTACGGCAAGCGACTTTTTTTCGCTGTCGAGTTTGACGGTTGCCGCATTGATGTCAGCGTCGAGTTTGATCTTTTCCTTTTCAAAGGAAATTTTTTGCAGCACACGAAGTTTTTCCTCGCCAAGTTTCTTACTAAGCTTGCCCTGTGAGACCAAGTTTTTCGCTTCGATGATTTGGTTTTCTGATCTTTGCAGTTCGTTTTGAGTAATGTATCCTTTTGCGAACAACGTCTTATTGTGCTTTTTCTGATCGAGCGCTACTTGAAGGTCGATGTCGGCACTGATTATGTCATTCTCAGCTTTGTTTATTTCGTTCTCAATTTTCATTTGTTCTTGTTTGAAGGTTCCTTCGATGTATTCCTTCTTGGTTGCCTTGGCGGTCTCGAGATTCGATGCAGCCTGAATGACTCCTGTTTCGGCATTTGCTAGAGAGATGTTTTGCTGTTCGAGTTCCTTTTCAAATGCAGTGGAATCGAGTTGGACAAGAAAGTCTCCTCCAGCAACCATTGAACCTTCGTCACAAACTTCAAGAACTGAGAGTGAGCCATTTCTTGCACGGGCCTCGCACCGAATCTCGATGTTCTCGCTACTCTGGGCTTCGCCCTGATCGATGACCTGAGAGACGAACTCACCGACTTCGACTTTTGAAAGGATGGGATCGATTTCTTCGGGGCCGCTATTTTGGTTGACATAAAAATAGATGCCTACCGAGACAAGGGTAACCGCAACAAATCCAAAAATCAGAAAGGGCGCTGCAGCACCGCTTCGCAATGATCGGTGGGGATCTTTTTTAATGTCGGTTGGGGACATTCTTTGTTTCCTGAATAACAAGTGGATCGTGCCGCAAAAAAACTGAAGTGTATCGCTTAAAAGGAGAACGCAATCCTAATTCAACGCTCTG
>Ga0055584_100008449_pt1 | contig 10103 bp, 10 predicted proteins | sample OSDHelmetaG_FD_58716 | JGI IMG/M metagenome (GOLD analysis project Ga0055584, IMG submission 58716) | Pelagic marine sediment microbial communities from the LTER site Helgoland, North Sea, for post-phytoplankton bloom and carbon turnover... | ecosystem: Environmental > Aquatic > Marine >...
AGAGACTCAATATGCCGGAGATGAAAGGTTGGCCAAAACTGGACGGAAGGCTGATACTTATCATCGAATTGGTATTGATGGTTGCATTGTTTACCATGAATGCTGCAGACAGGGCATTTCAAGCTTCTAGCAGCATGCCCATTTCATCTTGGATTGCCCCTCTATTTGATGGCTTTTCGGACACCAGTTTACATATCATAGAACGATCCGCATGGTGGATCCATATTGTAGGAATTTTAATATTCTTAAATTATGTGCCCTACAGCAAGCACCTGCATATTTTTCTCGCATTCCCTAACACCTATTATGCCCGTCAAAAACCTTCAGGGGTCATAGAAAATAACCCAGCCATCACCACAGAGGTTAACCTCATGATGGACCCAGCGGCAACTCCACCAGAAGGTTATGAAGCACCCACCAGCTTTGGCGTAAAAGATGTAACGGATTTAACTTGGAAAAATTTACTGGATGCCTATACATGCACGGAATGCGGACGTTGTACTTCCGTTTGCCCAGCAAACCAAACCGGTAAGCTGCTCTCCCCAAGAAAGGTGATGATGGATACCCGAGATCGTTTGGAAGAACATGGCAAGCACAAGGATAGCAAGGCAGAAGATACCGCAGATGCCAAAACACTGCACGACTACATCAGCGCTGAAGAGCTATGGGCATGCACCACATGCAATGCTTGCACAGAAGCCTGTCCGGTAGAAATAAACCCGGTAGAAATTATTGTGGGTATGCGACAGTATAAAGTGATGGAAGAAGCCATAGCGCCAACTGAAATCAATAACATGCTTAGCAACTTAGAAAACAATGGAGCTCCATGGCAATTCTCTGCAATGGATCGCGACAAGTGGACCAAAGAATAGCCCTAATACAACATCTTGATTTGTTCGTAAACCGATTTTAATCGATTGCTCTGTAAAGTACCTGAAGCACTATTGACCAAATATTCCAAACAGCCTCTTCTGGATTCTGCATCCAACTTCGTTTCCGAAATTAAGCCAATGGGTTGTTCGGTGCATAACTGAATTAAGGTTGCGTTCAACTCATCATCATCAGCCATTTTAACTTGATTATTGGCGGTATTAAAATCAGGATAGGGCAAATAACCCTCAATTTTTAAAGCGCCCACTAAAAAATGCAAAGGCAAATTAACGATGGGGTATTGGTGTTCTTCTACCGAAGCAATGTAATTCCAGACATAGTCAAACAAGCTGGTATCATCGTGATTTTCATGGGCAAATTGATCGACAACGCCTGAAACATAAAAACAAAAATGAATCATCTCAGGTTGTGCACTCAAATAAACCAAGGGAGGTGTATTTCTAATTTCTTTGAGTATGGACATACTCTTATTGGGCTTGCCAGCAACTACTATCTCACACAAACTTGCCGGTTTCAACAAGCCCATTTTACCGCCTTTTTTAGCATTGCGTATGCCATTGCACATCACCGTAACTATTCCCGCTTCTCGCGTAAAAAATTTGGCAATCACCGCAGACTCACTATACTTAATCGTATTTATTAGAACCGCTTTGTGGGTAGTAAACATTTACTTTAGGAATAGAATTTTGGCAATATTGGTTTCCTCCACTTTATCATCTGCCACAAACACAAAATATACACCACTGGAAACGCGTTCTCCATTCAAGTTTTTCCCGTTCCAGATAAAAGTCCCTCCGTTTGATTTACCCTCATAAACCAGCTGTCCACTGAGATCCGTAAGCTTTAGCAAGGTGTTATCCTTTAAATTGGTAATGGTAATTGCCCCAGTATATCCAGAATTTACTGGATTGGGAAATATTTTAATGTTATCAAAATTGGAAACCGGTTCGGTTGCATCACCTCGGTAACTGATAATCCCTTCTTGAGTGCCAAAGAAAACCTCGCCACTGGTTGGGCTGATGCCAACGGTTAAAACCAAATTATCCAGCAAGGGACTGTTCTCTGCATTAAATCTCCGTAATATACTATCGCCATTGTCTGTGATATGAAAAACACCTCTACGGGTCGCAATCCATTTTCGGTTTCCACCATCTATTTCGATGTCATTGATAACCTCGTCTCCCAATAAATAATCGGTATTATTTCCTTGGGTAATGATTAATCGTTCTGAATCAAACTCACCCGGAGAACCAAAAATGCGTGAAGGGTTCCGAATTACACAAATGCCTTGGGTTGTTCCTATCCACATTTCTCCATCTTTATCCAAAGCCAAGGAAACCACATTATTGTTAATCAGATTGCCCTGCCCTTCTGCAGTATTCAAAATTTTGTAGCGATCATCAAAGCGATTGGTTGGTGTGTTATTGTCATCATATACGATGATTCCAATGCTATTGCTTTGGGGAGTAATAATCCATTTGTAATTATTTTCATCCACTACAATTTTCCCGCCTCGTGCTGGAATACGTAGATTAATCCAAGTCTCTCCCTTCGTTCGAGCCACCAAACTACTATCTCGATTCGAAGGATTACTCACCCACAGCACATCTTTTTCATCAAAGGCGGCACCATTACAAATTAAAAAGCCATTGGCTGGATTTTTACGCAAGGAAGAATTGCTTTCGTCATATACTTTTTTGGGATTTAGGCTCGGATCAAAACTCAAAATTCCAGTAGACTGTGTGGCAATCACCAACTCATTCAAATTTTTACTGTATGCAGGATGTGTAAAATCACGCATGTTATCGGTGAGCGGATTATTCCCTCTATTTTTCCAACGTCCTTCCGTAAATTGATAATACCCAATATTATCAAACAAGGGGTCAAACCCTCTGTTATATCCACCACCCATAACCCACAAATCATTCCCAACAGGCAACATGCCAAAACTAGTTCCACCGCTGGGCCCGTTGGGCAATAAAAGGGTTTCAGTTGCACCTTTTTTAACTAAGCCGATACCATTCACCACAAACCACACTTGCCCCTCTTCATCTTGTATTGCTTTGTCCACTAAATTTACGGCCAATGATTGTTCCAAACCATTGGTATTGTAAATTTGAATGGAACCGCGTTGAGCTGCAATCAGTTTACCATGATTTACCTCCAGACTGGTAAGGGTATCCCTTCCATCTGCTTCTACATCTTGCCAACCACCCGAAGTATAAACCGAAAAATTGGTGTCTGGATCTGCGTACAATTGATTGTTAAAAGTTGCAATGTGATTGGCTCCTTTACTGGGCCCTAAAAGGTTCCAATTGGTAAACTGGCCGAGGATTACACTGCTTTTATTGAGTGCAGCAAAAATCCCCTCAGGTGTTGCTATATAAATGCTGTCACCTAACGTAACGGATGCCTTGATATCAATCTTGCTGCCTCCAGGGCCAATGTTGGTATAGCTTTCTTTAATCTCTTCTTTATCTAAATCCAATGCCAATAAACCAAAGCTCGTGCTCAGGTAGGCAAATTGCTTATAGAAATGAATGTGATTAATTATTTTCTCGCCTTGTATCAAGTTATCATCCAGGATATCACTGATATTAACAATTTGATTATTCTTTACCAGGTCGATATTGCCGTTTTGGTATGCGATGACCAAAATATTTCGCTCATAATTATATCGCGCCACATTCATCTGTACATCCGAAAAGCCCTCTACCTTGGAGAGTCGTTTAATGCTTGCATCCTCCTTATTCAATAAAAATGAACCATACCTGGCGATTACCAATAAATCTGTGGGTGTTTCCGTTAACTGAAAAGCATTGGAATATGGTACATGCACGCGCCAGTTACCAGTAGGAATACTTTTCTGAGCATTGACCAAAAAGCTTATACTTACAAAACAGAAAAGCGAAAAAAATCTAGCAAACATATATTTCACAAAAGTAACGATTACCAAGCGATTTTATTTTTTTTCGAATTCACTTCTCCGTAATAAAAACAATCATCCTTTTAAATCAGTTGCGCGTACAATTCATTTACTCATCTGAGTTAATGGGATTTATTTGCACTTCAATATCCGCGTCTCAATAAAACATACCAGCCACGGCAGCGATGCAGAAATGGACCCGTCTAACTGCAATGAAGGTTATACCCATTTTCAAGATTGGTTCTTTGCCTATCAATAGCCTATGGTTGACGATTTGAAACTATAGCACTTCTTCCAATAAAGCATACCAGCATCCACCCGAGCTTGGAGTAATATTAAGCGGCATGCTAAACAATATTGTATTATTTGGGTTCTATATTTTAGAACTATGGCAAAATGAGCAAAAAAATTATCTTTGCATGCCCAAAATAGACCTTTAAAGCATCCATATTACATGAATTTTGAACTAACCGAAGAACATTTAGCCGTGCAACAAGCAGCCCGTGATTTTGCAAAAACAGAATTGCTTCCTGGTGTAATTGAACGTGACAACACACAAACATTTCCAAAAGAACAAATAAAAGCCTTGGGCGAATTGGGATTTCTGGGAATGATGGTAGATCCTAAATACGGTGGAAGTGGAATGGATTCTATTTCGTATGTATTAGCTATGGAAGAGCTATCCAAAGTAGATGCAAGTGCATCAGTGGTGGTTTCTGTGAACAATTCATTGGTATGCTGGGGACTAGAAACCTTTGCGAATGAGGAGCAAAAAATGAAATATTTAGTTCCTTTAGCAAGTGGTCAAGTGCATGGGGCATTTTGTTTAAGTGAGCCCGAAGCAGGTTCTGATGCAACTTCACAACGCACAACTGCAGAAGACAAAGGGGATTACTACCTATTAAACGGCACCAAAAACTGGATTACCAATGGAAACTCTGCCAGCACATACATTGTAATGGCACAAACTGATGTAGAAAAAGGACATAAAGGCATCAATGCTTTTATTGTGACTAAGGATATGGAAGGTTTTGCAGTAGGGGCAAAAGAAGATAAGATGGGAATTAGGGGTTCTGATACGCATTCTATCATGTTTACGGACGTTAAAGTGCCCAAAGAAAATCGAATTGGTGAAGATGGTTTCGGTTTTAAATTTGCAATGAAAACACTTGCTGGGGGACGCATTGGAATTGCGGCCCAAGCTCTGGGAATTGCCAGCGGTGCATATGAACTTGCACTTCAGTATTCAAAAGAACGCAAGGCATTTGGTACAGAAATAATGAATCATCAAGCGATTCAATTTAAATTAGCTGATATGGCTACAGAAATTGAAGCAGCACGAATGTTATGCTTAAAAGCGGCCTGGCTGAAAGACAATGGGGGCGATTACGCGTTGGCAAGTAGCATTGCTAAATTGTATGCCAGTGAGGCAGCTATGCGCATTTCTACCGAAGCGGTTCAAGTGTATGGAGGTTACGGATATGTAAAAGAATATCACGTGGAACGCTTGATGCGTGATGCTAAAATTACACAGATATACGAAGGCACAAGCGAAGTGCAACGTATTGTGATTTCACGCACTATATTAAAATAAGCACGCTTTTTGCTACTTTCGTAATATCAAAAAGATATTACTCATACCAATATTCCTATTATTAGGCAGCTGCACTTTGCAAGCAGACAATATCTTTTACAAATTCTGGCAACAGCAATTATTCCATTATGCCGAAAAAAGATTGCCTACAGTAGCTCAATTGAGTGAACGAGAAAAAGGCAATTTATTTAAAGAAGACACCAAGAAAACTGTGGCCATTTTATTGCATGAATTTGCTCAACCCGATGGGATTCAACATCGTCATTTTGATACCAGTCATGCCCTTTCAAAATCGTTGTTAAAATCTGCTGGGTTTAAGTATGTAATGCGTAGCTTTTTGAAAGATACCAGATATCTCGATACTGCAACACAACTGCGTCAGATGTTGAACTATCGTTATGTAATGACTCCACGTAAGAGCACTTCTCAAAGCATCCTTACACAAACAGGCTTTGCCTTAAAGGAGCATATACGCTTGGCATTTAAACCCAATATTGCCCAATTGTTTTTAGGCAGTTATATGGTCAATATGAAACAAATTGATCAGCAATGGGCAGAATTGACCATATACAATGAAACAAGCCGAAATTCGTTATTTCTTCATGTGCCTCGCAGCACCGATAAACCCAATATGTTTGGAACCGTATCACAAACTTTTACCTTAAAAGTGAGGTTATCAGATTATACATGAAACGAATAACGCTTCTCTTTCTTATGATGTTATTTGCCTTTTCTGCACAAGCTCAGAATCGCAATTTCTATGGACAAATGTTGGATAGTATTCGTTATTATAAAAAGCATCAAAAACCCAATTTTTTATTGGGATTTGATAACCGGGTAACTTTTTTAGGGTCAAAATCGGCCAAGGTGAACGGTTTGCGAATTGGGGTCAATTATCAGAAATTCAGTTACTTTCTAGGTTTTTATGCCACACGACAAGATATTACCAGCACAGAATTAATTAACCAAACCCAATTTGTGCCTGATACGCAAAAACAAAATTTACGTTTTGGCTATTTAAGCCTAGGTTTTACCTACTCCAACTGGGCAGGCAAGCATTGGTACTTTGAAACCACTGGACAATTTGGATTAGGCAATGCACAACGTGAAGTGTTTGAAAACAGCCTCCTGGTGAAGAAACAGACTATTCCTACCCTACCCGTTGAGATCAATGGCAAGGCCTATTATATGCTGACCAATTGGGTAGGTCTAGGTGCAGGTTTAGGGATGCGAAAGGCCCTTTCAACCAGTTCACAGTTTGATGGACTGTTTTACTCTACAGGGATAAAACTATTTCTAGGCAAGTTTTACCGGGAGGTGATTAAGAAGAAAGAATAATATCAAAACCCGTAAGAGAAGATATTCCTTCCATTTAAAATAACTAATCGTTAGCTAATACTCTTATTTAAACTGTTCGGATCTATTTGCGTAAATTGCGGGGGATGAGTTGCGAAAGTTTATGAATGAAAACATTACTATAAAAAAGAACCCAAAAATCGAATTCCATCTTCTTGATAACGGATTTGAACTTATTGATGGTCAATCAGAACAAAATTCAGGCTTTTACCCTTATCATGATTTACAAGGTATAGACTTAAAACAGGTTTGGTTTCCTAGACTCGCAAAATGGTTAAGGATTACCACATGGATACTCAATGGAGTACCCTATTTCCCAGATGCAGCATCTTGTAAAAAAGCCAAACTTGTCATTCATTCTAAGAAAACAAAGCTGGGAATATGGCTTACTGATTTAAATATGGCAGATAAAGCGAAAATGATCAAAGCCCTATTGCTTCAAAAAACGAATCTCAACAATCCATAAATTCAATCCGGTATTTGCTTTGCCCAATACGCAGACCTTTATATCTTTAAAAAGGTTCAGTAGTCAATAGAAAAACTGCGCAATAGGTGCCGCGCAAGGTTTATTTCAAATTAACTCTGCAAAACCATATATTCTTACCACTTTTATCGCTTCCGAAATACACCTGCTGGTCACTCGAAATATTTAGCAATGGGAAAGAACGATCCACAAAATAAGTGGGTTTCTTACCCACTTTACCCAAAACCAAAGGCACTCCAATGGTCTTATTACTTAAATCAATTTTTGAAATGACCGGTGCTACAGATTGGATCCCTTTGGATTCATCAATTTCAAAAGCGGTCCAGAAAACCCCGTTCTTGTTTTCAGATAAGCTATGTTGAATCCCAAAAGAAGCCTTGGGTTGCAATACCATATTGCGCATATAATTGGCCACTAATTTGCCTGATTTGTCAAATTCCATGGCAGTATAATCCTCTGGCTGACCTTCTTTACTATAGTACTGAGCATACAGAATAATATTCCCTGTACTTACTGATGAGAACTGGAATACTAACTTTTGTTTCCCTGAATAATCAATGGTCTTTTTATTGCTGGAAGGTATTTTTTTGGCACTGGAAATATCTTCTAAATCCGATTCCGTTAAATATTCAATTTTTCCAGTATTCACTTTAAGCAATTGAATGGACTTTTTCTTCGCGGACTGAACCGCATATATATGATACTTATCTTTACCCAATGCTGCTGCACCATAGATGTAAACATCTTTTGTGCCATCTGGTTTGCTCATCCAGCTCATACCACTCATTTCCCATCCCGGAGAAGGAGAGGTGAATGATTCTCTGGTGGTAAGCTTTAAGTTTTTATCAAATTCAACATAGGTAAAATTCCCTTTATTTTTATCCTTGGGTGCAGAACTCCCTTTCCAATCATTTGGAGCAAATACCAATACACCACCGGTTACTCCCATCGCTTGAGGGTTTTCTGGGTCTGGTTCAGCAAAGGCTTGTGCAAAAGCAACCTCTTGACCATATTCAAATGGGATTTTTGTTTCACCGAGCCGATTCAGGTCTGAATCAAATTTCAACAAACGAATATCGGTATATCTCTTTGCTGCGTCTTTACTTACATTACCCGGTGCAGCCCCAGCAACAATATATATATATCGCCTGTGATTTCATCTTCCATATATTTGAATGCATAATACTTCATCCCATCATCTGTTCTGGGTTTTACTTTCTCTAAAACCTCAACTGTTTTATGATATCCTAAAAATAGCCAATCGTACTTGTACGTGATGCGCTTCTTTTTCAATTTTAAAGGCACAGCTGGATTCCATGATATGGTTATTGCATCAACAGAATACAATTCACCATTAAACTTAAACCATGAATACGTGGATTTCATTTTTTCGAAAAGAATTTCTTCCTCTTTTCTGTCCTTAAAATTAAAGTCCTTGTCAAATGTGTAAACCTGCACCTTGGCCTTTTTTGAGGTGGATTTGGTTATATAGTATAATTCATAATCCCCATTGGTTACTTGCTTCTCATGGGCTAACTTTCCTCTTCTTGCTTTACCGCTTAATTTGTAGGTTGCTTCCTTATCAACCGTTTGAGATTCTGCCTGGTATGGTGCAAATGACCATAGAGCAATAAGAATTAATGTTAAGATATTTTTCATGATTTATTGTTTGGTTCTGTCCAAATTTACAAAAAAATATTAATTCAAATCTGGTGTAGAGGAGATTGATATAGATATGTATTACCAAAATAAACTATTGACAAAGAATAAAAGACTCAGCTATTCTGCTTTCTTCTTGGGTATGGCATCACTAAATGTTGGTAAACCCTCTGATATACTACCGGCTCCCTTTTTATTCACTTTAAAGGTGACATTCTTTGTGGTTGAAAATAGCAGTACGGATGAAAATGATTTTATAAGATGGGATTTTACCACTTCATAGGCCTCTTCTAAACTCAACTCATCTTCTTGGTCTTCCTTTTCTCTGGATCTATACCTCAATTTGAGCAAGACTTTAAAACCTTCTTCAGCATATACCGGTCGCACAAAAATATTTCTTAGATTAGGCTTACCAATGGTTTTTGCCATGGTTAGCTTAGCGAAGCGCTTTTCTTGAACACTCTCTTTTACCTGTTCCCAGAACAGATCAAACACTTCTTGATGCGACATAAACGATAATCTTTTAGGGCAAATATTGCTGGGTCAAAAGTAGTGAAATAATTCAAATGATATGGACGAAGCACGTTAATGCTTTGGACATAATAATAGTAAAAGTATAGATTCAAACGGGTATATTGCATTCTTAATAATTCACGGTAATGAAATTAAACTTATTGTCTTGTGATGCGCAGCGGCCAGATCGAAGAGCGATAGCCAATTGCATTACAGAAATTTCATCTGACAACAGTAGCTCCATGGCAAATAACTTGACCAATATCTTTCTAGATGGGGATGTGGTAGAAATTGAAGTTAGTGATAAAAACTCGGGCTCTGCATTCAGAGCTTAGCGAAAACTAAGTATTGACTACGAAATATTAGAATGAATCACCCAACCATAGACCTACATTGTGACTTACTCGCACATATGCTTAAGACACCCAATCCAGACCCTTTTGAACGAAAAGGCATTGGGTGTTCTTTTCCAGCGTTGGCAGAAGGAAATGTAAAACTGCAAGTGATGGCAATTTTTACTGCTACCGAAAAAGGAAGCACTGCATTGGCTTTAAGACAAAGCGAAATCTTTGCATCGTTCCTCTCTAAATACCCCGATGACTGCACTTTAGTTGATGACATCTACACATTAAATCAAATAGCCACTTCATCAAAATTAGGCATGATTGCGGCAATAGAAA
>Ga0055584_100008450_pt1 | contig 10103 bp, 4 predicted proteins | sample OSDHelmetaG_FD_58716 | JGI IMG/M metagenome (GOLD analysis project Ga0055584, IMG submission 58716) | Pelagic marine sediment microbial communities from the LTER site Helgoland, North Sea, for post-phytoplankton bloom and carbon turnover... | ecosystem: Environmental > Aquatic > Marine >...
ATTGCTCAATTCCTGATCAGCACAGTGCTTGACGGGCGGATGAGTTTTTTCACCCTACGGCAGTCAACAATCTGATTCCCACGTCGATGTAAACTTGGGAAACCTGCTGTCAATTTGATGCACCCAAGAATTCGCTTCCTGCACTCGGTGGAGGCGCGACCGACGCATGCAGCTGAGATTCAAAACAGCGGCGGTGTTGTCGACCGGAGTCAGTTCGGTTTCAAAGGCAGGCCAGTTGCACAACCGAAGGGCGGTACCCGCGTGAGACGGTGCGCCACCGTATGACGGCCACTCCACGTGGCCGCTTCCGCGAACGACTCAGGTCAGGAACCGATCGATCGCTCCGGTCTGGTCCAGACGGTTGCGTTGCATGGTCAGATCTTGGTCGCCGTAGTGCTCGATCGGGTTGCCATAGGCGTTGAGCAGCGTCGTGTACCAGTTGCTGAGGGTCTTGTGACCCTCAGTGCCGTGGAATGGCAGGCGGATGTAACGGCCGGCGATGTCGAGCTTCGAATTCCTGCCGGTCATGACGACCATCGGGGCCTCAGTGTCCGGGCTATGGTGGCCGGCACCCGTCTCGGGCATGTAGATGATCGTCGTGTTGTCAAACATCGTGCTGCCCGCTTCGGGGATGGCCTTCAGTCTGGTGACGAGGGTCTCGACCTGCTTCATGTGGTGGGTCTTAATGGAATTCCTCATAGACGCGGCACCGGCGATTTGGCCGCCATGCCCGATCTGGTGGATGCTCGTCTTTTGCTTATTCTCGGGCAGGGATGTGATGTCAGTGCCCAGGTCGTCGATGGTGTATGTGACGACGTTGGTCAGGCCCGACGCCAGCGCCGCGACGATGATATCGGTGAAGGCGGCCTGTTTCTGAGGCAGCGTTGCGTCCTCGCCGCCGTTGGCGTGGACGGGATCGATCTCGGGCAGATGTTGCCTGATCCTGTCGCCCAGAGCCGCAACCTTCATGTTGCGGTCGCGGATCGACTGGAGCGATCCGACCTGGTCGCTGATCTTGAGGCGTTCATCACCGTCCAGGCCCTTAAGCCGACGAGTCTCCTGTTCGTGAAGGTAGTCCAGCAGGGCTTTATCGGAGTCCGCCTCGCCGGTGTTAGTGACAGACTTAAACAGCTCCTGCCAGGCGGTCATCGGGTCGGCGTAGCAGTAGTTGCGCTGCTTTGCTGCCGGGGCGGAATAGCCTGAGACGATGCCGGTCCGATGGTCACGCCCGTGAGGAACCGCCAGCGACATCTCGACATGGCCAAACGGGGACGGGAAGAGCCGAGCCAATTCGAAGTCAACGGTCGCCCGCTTGATATTACTGAGGATGTCGCGCCCGGCCTTGTATGCGCCCATGCAGCCGGAGTACGAGTAGTGCCCACCACCGCTGACCGACATCGAGATGCCGTGCAGGATGGTCATATTCTCCTTGTGCCCGTCGAGCCCTTTCAGCCAGTCGGGTAGCTCATGCCTGGCCAGATCCACCTCGAAGGCCTGCTTCTCTTCGTGCTGATTCAGCTCTTCGGACGAAAAGGAAGGCAGCCCGAATTGATTGGTCAGGTTGCCGTTGGATTTGCGGATAAAGATGAAACGATGCGGAACGCTGCCCGCTCCTGCTCGTGCGGCTTCGGCCGGAGCGCCCATCAAATGATTGAACGAAGGCGTGAGCGCCAGGCTCGCGGTTCCCAGAGCGGTTGTCTTTAAGAATTCTCGTCGGCTTATCAACATCGTTTATTTCCTGGTGTTAGTTGCCAGCGCCACTTCATGGCGGCGAACTAACCCGAAGCGTGAGCGAGGACCGACTTGCTGCAAATCCCTCGCTTAAGCTTCGGGTTAGTCTATTGGGCCTAACGGCCCCAAGTGGCGCTGTCCAATTAGGCGAGCGGCAGATGAGTTCTCATCTGCCACTCGCGTTACGTTTGCGGTAGATAAAGGAATCGGAGGTAAGCAGCGAAACGATCACCTCGTCGAAGCTGCCGTTGCTTTGAAGGTATGCTTTGTCCGCGTCCATCAGCGTCCTGGAATCGGAAAGCGTTTCGTTGCGGCCCAGGAAGTAGCGGAAGGCGTGGCGGATGATCGACTGGCGGACCTTGTCCGACTTCGCCAGGCGGTCGATCAAGTCGAACGCGTCCTCGACTTCGCCGTCCAGCGTTGCGTCGTCGGTGCCTTTCAGGACGCCGCGCGGATCGACCGGCAAGGTCTTGTAGATCGGAAGCGAAGCGCCGAACTCGTTGGTTTCGCCGCGCTTCGCTTCTTTGATCAGATTGTCCTCGTGCTCGAGGTTTTCCGCAGTGCGGAACCGGCCGAAGTCGTCGTAGGACTCAAACGGAAACCCCAGCGGGTCCATCTTCTGGTGACACCGCCAGCAGTAAGCATCGCCCGTCCGGACTTCCATCCGCTGGCGAAGCGTCTTGTGATGGTCCGGAGGGATCACCGCGTCCACGGTGATCGGCACGTCCGGGATGGTCCCGGCCAACAGCTTCTCGCGGATCCACTTGCCGCGATGGATCGGATCCGTCTCCAGATTTTGTGCGTGGGCGATCAGCCAGGCGGGGTGGGTGAGCAGGCCCTTGCGGTTGGGGATCTTCGCGGGCTGTTGTGTGGGGTAGTCCCAGGTCCGCCAGTCGAGGTTCCAATAGGTCGTGACCTGTTCGCCGCGCATCTGCTGTCCGCTCCGGCCGAGCACCGGGCCGCCCCACCAGAACCCCATGCCATTCTTCATGTAAGGCAGGGCGCCGGATTGTCCTTCGCTGAAGTGCAGCTCAAGCCCGGCCATCAGCTTTTGAAGTTTCCTGAGGATTTTGGCGTGATCGCCTTCTTTCTCGCGCTGAAACTCCCAGTGGGTTCTCAGGAAAGCCTCGTGCGGGGCGACGTCTTCGGGCTTCCATGCCTGCCAGTCTTTGTCCTTGAAAAAGTCGTAAATGCTTTTGAGCTCATCGGACGCTGCCTTCATCGACGCGTTGTCGCCGTTGTGAAAGATGTAGAACTTGTCGGTCGTCAGCAACGCCTCAAAGACGTGCTGGTCTTCTTCGAGGATGTGCTCGACCAGCATGTCCGCCTCTTCGATCAGCCGGCTGACCGCCTGCTCATGACGACCGGCTCCGAAACGCGAATCGTCCTTGAAGACGCTCATCGCCTTCGGATACCCGAAGAACTCTCGAAAGAATCGCAGCTTGCGGATCGGCCGGTTGGTCACGCTCGCGTTGAGGTTCGCCGCCTGGACAGCTTCATCGATGACGCACCACCGGTCGCGGCGGTTCAGCAACCGGCGGACCTCACGCTGGTAGTCCTCACGCGAACTCAGCCGGCCCTCTTCAGCCGCCTGGACCAGTTCCTCGTCCGGGCTCGAATCAGTTAACGCGTAGGCCAATGCGTAGCTCGCATCACGGGGTGACATCATGCGCCGGCCGTGCTCGTCCGGCTCGCCCTGTCCGAACTCGTGGCGGTACGCGAACTCGGTGCTCAAGACCAGCGACTCGATGAGTTTCGCAATGGCCTGTTGCCGATTGAGCTTGTCCATGTACAGCTTGAACTGCTCAGTATTCTCAGTGATCTCCGTATTCGACGGTTTGCGCTCAAAGAGCTTTGCGTACAGCTCAACGATTAACTGAGTCATCAGTGCTTCATCAGTGCCACTTGCGGCTTCACGCTCAGCCTTAAACGCCGCCTCCCAGTCCGCCATGCACTTTTCAATAATTTCCTGATGCCGGTCGCCCCGATTGCGGTGCTTCCTGATCGTTTTGGCAATGACCGCCATCTCGGCATCGTTTGGCGGCACGTACTTCGGTACGCCGAAGTTGCCACTTTTGACGTGGCTATATAGCCGGTTCATGTCCCACGTGTCGTAGAACAACTTCATGGTGATGATGCGGTTCTTGAGCCGGTAGTCGGTCACCCCTTCCGTGAACCAGTCCCGCTCGCTTTGCCGGATGATGTTATCGAACTCAGCACGATTGGCGTCGCTGTAAGGCGCCCAGACAGGATTGCCCTGGCGATCTGGTTTGGAGTCGGCAGTGACTTCTTCCACCTCATACGCGCTGCTCTTGTAGGTTGCGATGCCCTGCAGGATCGCCCGGATATCTTCCTGGTCAAACCGGCCCAGAAACTCGAGGTTTTCGTGCCGCTTCTGGATACCGTTTGTTGAATGCTTCGGCGGCCCGGGATACGGGATCTCTTTCCGAACCAGTTCGGGCAGAAGCACCTCGTGCTGATCGCCATAGATCTCCTTGAGCAGCCGGTCCATAAAGGAATACGTTCTCAGGAACTGCTCGCGCGAACGCAGCGTCTCGCGGTGATCCAGTTCAGACTTCATCAACGCATACGTCGCCGGGTAGTGCGACATCATTGTCGCTTCGGATGACATGTGCCCCGCGACCCGCCTGGCGTTGCCGACCATCGTCAGGAGGTGACCGGTCGTCAGCCGTTTATGGACGGAGTAACGCACGCCGACCTTCTCGGGCAGCAGGTACGGGTTGGTGATCGTCCTGCGAAACTTGTTGCCCCGCTCGGTCTTGGGACTCCAGTGGACGCCGCTGTCACCCTGGACCTGTTGTGGAGTTCCATAGATCGTCCGCGTCGGGTGGTAGTCGAGCAGGCGATTGATCTTTTCGTTGAAGATGAACTCACTGATCAACCAGCGCCGGTCGGGCGTGTCGCCTGGCAGGTCGGCGTACTCGCCGGAGAACAGATCTTCGTGATCGACGACGTTGCCGTACTCGAACCGCAGGAGTTTTTCAGCGAGTGCTTTTGCCGCCTTGCCGGTCAGTTGGCTGTTCAGCCATTGCAGCAGGACCTTGCGTTCCGCGTCACTCGGCTGGTTTGCTTCCTCAGGCGGCATCTCGCCAAGTTGGACGACATCCTGCACTTTTCCGAACAGCGCTTGTCGATCGACCGCGTCGATCGTCTCCAACGCCCCGAGTCGGACCTCACCCTCCTGCTTGTCAGGTCCATGGCACGACAAGCAATAGGTACCGAGCACGCGATCCGCCGCGCCGTTCAGGTCGGATGGCTCAGGATTTGGCCGGGACTCGGCTTCATTTGTCTCTGCATTTACACCCTGCTGCTCTAATTGGAACGAAAAGAAAGCCGCGATCAGGACTGCAGCGACAAGTGGAAGATCTATCTTTTTTATCAACGTCATTACGGAAATCTGTTTGAAGGAAGCGACGGAAAACCATCAGGCTCAGGCATGCTGGCCGGGCGCGTTCTTCGAATGAATGCAGTTGTCGGCTCAGTCAGCTTGCGATGAGTTCGTGCAAGGGGCCAGTAAGATCAAGGTCCTGCAGATTGGAATCCTGTTGCCCGAAGGTGTCCGGAGTCCGCATCCCGGCGGCGTGCATCAGCGACAGGTAGAAATTGCCAACGGTACGGTGGCCCTTGTCGCCATACTTGGGATACTCAACATAGCGTCCCGTCTTCAGTTTCTTGCCCATCCCACCCAATAAAACGAATGGCCAATCGTAGCCGCCGCAATGATGGTCGCCGGAAGAACAGGACATGTAGACAATCATGGTGTTGTCGAGCATCGATCCGTTCCCTTCTGGAATGCTGTCGAACTTCTTCGCCATATTTGCGATCTGCTTGAGATGCAGCTTCTCGATTTCCATGCGCGCCTGATGTCCGGTCCAGCCGTTTGACGCAGTATTCTCCTGCAGGTGGCCAATCGAGTGGACAGAATTTGAGAGGCCGAGCTCCGAGTACTTCACGCCCAGCGTGTCCGGACGCAGAGTGATCACATTCGTCAGGCCGGCGATCAGAGCAGCTGTGGCAATTTCAAAGTGTGATTCGATGCGCGCGGATGGCGCCATCGAATCAAAGCGATCGGTCAGTTCCGGCGCGTGCTTCTGGACCTGGTCCGTGAGCGCAGCTTTCTTCTCTTCAATCTTCCTCAGTGACTCGAACGACTCCATATAAAGAGCGAATCGCTCTTTGTCGTCTCCGGATAGTTGCCTCTCGACCCGGCGCGCATCCTCGGTCAGGAAATCCATAAGGTTGCCGTTGAGAGTAAGTTTCTTCTCCAGTTCCTCAGGACTTGCGACGGCGGCACCGAAGAGTTCGAGAAATGCTTTCCGCGGCGAACCTTGATAGGCAACCGGTTTGGCGGGGCCGTAGGCTGACAGGTTGGGATAACAGTAGGTGTTTTCCGGCTTCCACCCGGTCTCCAGCAATCGCCCGTTCATCGCCATTCCGTACATTGGATACGGCCCGGTGGAGAGATGCTGACCGAGCAGACAATCCACCGTCGGCGCCACAGCGACTTTCTCCGAATCGTGCAGCGAAAGGGTTCCGAAGCCCTTCGTGTGATCGCCCCTGAAGCCGACGCCTGACAGGCTTTGGATGATCGACAGACGGTCTTTGAATGAATCAAGTGCCTTCAGCTTTTCCGGCAGTTGCCGGTCGGCCAGCGAGACGTCGACAAGCGGCCCGTGGCGTCGCCCTCGATTACCGAGCTTCTTCCCGTCGTCCGGGTTGATGAAGTGATTTTCGAGTCCGTCGGGGACGAGATTGAATTTGTCGATCCCGGACGACTTCACCACGAAGACAAACCGCTTCGACAGCCGCTCGTCTTTTCCGGCAGCGTGTGCCTGAATCGACCGCAAACATGAGGCCATGCCGAGAGACAGTCCGCCAAGCGAAAGGTCCTGAATGACTCGCCGTCTTGAATATAGCATTGGTATTTCCTTCGAAGCGAAACTCGCCAGGAGTTTCGGTTTCGTATGAATTGTGGAGTGGCCGAAAGTCTTGGCGACTTTCGCTACGGCACTATCTTCGGTACAGAAACGAATCTGAGCTTAACAATGAAACGACCAGCGATTTGAAACTCCCGCCATTATTCAGGTAAGCCTGTTCCGCCTCGATCAATGTTTTTGAGTCACTCAGCATCTCGTTTCGCCCCATGAAATAGCGAAACAGATGCCGGATAAACGACTGACGCGCGCGGTCCGAATGTCCTAATCGATGCAGCATCTCGACCGCGTTCTTGACTTCTCCATCGCCCCTGGGATCGCCCGAGAAGGCTATCCTTCCGGATGCGTCAACTTCGCGGGTCGTGAGTTTGCCCTCCTTGAGTTTGCGATCAAACTCCCCGTCGCGCCGGGTGTAGATTTCGCCGTTCTCGTCAAAGTAGTGATGCGTTCGATATCGGCCCCAATCGTCATACATCTCAAACGGCTCGCCGAGCGGATTCATCTTGCGATGACACTTCCAGCAACGTTCGGCACGCAGCGGCTCCATCCGTTCTCTGAGCGTCAAGTGTGGATCTGTCGGCACGGCCGCATCGACATCCGGCGGCACATCGCCGAGCACGCCAGCCAGCAACCGCTCATAGACCCAGATGCCGCGGTGGATCGGATCGTTATCTTCATTCAGCGAATACGCCGCCAACCACGCCGGATGCGTCAGTAAACCTGCACGTTGCTCCTTCGGCATCTCAAGCGGCTGCTCCAGTGGCCAATCCCATCTCTGCTCTGCAATACGATTGCTGCTCGGCAAATTGTAGGGCTCGATGTAGATCAGATCTCCGATGCCACGCGACTTCTGTGAAAACGGATAACCCGGATGCGGAAACATCCCTTTGTCTAAAGCCGTCTGAAATTTCCCGACCGTCTTCTCCGCATCTTTCCGCGCCGCTTCCAATGCACGCTCGGCCTTTTCCGGCATGTTCTTAAAGTTGAAATCTCGCTTGATCTGCGCCCGGCGTTTCTCAACCTGCGCGTCGACATAACCCGGATCCGTGACCTCAGCGACGCGATTCTCGTAGTGCTCGCGCGCGTACTCATTGTCGCCTGGATGCGCGATGAAATACTCGTTCGTCGTCAGCAGCTCCGCGATAACGTTTTCGTCTTTATTGAGTACGTGCTCGATCAACATGCGTGCGTCGTGGATCAGCATTCCCGTGTTCCATTGCGGAATGTTTTCCGCGCGCCGGCGGTCGTTGTCTTTGAACACTGTTCCAGCGCGGTGAAACCCGAAAAACTCGTCGAAGAATCGCATCACGCGCGGCAGGTCCTTGCGATCCCAGTGGCCGGACGTCAGTTGCTCGTCCAGCAACTGCTGAACGAGTCTCGCCGCGTCCGCTTTCGTTTTCAGCTCGCCTTTCCGCAATGCGTCACGAATGAACCGATTGTGATCTGGTCCCCGATCCGTCAGCGCAAAGGCAATCGCATGAGCCAACTCATCCTGCGACAAATGCCGACGTCCGTGTTCGTCTACATCACCTAAGCCGAACTCCATCCGGTAGATCGACTCCGGACTCAGGAACATCGCTTTGATCGTCGTTTTGAGTCCGTCGAGATTGCCGCCGGTTTCGACGCTCTCTTTAAGAAAGGTGAGATACTTTTCCTGTTGCTCCCTGGTCGGATGACGGCCGATCACTCGAAGAAACTCTCGCCCGACTACCGCCCGAAGCGCCTGCTCATCCAGCGTCGGCTGATCATCCGCGAAATCCTTGAAATCACCGCGTCGTTGCCGATCCGCGATGAACGAATCGGCCACGATCATCGTCATCTGGACCGTACTCTGATCCGTCACCGACATCACCGCGTAGTCGCGAATCCCGCGTTCCGAGGTCACGTACGTGTAGGGACTTTTCGCGTTGGCAAAGCCCTTGTGCGCAAAAATCTCGGGGCTGAATCGCCAGAGCCGCGATGGCGCAAATGGCGGCGTGTCGATCTCGCCCGAGAACAGCTTCTCGTGATTCACCCAATTGCCATATTCCGGAGCGAGCAGTTTTTTCTGCCAGGCGTCGAAGCGATTTGTCTCGGCCATCTTCCGGAAGACCCATCCGACGACATTCGCTTTTTCGATCGGAGTCGGTTGAGTTTCCTCAGGTGGCGGCATATTGCCGAACTTCAGACTGTGCAGCACGTCGATCCAGCGATTCGCCGTTTTGTCCGTCGAGAAGTCAGCTGACAGCTTCTCCAGATCGAATTGCGCTTCCGCATCGTCACCGGAATGGCAGCCGTAGCAATGCGTCACCAGAAACGGCTTGACCGCTTCTTCAAACGAGTGCTGTTCCTGCGCCAAGCACTCCAGGCGTCCGCAGAGCGTCAGAATGCATATCGCTGCGACGAATGTCGCGTAATCAATCGTCTTCGTCATATGGCTTCCTTATTCCGTTCGCTTGCACGGCCTCCAAGGTAACGGGAACAGACCAATCCGGGAATGTCACGCGAGAGTGCGCCAGCCTCATACCTTTTTCCGTTTCGGTTTGGAATTTCGCTTCCAGGGTATCCGAAAACGGCGAGTTCGAAGATGAAGAATTGCACGAAAGCTGCACAGGCTGCGCGCCACTCGGCCAGACTGGCCAAGACTTGACGAACAGGAGCCACGCCGTGGTGACGATAGCGTGGTTCAGACGAAGTCACCCAGTCACCAGAATCCATTGACAGGGCGCGGTCAAGTGATCGATTTGAAATCGCTTCGTGCTCCCGGTGATCGCGTCGTGATCGCGTCCGCCGCGTCAAACGTCAGAGCCATTAGAAGTCATCCCGTTTCTAGGACTACAGAATGATTCCTGAAGTATTCATACTTCGTCAGCCGTGTGCTCAACTTGATTCGGGCGTGATTCTGCTTCGTGCACTCGGTCTGGGCGCGACCGACGCAGTTGAATGCCCCGTCAATTCCGAGATTTCATAGCTAATCGCGGATTGGTCAACTCGAAACGTCCAACTTCTACGTGGCTTGTCGTTCTCAGAGGTTGGGCTGTTTCTTTGGAGCTAGAGCGACGTTCAGAATCGCCCTAAGGCATTTGAACTTGATCCGCTTGTCGTTCGTCGATTCATAAACGTCGTGGATTGCATCTGCGAACTCGCCCGGACCACCAAATTTCTCAATCACTGAGTCCAGAAAAGCGAGCCGCCGGGTCAATGAGCGGTTGCTCCCCAGATACGTCAGGGCTTCAAGTGCTGCCTGTTGCTCGGCGCCGTCACGGCCTTTCTTGTAGCGTGCCTTTTCGATGATGCGGCGGCAGAATTTGCAGACGGCGACCCTTTTCTCGCTGTCCCGGCGACGCCGGCGAAAAGCTGCGATTTCGTAGACTCCTCCACACCGTCGGCAACATTTTGTTTCGACTGGGACTTCAGAATCCGCCGTTTCTTCGTTTA
>Ga0055584_100008451_pt1 | contig 10101 bp, 7 predicted proteins | sample OSDHelmetaG_FD_58716 | JGI IMG/M metagenome (GOLD analysis project Ga0055584, IMG submission 58716) | Pelagic marine sediment microbial communities from the LTER site Helgoland, North Sea, for post-phytoplankton bloom and carbon turnover... | ecosystem: Environmental > Aquatic > Marine >...
CCGGCGCGGACCCGCAACGACGTCGTGGCGGCGCTGCCCATCCTGGGCGAGTTCTACCCGACCTTCACGTCGTGGAGCGTCGCCACCATCGAGGACCTCTACGGCGCCGAGGCCCTGGCCGGCGCGCTGCGTCTCGAGGCCACGACCATGGAGTCGGGCGTGCTGCGCAACGACGGCCAGGGTCACTTCGCCTTCGAGCCGCTGCCGCGCCGCGCGCAGATCGCGCCGGGCTTCGGCGCGGCCTTCACCGAGCTCGACGGCGACGGTCACCCTGACCTGGTGCTCGTGCAGAACAGCTTCGCGCCACAGGCCGAGCACGGTCGCCTCGACGGCGGCGTCGGACAGGTGCTGCTGGGTGACGGCGCGGGCGGCTGGTCCGCGGTGCGACCGGACAGCAGCGGATTCGTGGTGCCCGGCGACGGCAAGAGCCTGAGCCTGTTCGACCTCGACCAGGACGGCTGGGCCGACTTCACGGTGGGCGTGAACAACGATCAGCTGCACCTGTTCGCCCGGCGCGGACCCAAGGCCGGGCGCAGCCTGGCGGTGCGGCTCCAGGGGCCACCCGGCAACACCGGCTGCGTCGGCGCGCGCATCACCTACGAGCAGGACGGGCTGCCGCCGCAGACGCTCGAGATGGCGGCCGGCTCCGGCTACCTGGCTCAGTCGGCCCCCGTGGTCTGGTTCGGGCGTGGCCCGGCCGGCGGCGCCGAGCCGCGGGGCGTGGTGAAGGTCCGCTGGCCGGACGGCGAGACCAGCGAGCACATCGTCCCGCTCGGCTCGACGACGCTGCGCCTCCAGCAGCCCTGAGTCGCGCCGGCGACGGCGCGAGCCCGGATCTCCTCACCACGATCTGCTGCGTTCGCGCCTGGACCTCGTGACGATCCTGGCGGGACGTCCGGGCTAGCGGAACGCCGGCAAGTCCGCCAGCCACGGGCGCGCGCGCTCGAGGGCCGCGGCGGCCGCGAGCACGGTGGCGTCGTCGAAGCGCCGACCGACGATCTGCAGGCCGACCGGCAGGCCGTCTGCCGTGAGGCCCGCCGGCACCGAGATCGCCGGGTGCCCCGTGAAGTTGATCGGGTAGGTGAGGCACCAACCGATCGTCTGCTCCACGGGCCTCCCGTCGATGACCGCGGGACCCAGGGTCGAGCCGTCGTCGGCGTTGGGGAAGGGCGCGCAGGCCAGCGTCGGACACACGAGCAGGTCGTGATCGACGAAGACCGCCTGCAGCGCGTCGAAGACCCTGGTGCGCAGCACGTCCCCCAGCTTGGCCTCGACCGCGCTGATCTGCGGGCCGCGCTCGAGCAGCGCGACGAACTCCGGGCACAGGTCGTCGCGGCGGGCCATCAGGTCGACGCCGACCGCAGCGAGGTTGGCCGCGGTGGCGGAGTACAGCACCGCCATCTCGTCGATCCAGAGCGTCGTCAGCTCGTCGTGGGTCGATCCGAGGTCGAGGTCGATGGCGTCGACCTGGCAGCCGGCGCCACCCAGCGCGCCGACGGCCTCCGCGACGACCGCCGCCACCTCGGGGTCCACGGGGTAGTCGCCGAGATCCGGGCTGAACGCCACGCGCAGACCGTCCGCCGGGCGCTCGACGGCCGCCGCCCAGTCCACGCCGTCGTCCGGCAGCGAGAGCGGGTCGCCGTCGTGCGGCCCGCACATGACGCTCGCCATGAGCGCCGCGTCGGCCACGGTGCGCGTGAGCGGACCGGCATGGATGCACGGCGTGTGCAGGAAGGCGTCCGGGCGATACGCGGCGGCCACCCGACCCACGCTGGGCTTGAAGCCCACGACGCCGCAGTGGGCCGCCGGGATGCGGATGGACCCACCGGCGTCGCTGCCCTGGGCGAGCGCCACCAGCCCGTCGGCCACGGCCGCCGCCGAGCCGCCTGAGCTGCCGCCGGCGTTGCGGCTCGTGTCGAAGGGCGTGCTCGTGGCGCCGAACAGCCGGTTGTCGGTGACGCCTTTGTGTCCGAACTCGGGCGTGTTCGTCTTGCCGACGATGATCGCGCCCGCGTCCACGAGGCGCTGCACATAGGTGGCGCTCTCCTCGGGGACGAAGTCCTCGAAGACCCGACAACCGAAGGTGTTGCGCACCCCGGCGAGGGTGTCGAACAGGTCCTTGATGGCGATCGGCACCCCGTGCAGCGGGCCCAGCTCGGCACCCGCCGCGAGCTGTTCCTCGGCGCGGACGGCCGCCGCGCGCGCCGCGTCATCCAGCCGGGTGACGAAGGCGTTCAGCGCGCCGTTGCGCTCGTCGATGCGCGCCAGGGTGGCGTCCATCAGCTCGACGGGCGACAGCTCGCGGGCGCGGATGCGCGCCACGAGCTCGGTGGCGGAGAGCCGGTTCAGGTCGTGCATGGGGCGGTCTCGGTCGGATGGACGGGGGCGATCGGGGCGACCCGCGGAGTATGCCGCCAGGCGGGCAGAACAGCGACCGTGCGTCTTCCGCCCGGAACCGCCTGGGTGTGGAGAACGATCCAGCCTCGGGTCGTTCTTGCGTATCGGGCGGGTCCCGCACCACCTGCTCCGGTCGCTCCAACCACCGACCGGCCCTTCGCCGAAGGCACCGGCCGACGGTCGGGGTCCGTCCCTGAGTTCCTGTTCCCTTGGATGAGGTCCGCCATGCACCTTCGTTACCTGCTCCTGTCCTGCCTGCTCTTCACCAGCTGCGCCAGCATCGTCAACGACCGCACCCAGACGGTCCAACTGCAGACCACGCCGTGGGGCGCCGAGGTCACCGTCACCGACCGGAACTCCGGCGAGACGGTCTACTCCGGTGAGACGCCCGCCAAGGTCACGCTCGCGAAGGGCGATGGCTACTTCTCGGGCAAGGACTACCAGGTGGAGTTCCAGCTCGACGGCTACGAGCCGCGCACCGTCGATCTGGAGCGCTCGCTGTCCGCCTGGTACTGGGGCGGGAACATCGTCTTCGGGGGCCTCATCGGCTACCTGATCGTCGACCCGATCACCGGCGCCATGTGGAACCTTCCCGAGGAGCTCCACGAGGAGCTGGTCCCCGAGGACGGCCTGGCGCGCGGGCGACAGCCGTTCGAGACCACGGGCTGAGGCGACCGCGCTGACGCCCGGAACCGAGCACCGAGTACCCAGAGCCGATGGACCCGGGATCTCCGGGCCCATCGGCTCGTTCGCAAGCCGGGCCCGACCGGAACCCTGGCGATGCGCATGGCTCCCGATAGAGTGGCGGTCGCCGGCGCCGACCGCGGCCGGCCTGGGCCCACCCAGCACTCTCCCGGAGATCCGCCGATGGACGCCTTGCACAAGCCCGAGCACGTCGACCTGGACGTCCTCTCGAACCTCGGGCCGCTCGCAGCGCTGGCGGGAACCTGGGAGGGCGATCAGGGCCTCGACGTCTCCGCGACCCCGGCGGGGCCGGAGGAGACGCGCTTCCGTGAGCAGATGGTGTTCGAGCCGATGGGGCCGGTGATCAACGGTGCGCAGGTCCTCTACGCTCTGCGCTACACCACGACGGCCTGGCCGGAGGGCTGTGACGACGCCTTCCACGAGGAGGTCGGCTACTGGGCGTGGGAGCCCGCGACCGGCAGCGTGACGCGCTGCTTCATGGTGCCGCGGCTCGTGACCGTCATGGCCGGCGGGACGGCCACCCCCGACGCGCGGGCGTTCCAGCTGGAGGCCGTCGCCGGCTCCGGGACGTACGGCATCCTCTCCAACCCCTTCCTGGACAAAGGGGCGCGCACCGAGCGCTACGAGCTGTCGGTGAGCCTCTCGGACGACGGCGCGCTCACCTACGAGGAGGACACGGTGCTGCGCTTCGCCGGCATGCCCGGCGTCTTCCACCACACCGACCGCAACACCCTGCGCCGGACCGCCGGGCCCGCCTGAGCCGCCGCAGCACCCACCCTCGAGGCTCCCGGGAGTTGGTAATCGAATCCCGTTTCGGGACTCCTACAATGCCCTGCCAGGCGTCGACATCCGTCGCCACCGCCCCGCAGGGACGTCCTGGATGGCTCAGAAGGACCCCAACGACCTGCCGAGCAAGGCCCCCGGCGGCCTGCCCATCCGTGAGCTGCTGGTCGGCCCGCAGCCGCTGCACCTGAGCGACGACACCCGGGTCGCGCGCCTGCTGAGCGGCATCCTCCAGAGGCACGGTCGCCTCGTCGACGAGCTGAAGCGGACGGCGGAGGAGGCCGAGCAACGGGCCGCCGGTATCCAGGAGGACGCGCGGGACTTCCAGGGCGAGCGCGGCAGGCTCGTCGAGGAGCTGGAGGACGCCCGACGCGCGAGACAGGACGCCGAGCGCCGGGCGACCAACGCCGTCGAGCGGCTCGCCGAGCTGGAGGCCTCATCGCGACGCCTCGCCGACGAGCTGGACACCCTGCGCGGAGAGGAGCGCACCCACGCGCGCATCACCCAGGACGAACTCGAGACGCTGCGCGCCGCACTGAGCGCTGCGCAAGCGCGCCTGGAAGACGACGCCGCGAAGACGGCGGCGGCTGATCAGCGCGTCGCGAAGGCGGAGGAGGCCCGCGAACGCGCGCAGCACGGCAGCGCCGCCTTCCAGAAGATGGTCGAGGAGGCGAGCGCGCGCGCCCGCACCGCCGAGCGCCTGGCCGGAGAGCAGGCCGAACACCTGGAGCAGGCCGAGCGCGTCGCCGTGGAGTGCACGCACCGCGCAAACGAAGCGGAGCGGATGGTGGCCGCGCTCGATCGTGACCTGGCCCGGGCGCTCGACGCGCGGTCGGGCGACGCCCCGAACGCGACGGGCGGGAACGACGTCGAGCTGGCCCGGCTGCGCGAAGAGCTCACCCTCGCCCGTGCGGAGGTCGACCACGCTGGCCCGCGGCTCCAGGCAGCGCTGCACCGCGCCGAGCAGGCAGAGGCCGAGCGCGAGCGCGTGCTGCATCTCTCGGACACCTTGCGCCTGGAGCAGCTGCTGGAGCGCGCCGAGCGGCTCTGGCCCGCGGCGCCGGAGCGGGTCGACGACTACGAAGCCTGGCTCGCGGAAGCGGAAGGGCTGGTGCTCATGCTCGACGAGCACCGCACCAGCCTCAAGGCGCTGCGCCGCCTGGAGCAGGCGTTGCCCGCCGAGATCCGCGAAGCAGGCTGGACGATGAAGCCGGGCGCCTGGGAGGCCTTGCGGGAACAGCTCCCGGACGAGGACGCGGCCGTCCGCGAGCTGGCGATCGCGGGACCGGGCCAGCCCGGGCGGGCCTGGACGGACATCGACCAGCTGTGGTGGCAGGGGACGCTCGCCAGGCTCGTCTCGGGGATCGAACGACTCATCGAGCCGGGGCGCGGGCTCGTCCTCGACATCGAGCGCCGCCTCGTCGTGGCGCGCTCGATCGATGCGGACACCCGCTCCGGCAAGCCCGCGCGCAAGGCCTGGAAGAAGGCGCGCGCCGCCATCGCGGACGTCGACCGCTGCCCCGCCTACGACGGCCTCGAGCTCGAGCCGCAGCTCGGGCTGCTGCCGATCGGCGCGGACCCCGACTCCGGGCTGTGGGAGTTCTGCTTGCCGCACACAGGCTCCGTGCCCGAGCGGGACGAGGCAGGCAGGCTCACGCTCGACGGCGACACAGCGCTGGTGCTCGTGCTCATCCCCGGCGGACGCGCGCGCATCGGCGCGCAGGCGCGCGCCCCCGGCTCCCCCCACCACGACCCGCTGGCCAAGCACAACGAGAGCCCCGTGCACGAGGTGCAGCTGGCCCCGTACTTCCTCGCCAAGGGCACCATGACGCAGGGCCAGTGGGAGCGGCTCGCCGGGAGCAACCCGAGCCGCTATCCCCCGCGCACGCGTCTGGCGGGTGTGTCCCACAGCCTGGCCCACCCGGTCGAGAACGTCAGCTGGGACGAGTGTCGCGGGATGCTCGCGCGACTCGGGCTGGTGCTCCCGACAGAGGTGCAGTGGGAGCACGCGGCGCGCGCCGGCACGCAGGGTCCGTGGTGGACGGGGACGCGTCGGGACTCGCTGGTCGGCGCGGTGAACCTCGCGGACAAGGCCGCCCGACGCGGTGGCGCGACCTGGGCCAGCATCGACGACTGGCCCGAGCTGGACGACGGCTTCGGTGTGCACGCGCCCGTAGACGCCGGTCGCAAGAACGCGTTCGGACTGCACGGCAGCCACGGCAACGTCTGGGAGTGGTGTCTCGACGGGCTCGGTGACTACGCCGCGGCGACCGCGAACGGCGATGGCCTGCGTCAGGTGAGCGGCGCGCAGCACCGGGTCTTCCGCGGCGGAGGATTCCGGAGCACGGCGGCCCAGGCGCGCGTGTCGTGCCGCATGGGCGACACGCCGCACAAGCGCGCCTCCGACCTCGGAGTGAGACCTGCTCGCCGCGTCGACGGGCTTTGATATCGGCTCTCACTTCGACGGGATTCCATGGACGTCCTTTCGTGCTCTTCACGATCGTTCTCATATCGAGATGTGATTCGGCTGATCCGAGTCGCGTTACACGCTCTTGCCAAACCGTCGCCACTTCGCCCAAGATCCCGACCTCATCGATCGAGCGATCATGAGCAAGGATCGACCCTCGCGAGGTCCCGGCACGACAGCGCGAGACAAGGCGTCACAGCACGGTAGGACGAGGACACGCTCACGGGGTGCGGGCAGCATCGCGGGAGCGTGAAGGACAGCTGGCGAGCGGATCGCGTCGGGCAGGGCGGACCGCTCACGAGCAGGCAGTTGGAGAAGTCGCCGGACATCGGCAGGACGAGGGGTGGCCCACACCTCCACCACCTTGGATCCACAGCTCAGAGCGGGATCAGGGCCTCCTCGCGGCGCCCACCGGCAACGGGAGATCGAGATGGCACACAACACCGATTCCGTCGCGTCGGCCGCGAGAGCGCGGACGCGACCAGGGCGCAGGCTCGGCGACGAGACATCGCTCGACGATCACTAGGCAGGACGCATGGGTGAACCGGCGGGGACTGCTTCGCGAGGCGGCCCCCGCCGGTCTTTTACACCTCCTACATCTCATCTGGGCCGTCAAGTGAATCACCGCTTGACACACCTAGATGAATGCGGCGAAATACATATCGGCCCCTCCGCGAGCGGGCCTGGGCAAGGCACACACCGAATCAACCCGGAAGAGTATCCATGGCACTCAAAGGACTCTCGACCGCCGAACTGCAGAAGGAACTCAAGCGCCGCGAGAAGGGCGCTTCGAAGTTGCTGGCACGGCGGGCAAAGCTGCTGGAGGACATCCAGGCCCTCGACGAAGAGATCGAGAGCCTCACCGGAGGCAATCCGGGCGCGAACCCGCGCCGCCGCGCCGGCTACACCGGACGCAAACGGGCGCGCAACGACATCAGCTTGCCGGACGCCATCGCCAAGGCGATGGACGTGCGCGCGGTCGTCTCGCCGAAGGAGGCGGCCTCGCTGGTCCGCAACAACGGCTTCAAGACCACCAGCAAGAACTTCAACATGATGGTCAGCAACGCCCTCGCCAAGGACAAGCGCTTCAAGCGGGTCGGGCGCGGTCAGTACGAGCGCATCAACTAGCCACGTCGCGGTCTCACGAACCGGCGGCGGCCCGATCGTCGACCTGCTCGCGCAGCGGCTTGTAGACCTGGGCGAGGCGCTCGTAGAAGCCGGTGCAGTGCACCGACTCGTCGAAGCTGGCGAAGTCGTAGTGGTGCACCCACTCGTGGAGCAGCGTGTTCAGCAGCGTCTTGAGCGCGACCGGGTTCGCGCGGGCCGCGGTGCGAGTGAAGATCTCCAGCGGACCGTAGGGATCGCACTCGCCGTGCAGCTCGTAGACGATGCGCCCCTCGCTGCGCTTATGGGGCCGCGGACGGTCCCGCAGGAAGACGCGCTTCTCCGGCAGGCCGAAGCCCCGATTGAGGCGGTCGACCAGGGCCTGGCAGGCGACGTGCAGCACCTTGACGCCGCCCTGCTCGGCGTAGGTCGCGTGCGCCGCATGCAGGTCCTCCACCGCGGCGTGCAGCTCCGGACGCAGGCTCGTGAGGGTGCCCTTCGCGAGGCGCGCGCGATCGAGCTTCCGGAAGAGGCGGTCAGGGATCATGGGGCACCAGTCCTTGGTCCTCGAGGAAGGCCGCGGTGGCCTCGGCCGTCCGCTCCAGGGCGCGGGCGTCGAGGTGGGGATCGAAGGCCGTGACCTTCAGGTCCTCGACCGACGTGCCGACGAGCACCGTGCGCAGGTCCAGGCTCGGGACTCCGGCTTCGCTCGCCACCCCCTCGACGGCTCGGTGCATGGCCTCCAAGGGGTAGTTCTCCAGGTCGCTGATGAGCGGGAAGAGCACGAGCGCCGCCGGCTCCCCCGCCTGCTCGAAGAAGCGCTCCAGCTGGCCTCGGTGCTCCTCCCAGGCCTCCGAGCCCGGCGCCGTCTGGGCACGCAGCTGGTCCACATAGGTCCGCCGCCCCCCGAGCGACTCGAGCGTCGCGAGGACGCGCCCCTCCAGCAGTCGCCAGACGTGGGACACCCGCTCGAGGTTGTCGCTCACGAGCGGGAGCAGGCGCCGCTGCCCGAAGAACGCCTGCTTCTCCGCCTCGCTCTCGGCGTCGTTCACGTAGTAGCCGAGCACGACCAGGTCGGGCTGGAGGAGCGGCTGGAGTTCGGTCAGCATGCGCACCTGTTCGACGGTGTCCGCGCCGGGTCGCCCCGCGTTGAAGACACGGCAGCGGACGAGCCCGGGGCGGCGTGCGAGCGCGGCGGCGAGCGCGGCCGGGAAGCAGTCTTCGCGCTCCGCGACCCCGAAGCCGAAGACGAACGAGTCGCCGATGACCAGGATGCGGTAGTCGTCGCCGGCGTCCCGAGGGGGCCACGGCTCATCGCGGTAGCCCTGCGCGTTGAGCTGACCTCTGACCCGCTGCCAGAAGGCGCGCGTGTAGTCGGCGTAGGCCGCGGTGTTCGTCGACTGCACCGCGTCCAGGGCGCCGGACAACCGCAGCCCGATCTCCGCCAGGCCCAGGCCGACGACCAGCGACACGCACAGCGCGGCGGCGCGCGGCAAGCACAGCGGGTGGCGAGCCAGGCGCTGAGCGAGCGCCCGCCGCCGCACGAGCGCGAGGGCGGTCGCCCCGAGCGCGGCCGCCGCCACACCGAGCGCGGCGACGCGGTAGCGCTCCAGCCACGAGATCGTGAACGGCGCGAGCTCACCATCGCCGCTGAACGCCGTGCGGGCGATCTCGGGGTCGAGGAGCCCGCCGACCCCGCCCGCGAGCAGCGCCACGCCCAGGCAGCCGGCCACGACGACGCGGGCCTGACGCACTCCGGGTTCGGGCGTTGAGGGATCCACCCGATCCACGTTGGAGGACCGCTGGCCCCCATGCAAGCCGCAGCCCGCAACGATCCCCCGCGGACCGACCGGCTCCCTCAGGCCCGACCGCTGTGGGGGAACGTCATGCGGAAGGCCGCCCCCTCGCCGAGCTGGCTCACCACGGTGGCCGAGCCCTCGTGGCGCCGCGCCACGTTGCGCACGATCGACAGCCCCAGGCCGGTGCCGCCGAGCTCCCGCGAGCGGTCGCGGTCCACGCGATAGAAGCGCTCGAAGATGCGCTCCTGCTCGTGCAGCGGGATGCCGGGCCCGTCGTCGTCCACCTCGACCCACACCTGGCTGTCGTCACCCGCCACGAGCACGGTGACCTCACCCCCGGCGGGCGTGTACTTGAGCGCGTTGTCGATCAGGTTGAACACCGCCCCGGAGACGAGATTGCGGTCGCCCTGGAAGGGCAGCACCTCGGCGTCCTTCTCGAACAAGAGCCCGACCTTCTTGTGCCCGGCGTCTTCCCAGCGCGTATCGACACAGGCCGACACGAGCTTCACGAGGTCCAGCGCATCCAGCTCGAGGCTCCCAGCGGCCTCGACCCGCGCGAGGTCGAGCAGGTCCGAGACGATGGCCTCGATACGCCGCGTGTTGCGCTTCGCCTTGCCCAGGAACTTCTCCCGCTGCACGACCTCCATCTCCGGGTCGTCGAGCACGGCCTCGACGTAGGCCTGGACCGAGGTGAGCGGGGTCTTGAGCTCATGCGAGACGTTGGCCACGAAGTCGCGGCGCACCTGCTCCAGGTGTCGCAGCTCGGTCATGTCGCGCAGCACGAGCACGCAGATGGGTGCGCCCGACGGCGACGCTCCGTCACCCGGGCTGGGGACCTCGACGCTG
>Ga0055584_100008452_pt1 | contig 10099 bp, 8 predicted proteins | sample OSDHelmetaG_FD_58716 | JGI IMG/M metagenome (GOLD analysis project Ga0055584, IMG submission 58716) | Pelagic marine sediment microbial communities from the LTER site Helgoland, North Sea, for post-phytoplankton bloom and carbon turnover... | ecosystem: Environmental > Aquatic > Marine >...
AAGATGCATGCGATTACATTATTTCCATTTTTGATTTCTTCCTTGCATAATTGAACCATATTTTGACTATTTTTCATACGACCCTCAATATCGTGCCCATACGTATGGTCAAATCGAGATCTTACACTATCTCCATCTAGCAGAACCCACTTTTTATCGGGATATTGCCGTTGCATGATGTTTAACATGAATTCACCGATTGTTGTTTTTCCGGCACCAGACATGCCTATTACCCAAATTAGCATTTTTTTAATCCATATAAATTTTTTTCGTAATCTGACGATAAATCCATTAAATATTCAAATAATGCATTTGAAATGTTTTGTTTGAACTCATGAATTTTATTCATTCTATCTTCTTTCCTTAAGACCCTTGGGCATCTGGCTTTATGTAATTTTTCAGATGTAAAAATAGACTTTTTTGTCCCAAGAAATTTACATATTTTGTTTAATTCGTTCTCAGGTGCCGTGCAAAATTCTTCAAATGTTAATATATGGATTTTACTTTTAGTTTTAGATTTTTTGTATTGCTCAATTGACCGTTCAATTAACGCGCCAGCCGTTTTTACACATCGTTCAACCTCATTTTGCTTTTTCCATAGCTCTTCCATACCAGCGCAGTACCAAGGAATTTTTTCGTTGTCGTGTTCTAATGTAAGTGTAAAAGCACGTGGATCACTACCAAATCGTTTTCCCCAACCACGTGTCCACCATGAATAGATGTTGTCTACGGGATGCCGAAAAAGAGATATCATTTTATAATCAATTTCCAGTAAGTTTAAAAATTCCAAATTGACCAACAAATCATGAGTCTGATATACCATGAACCGTCTATCAGTTCTCAGCTCATCAATGATTTCATCACCTTCTTGTTTTTGTAATCTTGATTGGTACAGGGAAGGATCCACTGCGTTGACTACACCTGTTTGATCACTTGGTCTGAAATTTACATTTCTGCTAAGCCTGTTATCATACGCTAAAATGTTCATATTCAAGCGAACGTAATTCTTAGCAAAATCCACATCAATTAATTTTAAAGACAGTGCTGGAACAATTTGTTCAATAAATTCGATGAATTTAATGTGTTCTACGTTTTCTAGCGATGGAACAATATGACTGAACATTGATTTACCACATCTGGTTATGCCATCTATGAAAATTTGATTTTTAGCAATATTTTCGTGTAATCCTAACTTTGTCATCGTGATTATTTTGATTTAACTGTAAAGATATATACTCACTAATTTGATACAATCTCCACACACTACAGCTTTTTAGTAGATATTTTTAAATACTTAATAATTTTATTTATTTTTGCGTCTTGATTAATCCATTAGTAAATAAATATTGAAAATTATTGTTCAAATTTTTTGAATGAGTTTTTTTATTACATTATTGATTTCAGCTGGATTTTTTTTAACCACCTAAGTCTTTACAATACTACAATCAATTAATTCACCTCTATAAGTTACTTGCCTTGTATTTATGATGATTATTCGTCCCGATTTTCTGTACGTGTAATTGTAACTGAATGTAATAGCAGAACAATGTTTCTATACTGCTAGTCAGCAGGCAGCATTCTCTGAGTCTATTTTCAAGGTATTGAATTTATATGTAATAAATGTTTAAAGTTTCCATTTACACAATAAAAATTTTATGAAGCCTAATTCATAGCTAAGTTTTTTAATTATATTTTTACCTTTACTTTTTTTGATGTATAATATTTACATTAAACTCCGGTAAAAGGCCTACCTGGTAAGTGTTGTTTAACATAACACTACACAAAACTCACAACAGATTTTAGAACAACCTCTTTTGAGGTGGAAATTAACAAAATACAACTTTAATTATATTCCCCCAAGTTAATTGATGCAGGAAGTTTGTTTATTTTCTTCTTACGATATAGGGTCTATAAGAGTATATTTTATTATCAAGCTGACCTTTTTTATTTCAACATATGCATCAACTTGATTGTGAGTCTCATTTGCTATTGTGCGGTAAGTGGCGCTTAAACGTTCTATAGTATCTGTAACGATTCGTGTTATTGTGGAACTCCTTCAATTTTTGGGTTTGTAAGATATGCTGTATTGAAATCGATTTGTTGTGTTTCGTGTCCGTACTTTTGACTATTGATCCATAGCCAATTATTGATAACTTAAACATCGATTAAATCATTTTTTATCCTACTAAAATCGTCATGCCTACTTGTATCGGCCCAATATTCCGTCAGAGTGAGCAGAATCAAGGAATTCCTTTTTTTTGGCATTCTTAAAAGATTTGTCATCCGGTTAATTTTACTATCCAGCATTAAATCAATTAACTTTTTTCGCCGGATCTATTACATGACTTCTGCATGAAATATATAACAATGCCAGCGCCTACTAAAGCTATATTTCTTTTTTCAAAATTATTTTATTCTTGCGATTACTAAATCGCGGTCCATCCCCCATCCACCACAAGATTTTGTCCGGTGACGTATTTTGCTTCTTCCGATAGAAGGAATGATATCGCCGGGGCAATGTCCTCGGGGTTACCCATCCGTTTCATTGGGACCCTGTTTTCATAGGCCTTAACGAAAAGCTCGGGCTGATTGTCAAAAATTCCTCCAGGTGAAACACAGTTGGCCCTGATCTTCTCTCTCCCATATTTGGAAGCTAGAAAACGGGTGAAATTGATCAAACCGCCCTTGATGGCTGAGTAAGCCACAGGGGGTTCCATACCTGTATCTTCGTAAATGCTAAAGTCGTTTCCAACAATTCCGTAAATGGAAGCAATATTCACAATACTACCACCCTTCCGAGGGTTCATTACCTTGATCACCTCCCGGCAAAACAGAATACTACTGTTCATCTGCCATTCCACATTTTTTTGTAAAGACACAGCCTCCATATCTTCAAAAGGCATTCCCCAGTCTTTGGTTCGAGGATAGGCATTGTTTACCAAACCATCGATCCGACCGTGATGATCCATCACTATCTTTATGGCCTGTTTAATATTCTCAAGCGATGTAATATCACAAGCAACTTGACTCTGATTAAGGTCGGTTTTTAATTTTAAGTCTAAATTTATAGCGGTGCCGCCTTTGACCGTAATATCCGAAAGCATGGCCCCTCCGAGCAAGCCGCTGCCACCTGTAACAAGAATTATCTTATCTTTCAGTGGTTTCGTCATTTTTAAGTAAGTTTAATGATAACAACAAAACGATTTTTTTAGTATTTTTTGTTTAATGAAGCACTCAAGGTGACATTGGAGTAGAGCAATGTTAGCGCCCTCTCAGGCAATAATCCAGAGTTGTCAGCGATTCAGCTAAGTTATTCATATAAGGTTCATCATTTTTCAAACCTCTCAGAAAGTATTTCATCTGTTCTAGATAAGTATCCGTCACTGGCCGTTTATCTTCAAAAATTGTTTTTCCTTCCCCATTGACTATTATACGATTAATCAAATCAGCAGTCCAAGTGTCGTCATCCATTACAATTTCCAGCTCTCTCTTGGGATCCTTTCGGTAATAATTGAGGAGTATAGAAATACTAAACATCGGGTAACGCAACCAATAATGAGCCATGTCGGGGGTATCGATTTCTAAATCGGAGACTTTTCTTAGGAAAAAGTCAGACTTTACCGGTTTGCCAAATAGCCAAAGCAGGAAATCCAGCTCATGGATCAAGTCGAGATGAACGCCACCGCCCATTTCGTTTTTAGCACTGTATACATCACGGTAATCGCGCCCTGGACGCCAGTTGGGTAAATATGACCCACAATAAGCCTGCACTTCCAGAATCCTCTTCCCTGCCAGGTTTTCCTTCAGCCATTGAATAACTGGGTGGAAACGGAAATTAAACGCGGTGTATGTCTTAATTGCTTTTTCATGTATTTTCTTAATCAATGTAGTGCCCCCCTCAGTATTCATGAATGGTGGCTTTTCTATGAAAAGTGGCACTTCGAGGAGCAGAACTTTTTTCACAGTGTTGTAATGTTTACTGGTCGGATTGCAAATCATGGCGAAATCAATATCGGCCGGTATCTCGCCCCATTCATAAATATTCTTTACACCTTCTACCTTAGTTGATGAATTACTATTTCGTAACGCGTAGATTTTGCAATGTGGCTTTAATTCCCTCAGAGCGGTCAGGTGCTTTTGTGCTATTGATCCCAATCCGATCAAGAGTGCCTTCATATTTCGAAATCAAGTAAATCTTCACGGATCAAGATTTCCATGATGTTAAAGTCGTGCGGTTCGTCTAGGTCAAAGCATACGTGCGGCACCTCATATACCAAGGATCGATCACTTATTGTTACTTCATTATCGTCAGAAAAGAATTTCCGTTTGTATATGTAGAAGGAAGCATTCATATCAAATACCTGAGGTGCAGCTTGCCTCGACTTAATGAGGATTTCGGGTTTCTTTACCACGTTATAATAACCATTGTCCTTTTGTTCCACCATGTTGAAGTAAGGGTTACGGACGGCTGGGCTTACTGAAAATATGTTTATAGCCTCCGGGTCTTTAGTCAGTAATTCAAAGGCACATGCAAGGTCCTGCACTGTTCGTAGAGGAGAAGTTACATCCATGTCGATTATATAATCGTAACTGAAACTCCGCTCAGATTCTTTGAAATTTAATAAGTCCTTGATAACACTTATTTTACCTGCTGTATCTGTAGCAAATTTGTCGGGACGAGTGTAGTCGGTGTGCAACCCCATTTGAGCTGCTACTTTCTTAATTTCCTCATTATCAGTACTCAGAGCAAAATCGGCAGCATACTTTTTAGCAAATTGCTGACCTGTGCGGATAGAATAACCAATTAGAGGCAGGCCATTGAGTAGCTTAATATTTTTCCCAGGTATACCCTTAGATCCCCCCCTGGCACAAATGGTAATGAGTGTATTCATCAAAAATAGATGTGTTTTATGTCTTCCTGTGCTTTATCAAAATCGGATGGTTTGCCAATATCCAACCAGTACTGGCGCAAGGGATATGAAATCACGCGGTGACGCTCCTTCATCAATTTTTGCATCAGATCAGTGCTGTTGTAAAAACTACCAGTGGGTATGTACTCCAACATCTTCCTTTTAATCAGATAAATTCCCCCATTCGAGTAATAAGTAAAAGTGGGCTTCTCGGTAAAAGAAAGTATCTCGTTGTCTGAAGTATTTAGCACAGCGTAAGGAATATTCACTTGGTAAGGAATGCTGACCACTGCCATGTCCGCTTCCTTTTGCAAAAAGTCCAAAAAAAAGTCTTCGTAATCAATATTGGTGAGGATATCTGAATTGGTCACAAGCACATAGTCGTGTTGAAAGTCCTTCACCTGACTCACTGCCCCAATGGTGCCCAGAGGTTTCTCTTCTCGGATGTAATGGATCTTTACACTCCTCTCCTTTCCGTCTCCGAAGTGCGCTTCAATCTGCTCTCCTAGGTAATTCAGAGATATCCAGAAATCGTCTACCCCAAATTGACGCAGTCGATCTAGCCCATGATCGATGATCGCTTTTTCTCCCACTTTCAATAATGGCTTGGGAATATTATCCGTAAGGGGCTTCAGCCGAGAACCCTCACCACCAGCCATGATCACCGCATCAAAAGGAAGATAAGATTTGAGAAACCTAAAATTAATCACATTGACTATTTCTTGTTCCCCATTGAGGACCGGGACTATGCGAAAGTTTTTTGTTCGCAACTCTATGATTTCCTCGATGGTGTATTGATCTTTGCGAATGTACTTGGGATCAGGTTGCAAGAAGGATTCTACTCGGTCATTTGGAGTAAGACCTTTGAGAAGGCCACGCCTGATATCACCATCGGTAAGACAACCGATGAGATGCCGCTGCTCATCTACTACAAATGCGATGGCATCTTTTGCCAACTTGTTAAGCACTGCCAGTGCATCTTTCAGGCTAGTTCTGTGACTAATTAGGTGTTCCGTAAAATTTCTCACACTACAATCGTTTCAGTTTTAGGATGATCTTGTCGGCTACAGCTTTCCGGTAGTAGAGAATTTCCTCCACTGTATTCCCCTACTTTCAGCGCCATAAGAAACGTATTGAGAATAGCGTGTCGACTAAAGGCTCGACTCAATACATTGGGGTTGTGCTTGCGACCTTTTTGTCGGTTAACCTCTTTCACCGCAATTAAATTGACTGGCTTGCACTTTACTCACAATTTCAACTTATTTCTTTAGTATCCCGTACAAAATTTTTATCGATATTTCGGACACCACACAAAGTAATGTTCCCAAAACCCTACCTTTTGGGAACATTACTTTGTGTCTGCTCATGTTTACTTTCCTTATTTTTGTAGTGGGGACAACACCTGAAAGAATGTCATGAGCAGATTAGTAAAACGCAGTAATTTTTTTATAATCTCGCCCATAGGGCGAAGTTATCTGCAATCAAGAATAAATGACTTAGGCGATGATCTGCAAAGCTCCACGGTCGATTATGTAAATTGTATCTTAGATTGTCGATGTTCCTGAAACGCATAAATGCTTTAAGTCAAGTAACATTGGAATGTTTTCTTTTTCAATTTAGTCGATACGGTTCATTATTAATTGAAAAGTTTCTGCAAACAAAAAACCTGCCGACGCTCCTCTGGCTTCGTCCCATGCCCGCACGGCACGAGGGCTTCTTGGAAACGGAAATTCACCCAATTCCGATGCAAATACTTCCAGAACCTCCATTTTTCGCTCTTGCCATTTTGATATGTCTACATAAGTGTTCGGGCAGAAGGAGTTTCCTTCAAGTTGCCTTCCGAATTCGGTTTCGGAAGGAGTTTCGTATGCAAGTGCTCGTTTTACAGTAGGATACCGAAACCACTTAAGACATGCCATGACGCCGTCAAAACAAACTCGGTGATCGGTATGAGCATCGTTGCGATTTGGCACATAAATTGTCTCTATTTCGTATTTTTTTATGACTTCTCCAATCTCCTTGATTAGCGTCGGCAAATCTCCATCCTCTAAGCTGCCAGCGTTGTGTTCAAGTCTGGTAGTCGCTGAGAAAGGATACATTTTTGATACAGCTGATATTTCTTTTTCACGGTGAACGATTTGGTTTTCCGTAAACCCATTTTTCATTGTCATTTCTGTCACAATGAGCCATACGACGCGATCGCCATTGCTGATATGGCGAAGCAACGTTCCACCACAACCCAAAGTTTCATCGTCCGGATGTGGCGCAACAACCAGTACTGAATTAGAGATATTCTCCATTATTAAAAGATATTATAGGTTCACATTCGATTATTTTTACCGCACCCTCACCGCACTTGACAATTGGAGCCAATTTGGTGCCCCCGATCACCTTGCCCGGTTCGAGGTTTTTATCGACCTCCATTACTGCTTCTGCCCGCCAAATCTTTATCCCTTCGTTATTCCGAAGAAATTCAGCTCCCGGATATGGTCGAGCTAAGGCTCTAACTAGGTTAGCGATTGTCTTTGCGGACATTCGCCAGTCAATCAGGCCATCGCATTGACTCCGTTTGCGCCATACATTGGCTAGATGGTGATTTTGTTTCTGTGGATTCAGGGTTCCCTTAATCAACTCTGGAATAAAATCTGTGAGTTGTTTCAGTGCGTTTTGCGTCATTTTCCTGTAAAGCGTTCCTGCGTCATCTTCAGGATTAATTTTTAGGCGGAACTGAGAAATGATATCCCCTGAGTCTGCTCCCTCGTCCATCAAGAAAAAAGTAGTGGCTGTTTCGCTCAAACCAAGAGCTAAAGCCCAAATCAGTGGGTGTCTTCCTCGATTGGCTGGCAAAGCTGCTGGATGAAACCCAATTACCCCCAACGGTGCTGCTTTTAGAATTTCTGCCTTTAGTAAATTTGACCAACCTAAACAAAAAACCACATCTGGCCCGCACTTTTTTATCCATTCTAATGAAGCTGAGGTGTTTACGTTTTGAGTCACTAAGACGGGTACACCTTTAGATTCGGCCAATGGTTGGAGGTTTGCGTGATCAGTATTTAAACCTGTATAATCTCGAGTAATAACTCCAACTACTTCAAGTTTCAGATCAAATAAATGTGCAAGACACTTTTTTGAAAATTTTACACTTCCTATAAAAAGAATCTTCATACTAAACAAGATTGTAGAATTTTTTTTTCAAGAGTAGTTCAGGTTCGGCGGTCTCAAGTATTTTACAAATACTTTCGGCCGAACCGCCCACACCATATGGATTTACCGTTTCCCTTAAAATTGGTCTAAATTCATTACTCAGTGCTCGCCTTATCGCAGTCTTGATCGCATTTTTTTCAGGCTCGCAATCAATCACAGACTCTGCCTTGATTCTGCCAAGTTGTCGGTCTCCAATATTGATAGTAGGAATCTTAAACGAAGGCGCTTCTAAAAGTCCACTTGATGAATTTCCTACCACAATATCGACGTGATTGAGTGCAGAAAGATACCGTAATTGACCGAGTGAAACGAACGCGATGGCCTTGCTAGGGTTTTGCGCGACATATTCGTCAATCATTTTGATTAAAATGCGACCATCTGTATCTGCGTTTGGCTTTGTGATGATTACTTTCATTTCATCGAATTCATCCAGTGCCTGAAGTAGAGAACGGAACTGTTTTTCTGCAGATAAATTCTCCAGTGTAACAGGGTGAAACGTGACAATTGCATTGCGTTCACCCAATTTAAACTTCAAGGATGATTCGAACGCCGCACGGTCGAGAAAATCCATCCTCTCAATATGATCCATTGCCATTCCCCCGACATTAAAAACAGTGTCGGGCACTTCTCCAAGTTGTATGACTCGTTTGCGGTAATCCTCTGCTGCCGTGAAATGGAGGTGTGCCATTTTAGTGATAGAATGTCGAATAGCTTCGTCAATCAGACCTTCGGTTGCCTCTCCCCCATGAATGTGAGCAATGGGAATTCGGGCAATCATGGCTGCTGATGCCGCAGCCAACGCCTCATACCGATCACCAAGTAGAACCAAAAAATCGGGGCTAAGCTCGTTGAAAGCATCTGCCATACCAATCAATGCCAAGCCGATTGATTTGGTAACCCCTACCGGGGTGTCTGAGGACAGAAGCATTTCTACCTTGCGATTGATAATAAATCCAGCTTTGTTGATTTCTCGATAGGTAAGTCCGTATTCAGGCGATAAATGCATTCCAGTTGCGACTATCTGCAATTCTAATTGTTCGGAACAATTTATTTGTTCCATCAGATACTGCAGCAAACCAAACTCAGCACGCGTTCCTGTTACAACGCAAATTTTTCGCTTTTTTACCATTCTATTAATTCGTCTCTCTCAAATGTTCGGACTGCCTTACTACCAATCAACTGATCCCATAACATCGGAGATAGTCCACTTCCAGGACGCTTGACGGCGAGATTACCTGCAGTAAGTGTTTCACCTTTTTGTATCTGAATACGGGCCACGATTGATTTTCGAACACCAATGATATTGGATTTTTCCCGCTCATTAGCCCTCTTTAATCCATCTCCCATGGCTCGCTCAATATTGCGTATGGCTGTCACCATGCTCTGAAGCTCATTCGGTTCTAGACTAGCGGCATGATCCGGCCCGGCCATTCCACGATCCAGAGTAAAATGTTTTTCGATAACCGTCGCCCCAAGTGCTACCGCAGCAATCGGTACCTCAATCCCCCGCGTATGATCACTGTAACCGACCTCTACGTGGAAAGCATTGCGAATGGTCTGCATGGCGTTGAGATTGACAAGCTCCATCGGGGTCGGGTATTCGGTGCTACAATGTAAAACAGTAAGGTTAGAGCGCTTTAAACCAACGGATTCAAATACATCGATCGCAGAGGCGATTTCCGCCATGTTTGCCATTCCTGTGGATAGGATGACAGGTATGTTTTTCCCGGCAACATAGCGTAGATAAGGAAGATTAGTAATTTCTCCTGAAGGCACCTTGAGGTATTCGACTCCTAATTCACAAAGCATGTCTATACTCAAAGTGTCGAATCCCGTAGAAAGGAACCTAATCCCAAGCTGCTTACTACGCTTGACCAGCTGTGAATGCTGTTTTTTTGAAAGCTCTAACCGACGCAACATATCGAGTTGCGATTCGTTGGTGTCGGTTGATAACTTTTGGTAATTTACTTTTTGAACGGCTGCTG
>Ga0055584_100008454_pt1 | contig 10099 bp, 9 predicted proteins | sample OSDHelmetaG_FD_58716 | JGI IMG/M metagenome (GOLD analysis project Ga0055584, IMG submission 58716) | Pelagic marine sediment microbial communities from the LTER site Helgoland, North Sea, for post-phytoplankton bloom and carbon turnover... | ecosystem: Environmental > Aquatic > Marine >...
GGCGTAGTCTCCGACGCTCGCGCGCACCACGCCCGCCATGGGCAGCAGCACGGGGTCGTTGGGGTGCACGTCGAGCGCCTGCACCAGCATGGTGTCGGCCTGCCGGGTGAAGCCCCGAGCCGCTCGAACTTGTACGTTGTCGGCCCACGACGCGGCCGAACCCGCCGGCGCCGAGCCGCCCTCCATGCCGGGCAAGGTGAGCGGCGCGCCGCCGCCCAACGGTGCGGCCAGCGCGGCCGCGAACAACACAGCGAAGCCCTTCATGGGGGGTCCCTCCACGACAAGAGCCGGCTTGCAGGCAAGCCGGCTCCGGGGGAGCGCTCCGACCCGAAGGTCGAGGCGCGCCGATGACAGCGTCTAGTACTCGTAGTCCGCCGCGCCGTAGTTCACGCCGAGGTAGTCCCCGTCGTTGATGGCGAAGGTGTTGTAGTACTCGATGGTGCCGCCGCCGATGTACGACGTGAAGCCGTAGACGTACCACGAGCCCTCGGACTCGATCTTGACCACGTCGTAGTCGCCGTAGCCCTCGAAGTAGTACGAGCCGCCGATGCCGAGCGTGGTGGTGAAGGGGTCTTCGCCAAAGCCACAGTCGTTCAGGTCGATGTTGTTGGTCACATCGAACGAGGCGATGCAGTCGTCGCAGTTGGACGAGGCGACGTCACCGGCCTGCAGCCAGTAGGTCGAGCAGTAGTAGGTGGAGCCCTCGGCGTCGTAGACGTCGATGTAGCGCTCGCCGTCCCACGCGGAGTCGCCGCCGCCGCCGCCGTCAGCGCCGTCGCCGCCATCAGCGCCGTCACCGCCGCCGTCTGCACCGTCGGAGCCGCCATCGGCGCCGTCGGAGCCGAAGCCGGTGGTCTCCTCCTCTTCTTCCTCTTCGTCGTCCTTGTCGGTCTCGAAGCAGGCGGTGGTTGCGATCGCGAAGAGGCCGGTCAACAACCAGCCGTAACCCTTGATGTATGCCATTCCACGTCTCCTGAGTCTAGATGGAGGCGGGCGCACTATAGCACCCAAGGTGGGTCATGGCGCGCGTCTCGGTGATAATCTGCCCACGGCGCCCCGTCTTCCGGGGGGGGTAGGGGCCCGAGGTGGCCGCTGCGGTCGGCACGATTGGCGCGCAGGGGCCGGGCGCCAAATCCCCGGTGAGGGCGGAGATCGCGCTGCTCCGCTACGCTGAAGGCCGTCGCTGGATCGCTGGAGCCCCCGTGCCGCGCCCGCCCGCCGTCGCCCCCGCCGTCGCCGCCCTTCGCGGCGGGGTCTTCAGCCGCCTGGCCCACCGCATCGCCCAGCTCGACGGCGAGGTCTACCCGCTGCACGTGGGCGACACCTGGCTCGAGCCGCTCGCGGGCGGCCGCATGCAGGATCTCACCACCCACGCCCTGCCCGCGCTGCACCGCTACACCCGGCCCATGGGTCACCCCCGGCTGGTGGCGGCCGCTGCGGCCCGGTGGGGCGTGCCCGGCGATCGGATCCTGGTGTCGGCGGGCGCAACCGGAGGCCTGTCTGCGGCGGCCGGAGCGCTGCTCGCTCCGGGCGACGAGGTGCTCGTGCTGGCGCCGTACTGGCCGCTCATCCCCGGTGTGGTGGCGACCCGCGGTGGGGTGCCGGTCGAGGTGCCCTTCTACGATCGACCCGGCAGCGTGGCCGCCCGGCTGGCGCCGCACGTCTCCTCCCGCACGGTGGCGCTCTACCTCAACACCCCCGCCAACCCCTCGGGCCACGTGCTCTCTCGAGAGACCCTCGCCGAGATCGCCGACTTCGCCCGGGCCCACGAGCTGTGGATCTGGTCGGACGAGGTCTACGAAGACTACGTCTACGACGGCGAGCACGTGCCCATGCGCGCGCTGGCGCCCGAGCGCACCCTGACCGCCCTGAGCTTCTCGAAGGCCTGGGGCATGGCGGGCAACCGCTGCGGCTTGCTGCTGCTCCCCGACGCACCGGGCGTGGTGTCGGCGGTGCGGAAGGTGAGCCTGCACGCCACCTATGCGGCGGGCACCGCCAGCCAGCTCGCGGCGGCCGTGGCCCTCGAGTCGGACGGCGCCTGGCTGCGAGCGGCCCGCGCCGCCTACCGAGACGCCGGGCGCGCCGCCGCCGCCTCGCTGGGGCTGCCCCCGCCAGCGGGTGGCACCTTCTTGTTGGTGGATGTGTCGGCCGCCCTCGAGCGCCGCGATGCCGAAGGCCTGCACCGGTTCTTGGTGCGCTGCGTCGAGCGCAACCTGGTGCTGGCGCCGGGCTCGGCCTGCGGCGCCGCCTACGGCCAGCACGTGCGCCTGTGCTTCACCGCGGCTCCCCCCGACGTCGTGGCCCGCGGCGTGGCGGTCCTGGCAGACCTCCTGGGACGCCCCGCCCCATGAGCGACCGACCCCTCCCCACCCCTCCCGTCGCCCAGGCGCTGGTGGGGGTCGTGCTGGCCGCGGCCCTGCTGGCTGGCCTGCGCGACGTCGCCTTCAAGGTCGCGCCCGCCGCCTCGGCGCCCTTCACCGGCGCGGTCGATGCCACCCTGGGCCCGGTCCAGCACCTCATCGGCTATCGGCAGTGGTGGACGATGTTCTCCCCCAGCCCGCCCCGAAATAGCCGCGGCGCCCAGGTCGAGGTGATGGGCACCGACACCCGCTGGCGGGTGGTCACTGCGCCCACGCTCCCCGGCGCTGGAGAGGTGCAACTGGGGTACCGGCGCATGGGCAAGTTCGAGCGCAACCTCATCAAGGACAAGGACACGGCCGCCGACCTGCGCGAGGCGGTCGCGCGCAGGCTGTGCGCCTCTGAGGTGGGCGGTCAGCCCGCCGTGGGGGTGCGCATCACGCGGGTGGAGAAGGTCACGCCCCCGCCCGGGGGCGCGCCCGCCGCCTGGGAGCGCCGCGTGCAGCTGGAGCACTGGTGCCGGTGACCCCCCTCGATCGCGCCCGCCGCTGGCTCTTCGGGCCGGTGGACGCCCGCGTGGTGGGGTGGATGCGCGCCAGCCTCGGGGCGCTGCTGGTCACGAGCCACCTCGCCTATGCGCCCGAGCTCGACGCCCTGTTCGCCCCCGACGCGCTGCTCACCCAGGGCCTGTTTCGGTCCGACACGCGGTGGCTGGCCTGGTATCGGCTGGTGCCCGACGCCGCGTCGCTGGACCTGCTGCACGGCGCGCTGGTGGTGCCGGCGCTGCTGGTGCTGGTGGGGCTGGGCGGTCGGGCGAGCCTGCTGCTGGCCCTGCTGGCCCAGCTCGCGCTGATGCACAGCAACGGGCTGGCCCAGAACGGCGGCGACCGGCTGCTGCGCATGTGGACCCTGTGCATGCTGGGCTCGAACGGCACGGCCGCGGTGGCGCTTGACGCCTGGTGGGCCCGCCGCCGAGGGCGCGTGCCGCCCGCGGTGGTGTCGGGGCTGGCCGTGCGGCTGGTGCAGCTGCAGCTCGCTTGGATGTACTGCTCCACCGGCCTGGCCAAGCTGGGCGGCTCCACCTGGCGGTCGGGCGACGCCCTGTACTACGCGCTGCTGGCCGAGCACTTTCAGCGGGTCGGCGGGCTGTTCACCCCGGAGCGCCTGGGGGCCGGGGTGGCGCTGTGGATCACGCGGCTGGGCACCTGGCTGGTGCTGGCCTGGGAGGCGGGCTTTCCGCTGTGGGTGGCGTGGCGCCGCACCCGCTGGGTGGCGCTGGCGCTGGGCGTCGTGTTTCACCTGGGCATCTTCGCCACGATGATGGTCGGCACCTTCTCGGTCGTGTCGATGTGGGGATACCTGGCCTTTGTGCTGCCGGCGCTGCCGGCGCTGGGACGAACCGGCCCCGCGGTGATCCCGGTCAGAGCGACGCCGACCCGCCGCCCGCCTCCGGGATCTGCGGGTTGAAGGCTGCGCCGCTCCTGCCTTACGGTGCCCGTCCAGGAGCCCGCATTGTCTGCCACCCCCCCCCGCTACGCCATCGGCCCCCTCCGCCGGGTCATCTTGAGCCTCGCGGTGATGTGGCACCTGCTGGCCTCCACCGCCCACTACTTCCGCAGCACCGACCTCGGTCGAGACCTGCGCAAGTACACGCGCAAGTACGAGAGCGCGCTGGGGCTCAGCCAGAACTGGAACATGTTCGCCCCCAACCCCCCGCGCTCCTCCATCTGGCTCGAGACCAAGGCGCTGCTGAAGAGCGGTGAGTGGATCGACGTGCCGCGGGTCACCGAGAACGCCGACGGCCCGGTGCGCCTGCGCTACTGGCGGGGCGGCAAAGAGGAGCGCTACCTCTTCACCGACGAGAAGAAGGGGCTGCGCCGCCGAAAGACCGCCCGCATCTGCGATCGCTATGAGGCCGAGGGCGTGCCGGTGGTCGCCGTGAAGTACCGGCGCGCGTGGCTGCGCACGCCCAAGCCCGAAGACGCCCGCGACGGCGCCGCCGCGAAGCTCAGCGGCAAAGACCTGGAGCAGTACCCATGTCGCCGGTAGGCCCTCGCACCCGCGCCGGAAAGATGGCGTCCTGGCTGCGCGACCTGCCGGCCCACGTCCGGGGCCTGCCGGGCGCCTGGCAGCGCTTCTGGTTCGCCGGCGTCGACGCCCGCATCCTGGGCCTCATGCGCATCCTGCTGGGCCTCATCGCCCTGTCCACCCACATCACGCTCTACGGCGAGCTGCCCTTCGTGCTGGGTCCGCAGGCCGAGCTGTTCAGCAGCTCGTCGCTGCACAGCTGGACCAACTTCTCGATCTACGATCAGGTGGAGTCGGTCGAGGCGCTCCGCCAGCTGCACACGCTCTTCCTCATCCCCCTGGTGCTGATGATCCTGGGTGTGGGTGGGCGGCTGGGCTGCCTGGGCGTGCTGCTCTGGTACATGTCGCTGCACCACGGCAACACCTGGATGCTCAACGCCGGCGACCGGCTGGTGCGGCTCTCGTGCTTCGCCATGCTCTTCACCGCGCACACGAGCGCCTGGTCGGTCGATGCGTGGGTGATGCGCAAGCTCGGGCGGCCGCTCCGTCGCATGCTGCCCATGACCACGCACCGGCTGGTTCAGATCCAGATCGCCTGGATGTACATCGCCACCGGCGTCGCCAAGTGGGACGGGGCGCACTGGCACCGCGGCACGGCGCTGTACTACACCATGAACACCGAGGTCTTCCAGCGCTTCCCGGGGCTGCTGTCCTACGAGTTCTTCGCGTCGTGGCCGGTCTACATCATCCTGGTCATCGGCACCTGGGTGACGCTGTACTGGGAGCTCCTGTTCCCGGCGCTGGTGCTGTGGCGGCCCACGCGCATCCTGGCGCTGTGCATCGGCGTCTTCGTCCACACGGGCATCGCGGCCACCATGATGGTCGCCAGCTTCAGCTTCGCCTCGCTCTGGGGCTACATCGCCTACCTCGACCCCGACCGGCTCTCGCGCCTGTTCGACCGGGTGGAGCGGCGGCTGGGCCTGGCGCCGCCAGAGCCCCCGCTGTCGCCCGAGGCTGGGCCTACGCCCCCGCCCGACGGGCGATCGGCCGCCCCAGCCTGACCGGCTCCCCCGGCTGAATGGTCCAGTCCAGCGCGCCCTTCTCGGCCAGCAGGATGACCGTGCTCCCCAGCTCGAAGCGGCCCAGCTCCTGGGCCCGGTCGAAGGGCGGGGCCGGGTCGAGCGCCTGGTGCCGGCCGGCGCCGCCGGTGTTGGTCACCGCGTCGTCGAGCACGGTCGACATGCGGCCCACGCCGAAGGCGCCCACCATGACCTCGGCCATGGGGCCGAAGGGCGTGTCGAGGTGGAAGACCAGCCGCTCGTTGACGCCGAAGAGGTCGCGCACCTTGCGCGTGGCGGCCGGGAAGACCGGCCACAGGGCGCCTGGCAGGTAGGTGGTGGCCGCGATGGTGCAGTCGGCCGGCACGTGAACGCGGTGGTAGTCCTTGGGGCTCAGGTAGAGCACCGCGAAGGTGCCGCCCTCGAAGCGGGCGCCCAGCTCGGCGGGCACGCCGGGGGTGCGGGGATCGCCCACGCCCACCAGCAGCGGCACGCTCGACCGCTGGCCGTCGGACTGCACGAAGGTGCCGTCGATGATGTCGCCCACGGTGTGCACGCGGGCGTCCACCGGGCTGACCAGCGCGTCGGGGTCGGGGTCTACGGGCCGCACGCCGGGCTTGAGCCCGCGCACGAAGAACGACGCGAGGCTGTCGAAGTCGTCGATGCCCCCCTCGCACTCGGACAGGTCCACCTGGTACTTCTTCACAAACCACCGCACCAAGGCGCGGTGCAGGAAGCTGGGCAGGCGGATTCGGGCCCCGCGGCCCATCAGGCGGGCGGTGGGGTTCTTGGGGACCACGCTGAGCATGGACACGATGAGGGCGTCTTTCACGGTGCACCAGGGATCGGGGCCGGCGGGGTGGCCGGCGACGGGTGGGGTCCTTATCGTCCGAGCGCTGCCCCACCGAGGCGCCCATGTACCCCACCTTCTTCGAGTCCGCGGCCGTGTCGCTGCACACCTGGGGCTTGATGGTCACCCTGGCCTTCACCGCCGCCGCCGGTGTGGCCCACTGGCGCGCCCCGAAGGTGGGGATCGACCCCGACAAGCTGGTGTCGATGTATGTGGTGCTGGCGGTGACCGGGCTGGTGGGTGCGCGGCTGCTCCACTTCCTGTTCGCGGAGCGCGAGGCCTTCTTGGCCGACCCCCTCATCTTCTTCTCGTGCGCGGGCGGCTGGGCCTTCTACGGCGGCGCCATCGGCGGCGGGCTGGGCGCGGTGTTGGTGGCCCGCGCCCGCAAGCTGCCCGTCTGGAAGCTGGCCGACGTCTTCGCCCCCAGCCTGATGCTCGGCTACGCCATCGGCCGCATGGGCTGCTTCGCGGCGGGGTGCTGCCACGGCGGCGTGCTCGACCAGCCGGTCCTCGACACCGTGCTCTCGCTGCCGGCGGGTGAGATCTTGCGGGTGGAGGGGGCCCCCTGGCTGGCGCTGCAGTTCACGCCGGGGGTGGGCGTGGGCGCCCTCCGCGGCCAGCCGCTCTTCCCCAGCCAGCTGCTCGAGATGGGCGTCGGGATTGTGCTCTTCGGGCTCTTGAGCTGGATGTGGCGCAGCGGCCGGCGCTTCGACGGGCAGGTGGTCGCCGCCCTGCTGGTGGCCTACGCCGGCATGCGGTCCTTCACCGAGCAGTTTCGGGGGGATGCCATCCGCGGCCTGTACGACCTGGGCCCCGTCAGCCTGTCCACCAGCCAGATCGTGAGCGTGGCCATGGTGGTTCTGGCGGCGGGCCTGGTGGCGTGGCGCCTGCCCAAGGGCCTCGCCCCCGAGGCCCCCTTCGAGCCCCCCGAGCCCGTGGTCTGAGCCGCCTGCGCGGCCTCAGACCGGCGGTCGGTCGGGCACCTGGCGCATGCGGTCCTCGAAGCCGGGGTCTCCGAGCTGGGGCAGCGCGAGGTGCTCCCGGTAGATCCGGTGCATGTTGAAGCGGCTGCGCAGGTTCATGAGGTTGGTGTACATGCCGGTCTGCGCGCGGTCGGTGAACAGGATGGCCGCCGAGGGCTGAAACTGGCGGGGGCGCCGCAGGCCCTTGAGCAGCACCTTGGTGAAGAGCTGGTGGTTGTCGCCGCGGTCGAAGTCGAAGACCGCGTCTTCGAAGAGGAAGGGCCCGAACGAGGCCCGCACTTCGGCGTAGAGGTCGGCCTGGTCGGCCACCTGGGCGCCGGGCCGCTGCAGGCCCAGGCGCTCCAGCCCGCGCTGCACGGCGGGGTGGTCGGCGTCGCGGAAGGCGCGCATGGTGTCGCGGTAGTCGGCGGCCACCTGCTGGGGGAAGGCCTTGACGCAGCCAAAGTCGTAGACCACCACCTCGCCGGTCTTGCGGAAGGCGAAGTTGGCGGGGTTGGGGTCGGCGTGCACCGCGTGCAGGGCGAAGATCTGCTTGAAGATCATGTGCGCCAGCCGCTCGCCGAGGAGGTCGCGCGTGGCCTGGTCGTAGCCGGCGGCGTCCATGTCGCTGATCTGGTCGCCGGGCTCGTAGGTGAGCGTGAGGATGCGGCCCGAGCTGCGCTCGCCGACCACCTCGGGGATGACGAGGTGGGGGTCGTCTCTGTGCAGGGCCCGAAACCACCGCACGTTCTGGGCCTCGTTGGTGTAGTCGGTCTCTTCGCGGAGGCGGTCGCGCAGCTCGGCGAAGAAGGCGTCCAGCGCTTCTTTGCGGGACGAGATCAGGCCCGACGCCCGCAGGGCCAGCTTGAGGTGGGCCAGGTCGGAGTCCACGCTGCCGTCGACGCCTGGGTACTGCACCTTGACCACCACCTCGCGGCCATCGTCGGTGCGGGCGCGGTGCACCTGCCCGATGGACGCGGCGGCGAAGGGCTCGCGGTCGAAGCGGTCGAAGAGCAGCCCTGGGGGCTGGCCCAGCTCGGACTCGATCTGCTGCTCGATGACCGCGTAGGGCACCGGCGGCGCGTCTCGCTGCAGGCTGGAGAGCGACGACATCAGCTCGGGGGGGAGGATGTCGCGGGCCACGCTGGCGAGCTGGCCCACCTTCATGGCCGCGCCCTTCAGCTCGCCCAGGGTCTGGGCGATGAGCTCGCCGGAGCGCGCGTCGGTGCGGGCGCGCTGCTCGGCCTTGCCCTCGGCGTCTTGAAAGAGCCCCGCGAGCTGGCCGCGGGCCGAGTTGACCGCGACCGACGCCGACATCTTCGACAGCTTCATGAAGCGCTGCCGCCGGCTGACCGGGCGGGGGCTGTCGTCACTCATGGGGCGGCTCCGGGCAGGGGGGAGGGGACCGTACCGCGCGGAGCCGCGCGTGGGCGGGGGCCCGCGCGTGGGCGGGGGCGGGGGCCGCTCGCGTGGGTCCGGAGCGGGGCCGCGGTTCGGTCATCGGCCCGACTCCACCGTGACCGTCACGGTGTCTCGGCCGACCTCTCGGCCCCACAGATCGGTCGCCGACAGCGTCACGGCGTTCGCGCCCGGGGCGAGGGGGAGCGAGAGCGTCCAGGTCGCCTCGTCCACCCAGTCCAGCTCGGCCGCCGCATCTTCGCCGACCACCGTGATCGACCGGACGTCCACCCAGGCCTGGCCTTCGAGGGTGACGGTGGCGACGGGGCTGGTGAAGTCCTCGCCGCCGTTCGTGGTGATCTCGAAGGGCAGGCTCGGGAACCGGGCGCGCACCGACTGGGACGACCCCTCGAGGACGTGGGCCGACCGGGCGTCCAGGTAGGCGCAGTGGCTGTCGAAGTCCTGGCGGGGGAGCAGGTCGGCCAGCTGCGCGCACCAGGGGCCCAGGTAGGCGGTGGTATACGAGCCCTCGATGAGGTCGAGCAGGTGGCCGTAGTAGACGCGGCTGTGCGCGGGGTCTTCGAGCAGTCGCGCCAGGTCGGCGTTGCCCACGATCGGCATGGTGGTGCCGCCGAAGTAGTCGAGGTCGTGGGGGAAGTAGAGCACCCGCCCGTCCGACGGCCGCACGTAGAACTGGGCGTTGTGCTGGCTGCCGGCGCCGCCGTACTGATCGTGGACGCCCGCGAGGGTGGCCATGGCATAGCCCCGCAGCCACTGATCGGTGTCGATGACCCCCCCGACCTCGTCGAGGAACGGGTCGAGGGACAGCGAGAAGACCCGACCCAGCTCGAGGATGGCGCTGTAGTCGTCTCGGCGGGCGTTGTTCTTGATCAGCCAGATCCAGCGCCAGTCCTCCTTGTCGGCGCCCAGATCGGTGATGGGCGCGCCCACCACGCGGTCGGGCTGGGGGCGCTTGAGGCCGTCGTCGGCGCCGTCGTCGGTGGAGGTCGGGTAGTAGATGAGCTCGTACTCGAAGCGCGTTCCGTCGGCGCCGTCGTCGAACTGGGCGTCGAGCACCAGCCCGCTGAAGCGGTCGAGCTGGAGCTCCGCGGGGCCGGTGTAGGCGGAGGTCGGCGCGATGAGCTGCACCAGATCGTTGTGCTCGCCCGACACCGACCCCGCGGCGGTCATGGCGAGGTTGAGCAGCACCTCGCGCTGGCCGAAGCCCGTGCCCTCGCTGCGGTCGAGCATGACGCTGGTGTGGCTGCCCCGGAAGGGGTGGTCGTCGGCGAAGCGCAGGGCGTAGCCCACCCGCAGGTCGGAGGGGCGGCCCCGCTGGCTGCCCTTGAGCCGCACCCCGACGTCGTAGAAGACCTCGGACTCGCGGTAGACCACGGTGGCGCCGACCGGGTCGTTGCTCATGAGGTGGACGTCGCGGTGCAGCC
>Ga0055584_100008457_pt1 | contig 10098 bp, 2 predicted proteins | sample OSDHelmetaG_FD_58716 | JGI IMG/M metagenome (GOLD analysis project Ga0055584, IMG submission 58716) | Pelagic marine sediment microbial communities from the LTER site Helgoland, North Sea, for post-phytoplankton bloom and carbon turnover... | ecosystem: Environmental > Aquatic > Marine >...
ACTTACTTTGGGATACAGCGTTAGTGCAGGAGTATGGCAGAGCAGATATACATTCTATCCTGATATGTACGCTGATCAAAACGGGACTATGTACAGCGCACTGTACGTAGACCCAGAGGAGAACGATAACGCCATTATATTTCATTCCCACACCAACGACACCAACAGAAACACGTTCTACGGGACATCAGCGCCATCAGTGGTCAGAGTTGCAAGCAACTACAGCCCCAGTATGGTAAAGGTGTTTAACGCTTTGTCTTTAGAAGGGGATAGTGCTAACTGGGTTGCAGACCCTATTGTGACCGACCTCAATAGCAACGCTCAGTCCTTAGGATTTGTAGAAAAGGAAGGTAGCTATTACTCGTTTATCACTAGGGACGAGAACGGAACCAAGCATATCACTGGCGTGGGCAGGGTCGCGTCTTTTACCTCCAGTCAGATAACCTTTGAAAACAGAGTGAACAGAAACTCAATACCATACGGAAGCAACATAAGAGGCATCTCTAGTTCTGGAGAGTCCTACCTAGCTCTAACCGCTCTTGCCACCGACGTAACTTTTTCTAGGTTTGTTGACCCCTATACTATTGAGGTTGAGGGAAATATAAACACTTTAAACCAAAACCTTGTTGGAGGCGAGGTGGTTGCTGTTTCTGAGGCCACTATAAACGGAGACCCAGTCCGTGGACACTGGGCTGATATAACACTAACTAACAACCAGACCACTGCGTTTGAGCTGTACTGCGTTAACACGCATATTGCTCGTTCCAAGCAGGATCACGCAGCTGGCCAGCAATAACTATATTTGTAACATGCTAGACCCAATTACTTTATCGCTCATAGGATCTACTCTAGGTGAGGGCATATCCGCCCTTGGTCAAAGCAAGGCTTTGAAAGAACAAGAGGCTCGATATAAAGAGCTGGGTGCCGCAGGAGAGACTGAGGCTGCTAGGTTGAAGACTCAGAGAGAAGGCATGTACGGTGTTGGGCCCACGATGCGTAAGTACATGCAATACGCAATGCAAGACCCGACTGCCGACCTGCAAAGGCAAGAGGCCCAGCGTCAATCTGGCACGGCTGTAGGGGCTTTGAAGGCTGGAGGGGCTAGAGCTGTTCTCGGAGGCCTTGGGGCTCAACAACAACAGGCTGCTTCGCTTATGGCTGATATTGGGGCAGCGGAGTACGGGAGGAAGACAGGGGCTATGTCTAAGGTCGGTCAGATAGAAGAGCAGCTTAGAAGGGAGCAAAGAGGGGATATCGGCGTTGATCTTCGTATGGCTAGAGCTCAGGCTAGATCTGGCATGGAAGGGGCCTTCCAGGCTGGTCAGCAGCGCAGGCAGGTTGGTTACGACTTCGCTTCTGGTTTGGCTAGTACGGCGGGTCAAGCTGCTGGAGCTGGGTTGTTTAGCAAAGACGGAATTGACCCTGACTTGTTTAACTCTTTAGATTTTGGAGGGGGCCTTGAGGGTCTTCAACAAGCGGCTGGGACGCCAAATCAATTAGCTGAAATGGAAAGACTCAAGGCGGCATTGCGGGCGGCAGGAATTGATGCAGCAGGAGGTAAAGTAAAGAAGACTCCTGGTGAGTTTTCTCACAGGTCCAATCCAATAGACGTTATGCAAGACGGAGCTAAGATTGGTGAGTTGACAGGAGGTGAGTATGTACTTAACCCAGAGCAGGCAGCGGCTATTGCAAAGCAAAGCAAATACGCTTCTCAGCTCTTTAAGAAGTTTGATAAGCAATCACGATGAGCACACTTTACGGAAAAGTAGATCTTGGCAACCCTGAAAGACAAGAGTTTTTTGGGGAAGCTAGAAAGCAACTGCAGCAATACATAAACCTTCAGGATGCAGAAAAAGCAGCTGAAGAAAAGGCTATGCAGGATGCTGGTGATGTGCCACCTCTATCTTCCGTTGGGTTGTACCAGAGGGACTTCGACGCGGCCCAACAGATGGCTAATATCCTGAAGGACAAGAAGTCAGATATGCTTGGCACCGAAGAAGGTAGGAGGCAGTATCAAAGAGGGCTTGACGAGCTTAGCGGTTTTCTTTCAGACAGAAAGACGTATTACAATACCACACATCCCATCCTGGTTCAGAACACCAGCCTAAAAAAAGCAGGTAAAAATCCTAATGAGTGGGCCACCAATGGTCTTATGGATGGCAGGACTTTGGATGAGTACATAGCAAAAACTGCAGAGTTAGACACTAATAGATTTAACGTTAGATTCGACAACGGAAGTTTTGTACTGGCCGATCAAAACGGAGACCACGTCTCAAACGACCCGTCCCTAATGGATTTGTCTTGGTTTGATGATAACAATTATCTCGTTCAAACCCCTCCAGTTCGGCCTGAGGACTTCTACAACGTAAACAGACTTAGCAACGAAAGTAGATTTAAGAACAGGGCAGAGGTTGTAGACTGGGCGGAAAGCACGATCATGACAGATCCTGGCGGCCTGAAGAGCCGCGACGCTGTCAGGTGGTTCGTCAGTAGTGAGGAAAACCAGAACGCGGAAAAGCCTCTTACCGAGAAACAGGTTCTGGAGTCTCCTAACGCTATAGAAAGGGCAGCAAAAGCTTACGCGGAAGCTTCTGTACCAAAGAGTTGGAGCGCGTTTAAGAAAGAAGATAAAAAGGATTCAGCATCAGAAAAGCAAAAAGACGCTCTTAATTCGTTAGCCGAGGGTATAGAGACTAGAATGTCTGTGACAACAATGACGGATAATGGAGAGCAGAGCGTTCAGGCCACATACGCACCTCTTGTCAGCGCTGCTATTGACGTAGGGTGGTCAGGCGGGGCTGACGGAGAGGGTAAAAAATACAGGGTGGACGGAATATACTTAGATGACCAGTCGAACCCGATAATATCTTTGATAACATCTAGTGGAACAGAGTATGTGACTGTAGGGTTTGATGACGATTTGTTTAAAGAAGTCAACTCAAAGATGGCAACCAAGTACGGAAAGGGGGCTCTTCTTAATTTAGTAAGGCAAATGGATTAATTAGTATCTTTGGAGTCAAGGTACTAATCCATGAACGAGGACTTCAACAGCATTATCGCTCAATACAGGCAGGAGGGGCGAGACGATAATTATATAGCAAGAAAAATTTTTCTTAACGGAGAGTTCAGCGGTCAGTTTGAAGACGCGCTGAATATTGTCTCTTCGTTTAAAAAAAAAGAAGAGGCGGAACCATCAGCCCCATCAGAGTCACCAGAGCCGACTCAAGAGTTCACACCTATTACCTTGGGTTCAGTATCGGAAGCTACAGCTTCGGGATCTACCTCTCAAGGGGTTGAACCACCTGAAACTGTATCTCAACGAGTTGATAGCGCTTCATTTATACAAAGCCTTGGAGAGGAATTTCAGGGCAGGTACATAGAAGACAGGGACTCTACTATTCAAAGTATTCTTTCTGAAGACGAGGACTTTGCTGCAAAAATTTCTGAGATTAAAGCCTCTGACAAAGAGCAAAGACAAAAGAACTATCTGATCGAAACCGCCTTTAGAGCTCGGTTTGATGAAAAGAGAAGAGAGATAACAGAAGGGTACAGGGAAGAAATAATAGACAGGCTCCCTGAAGGCTCGGACCTTACCGATGTTTCTGACAAGTTATTTTCCGACTTCGGCCTTGCCGTTGACCTAGACGAAAACAGAGCTTATAACGAGGGTATTGGTGGAATAACTGGAATGGTTACTGACGCCGCTGTCCGTCTTGGGGGTATGATTGCGAGTCTCGGGTCTAGTATAGGTACAGCCGCGTTTGTTGCTCATGGAGGGTTTCCTGGGATGTCTTTCAAAGACAAGCTGGACTACGCTACAGCGACAAAAAAAGCAGCTCAGGAGGGTATTGACGACTTCGTTCGAGTCAGTACCACTCAATATGACCAGACCTTTACTGAGTCTATGTATAACGGGGACATAGGTCAGTCGTTTTCAAGGGCCGTTTCGACTACAGCTGAGTCGGTTCCTTACATCTTGTTAGCTATGGCTTCTGCGCCCGTATTGGGTGCCGTCGCCGCCACTGACTCATACATGTCCTCTAGGGCAGAGGATCTGTCCAGGATCGAAAACGGACTGGACCCTATGTATGACATGGACTCCACTAGTGGAGAGATAGCTAGAACTGGAGGCGCTCTTATTGATGGGGCATTGACTGCAGCAGCTGGTGGGGTACAAGCTAGAATAGCAGGGACCGCGCTAAGAGGGTTGGTTTCTAATCCAGCAACATCGCAAACAGCTGCTCAAGTTTTTAGGGGGTACCTAATGAAGCAGGGGGTGGACATATCTCTTGAGGGTGCCGTAGAGCTTGTTCAGGAGGTGTCTAATATGGCATACAAAGACGTGGTTGCGGGCGAAACGTACAGCGTCGAGCAATACGCAGAAAGAGCGTTAGAGTCGTTCCTCCTTGGCGCCGCAAGCTCTACCGTAATAGCCGCACCAGGTGCTGGATACACTGGGCTTCAAGCTGGAAGGGAACTGGTTTCTGGACCACAAGCTGCTGCAAATTCTAGGGTAGAGAATTCAAGCAAAAATACTGACATAGAGTCTCTTAACGCTGACCAAGGAATTTCTAAATTCGTAGACAGCTATGGGGCTGATAAAGCCGCAGACGCTAAGCAAAGAGAGTCTTTCTACACTATGCTGGCTGTTCGTCATGAGACGGACATGAATAGGATAAAGCAACTTGATCTTTCTTTAGAACAGGCTGTAGTAGAATATAATAAAGCAAGGGGTGAAGGCGGAGACCTCGGCCCTGCGACAGCTAAGATAGAAAGTATTGTAAGTCAAAGACAGTCTATAGTAGACTCTCATTCGAGCGAAAGCACATCGCTGACTTCTGAGGAGACTAGAAGGCTAGAGGATGGAAGGATAGCTAGAACTATAGACGTCCTTTCTGAAGACGTAGCGGTCCTTTCTGAGTCTGTTGCTGCTCAAGAGGAATACCTTGGGACCGAAGGGTTTGATCAGGGTGCCTACTTGGATGCCGTTCAGGAGAGGGACAACGCCGTAGACAGGAAGAAAGAGGCGCTCAGACTTGTAGGGGAACTTGGTAAAGCGAGAAAAGAAACTACTGAGGCATCTAGAGAAGCGGCTACAGAAGCTGCCGATATGTCTGCTGTAGAGCAAGCGGCTGAAAAAGAGTATCAGGCGGAGCAGGCCCTTAGGCTGCACCTAGGGATGAAGATTGAACCGATGGGGGAGATTGAGTCTAAGCCAGAAAAAACTCAAGAATACAATTCTTCTAGGCAGTTTGAAACCCATAAAGAAAATGGAGGCAGCACCTTTTCTCTAGATGGAAGAGACTTGATGGGGCAACCCAAGGCCAGCGTAAGCATCTTTCCAGAAAGGTCTAAGATCGTAGAAGGCAGGGAGATTACCCCAGAAGATCTTTCTGGATATCTCGAAGAGAATAAGGATATACTAGAAGGAAATGAAGATGTTCTGGCGGTAGGGACTTGGTTCGATGAAGAGTCTGGTAATACTTACATTGACATATCCGCAGTCCTCGATAAAGATATAGCCGTTAAGCTTGGCAAAGAATACAATCAGAAGGCGGTCTTTGACTTAGAATCTGTTAATGAAATTGACACTGGAGGTAGTGGGGAAGTCGAAGCGGGCCTAAAACCAGAGGTGGATAGGATAGCTGATATACGAACCTTTATTGCCCCAGCAGAAACTACTGTAGAGACAGAAAAGGCGGAGACAGAGGGGGTCGATGAAGAGGTTGAGGCTTCTGACGTCAGAGGTATTGAAGGTCAGTTTACGGAGTACGCCCCCCAGAAAGATGGAAGTATTGGGGTGCTGGCAAGAGGGCCATTAAAGTCTAAGTACTCAAGGTTTATTAATGGAAAGCTCGCCTCTACGTTTAACGAAAACTTTGGGGGTAAATTCAAGTTTGTAGTTCACGATACCGCAGAGTCTGGAGATAAAGCGGACAAAAAAGGACAGACTAAAAAACTAGGGCATGCAGTAATAAACCCCGATGGGTCTGTTGAGATTCATATAAATCCTTCTAGGTTTGAAGCAGCTGAGGCGGCAGGTAAAGACCCTATGGCAGTCCTCGTTGAAGAGGTGTTTCATGTAACTCTGTCCCCTGCTTTAGCTAAGCTGTACAGGACAAATAAGCCTGCATTAGATAAGCTCCTTTTGCAGATGGAGGCTCTAGCTAGAAAGACAGGTGACAAGGACCTTATAGCACAGGTAGAATCAAAAAAGGCCGCTTATGAAAGAGCTGGCGCCCAGGAGGGAGAAGTAATTGACGAGGCCCTTGCTGAGTACGTAGCCGAAATGATCGACTACGGATACGAGCCAACCATCATGGACAAGATCCGCGTGATTTTGAACAAGGTGATTAAAGCCTCCTCAGGTAAGAACGCCATAACTATTACTAGTCTTGACAGCGCTGAGAAGATTGTATCCGCCTTTAGCTCGATGGTGAGAGACGGTAGAGCCGTTAAGGTTGCAGAAAATGTAGTGGACAATACCACGGAAAGGTCAGCAATGTCTCCGTCTAAACTACCTGAAAATGAATCATTTGACATGACCTGGTGGCAACCAAGGATCTTCAGGTCTGGGCCTGAGGCTGGTCTGACAGGAGAGTCAACCTTTCAATATCAAACTTTTAATGGGAAGTGGCATTTTATTAATTGGTGGAAGCACGCCACTAAAATGGGGAGGCTCAACTTTACGGACTTTAGAGCAGAGATAGATGGAAAAGAGGTGGAGGTTAACGCCAACATCATGAGGAAGTGGAATATGAGGGCTCCGATAGATAGAGTGGCGGAACAGAAAAGAAACGACCAGAAGAAGAGACACATGACTCCTGCGCTCATCTCCTTTATCAATGAGCAGAGGCTTGCAGAAGAAAAGGCTCAGGGTAAGCCATACTACCTTAATCAGTCTAACGTAGGATGGTCTTACAAGATCGCCGTAGATGAGGCAAGATCCTTTGTAACAGGAGAGAAGACCGCAGCAATAAACGAAATACTAGAAGGTAAAAACGAAAGCAAGCCCGTTGAAGTTAGCAAAGAATACCAACAGATATTTAGAGAGGTTCTTGATGTAAATGACGTATCAAGAATCGTTGAGGCGATGGAAGCCAAGTACGGAAAGGAGTCAAGTATAGACCCTATAGAGAGGTCTGCTGTTTTTAGCTTTTTTAAATTCCTGGACAGTGAGTCATCACAAGAAGATTTTGAGTTAAAGCAAGAGCAGAAAAGAGACGCCATCTGCAGCATGGGGGGTCGGACCTGCTCTACAAACGATAAAGTAAGTCTGCTTCAGTATGAGTCTCACATGGTGAAATCTGAAATAGGGGATAACCCCTCTATGAAAGAGAGCGTTAGGTATGGAGCTAGGTCGTTAGATGTAGCGAAGAACCACCTGATGCTAGAGGGCTTTGATGTAAGCAAGGTAGTTGAGAACTACAACGAAGGAAAAGAAGTCCTTTACAGGAGGCTAGACGTAAACCCAGACATCAAGGTAGACCCCAGAGATTTTGACGGGGTATACGATCTTATAGTGTCCTACACTTCTAACGGGTCTCAGCTCGACCCTAACATCACCTTGGCTAATCAGCTCTTTACATCTGGAGTCATGAGAATGCAGAGTGGCGCTACAGACTTTATCTCCAAAGAAAGAATAAATGCTATAGCAGCTAAAGAAGCAGACGGGACTCTAGAGTCTGTAAACGGACAGAGAGCTGGAGCTATGGCTGGTCACCTTTCGGATATAAACGGAATAGTCAAGCAGTACCTGTCAAACGGAAAGTTTGATAAGGCAAGGTTCTTTGATGAAATGCGTAAAAGGGACAAAAATGGTGTCCCAGCTCTGGCTAAAAACATCGGAGAAAACACAGAGAAGCTTGCTGATCTGGTGCTAGGGAATATGGGGGACCCCGATGCCATCCCTATGGATAGCAATTTTAAGGATCAGTACAACATATACAGAGGTAAGTTTAGCCTTGTCGACTACTCCGAAGGTCTTGTTATTCCTACAGACGTTAGGGTTAGCGTGGTGGAAAGAATGAAGGCGCTAGGGAGAGGTGTTAGCGTAGCAAATACTGACCCTGAGCTGTTTGAAGAGATAAGGAGCATGAAGGCCAGCGGAGATGACAAGCTGGTATCTAGAGGAAAGCAGTTTTACGCCGAGCTTACTGGAAACAACTTAGCTGACCTCAGGGACTTTAATGTTAAGGATAAAAATCAAGCAAGAGGCTTTGTAAAGACTGTAGCCAAGGAGATGGGGCTCACCCCCTTCCAAGTCCAGCAACTGATGTATATGGATGGCATATACACATGGAACCTATATAGAAAAGGAGACAGGTTTGTAAGTGACTATAAGTCCGCTCAGGAAAGAAACCTTCAGCAAGACTTGTCTCCTATGGCTATCGATCGATCTTCCATCTTCCCAGAAGGAACTCAGATGGACTTGTTCTCGCAAGAGATACCTAAAGAGGCTAAGAGATTCCAGACACCTGGTCGCAGGCTTGTCTCTGAGAAAACACAAACAAGCCTCAACGCCACGGAGAACGAATTGTATAGAGAAAGGACTGTAGAGCAAGGTTCTAAAGTAAAGGTTAGAGGGGCTGAGGTTGCCCTAACTCAAAAGTCTGTAGACGAAGCACTCAGCACTGACGCTACCTCTAGAAGAATTATAGGTAAGGGGGTTCAACTCACTGAAGGGCAAAGGGTTGGCATAAGGTTAAACCTCAATGTCATGAAGAATACTGGGGTGCCAGTTCAAACGATGCACGATAAGACCGCTTCAGGAGAGGCGTTGAAGTATGCCCCTGCTGTGACAGTAAAGAATGCAACTCTGTTTGTCAATCAAAACGCTAGAAATAAGATCGTCACCTTCCAAGAAAACAAGTTTCCTATGGCGAGCGTCAATGGTGATTTCGTCACCGAAGGAACAGACCTTGACTACAGCGGAGTAAAGGCTGTCTTTAATCCTTTCAGACATAATGTTTTTGTAGACATGGCTGGAAGACCAGTTAAGTCTGCTGAGGAAGCCACAGTGATTGGTGGGAACGTCTACCTGAGGGGAAAGATTGAATACTACGATATGGCTGATCCTATCCTGGAGTCTGGAAGAACAGAATCTGAAGAGCAGAGGTCAAAGCGGATTAAGCGAGGACCTAAGTACGACAAGGCGATCAAAAGGTTTATAGGGTACTCAAAGTCTCAAGGCATAGAGTTCGAAAACAAAAAGGCAGCAGAGATGGCATACGATAACATGTCCATACCGTCTGAGGTTTCCGTTTCTGAATCTGAGGTGGCTGTTAACATGGCAGAAGCGATGGAAAGGGCTAATATCTCTGGGTACGTCAAGGGCAAGAAGATGAGGCAGACGGCTAGGAAGCAGGCCCAAAACTTCTTGAATACTACTAGGCAGGCAATCATAGAGAATCCAGAAAACTACATCTCTCCTCAGAACATAGGTGAAGTTAAAGGGCGATTACAAGACGTTACCGATCAGGAGCTTGTTGAGTTTCTTACAGACGAGTCCATTGGTAGGCTGTCTCAAAAGAACGATGACATTGGCGTGTTAGCTGGGTCAGAGCTTATCCGAAGAGCAGTAGCTAGAGGGGAGACGGAAAGAATACCCTCTATAGTCGCTGAGCTGGCTGCTGTGGGAACCACTGCGGGTAGGATACTCCGACACTTTAGGGAGCTTAAATCAAGCTCCCCAGCAGGGCTTGCTAGTATAGTCGAGGCGGCAGTAACCAATAACGGAAATTCACTGTCTGAAGCTCAAAAAGCTGAACTCGAAAAGGTTACGGCAGACCTGTTCGTTCAGCAGTCTAAGGTTGAAGACCTCATGAGAAGGGCAATAGGAGGGGAAGACGTCGATGCTGAGCTAAAGGAGGCCGTTGAAGCCATGAAGACCACTGAGCGAAAGCTCGACAACTTCACTAACAAATACATAGAGAAGGACTGGGGAACACTATTTGGACAGCTTGTACAAGGAAACCTGCTTACTACTATGTCTCAGGTGTTTAACATAGCCGCCAACATGGTTAACGCCACTGGGCACATTGCTGTCGATTTGATTTCGCTTCCATTTGAAGCGGCTATGGTTAAGGTTGGAAATGC
>Ga0055584_100008458_pt1 | contig 10098 bp, 12 predicted proteins | sample OSDHelmetaG_FD_58716 | JGI IMG/M metagenome (GOLD analysis project Ga0055584, IMG submission 58716) | Pelagic marine sediment microbial communities from the LTER site Helgoland, North Sea, for post-phytoplankton bloom and carbon turnover... | ecosystem: Environmental > Aquatic > Marine >...
GTTTGTCGCCACTATTGGTTTGTGTAGTGTGCTTAATCTCAGGAATAATCTCGGGTGGTTCCGGGGCAGAATCATTATACGAAGCTAGTATGGTTTCCGGATCTGCGCCGAGTAACTTTGCATAACTACGTAAATAACCACGTGCATAGGTCGCAGCTGAAAGCTGTTCGAAATCATTATTCTCTATGGCTTCGATTATGCGTACTTCAAGATTGAGACGCGACGCAATATTTTGCACAGAAAAATTCTTCTGTTCGCGCAGATGTTTAAGCTGCTCACCTGCGGATATGTGGATTTCCTGACTTTCTGATTCGGACATGATTAATGATTCGCTTCAGACTCCGTTAACAAACTTGCCTCGTTGGAATCGGGGAAATTATTTTTTAAAGATAATATATAACTTGAGAGAGCATCTTTGTCACCCATTTCTCTTTCAATTTGAATCCCAAGCCAAAGACTTGCAGATGTGTGACGACTGACGCCAAGATAGCGTTGTAAGTAGGCACGTGCAGACAAGTAATTTGCATTATTAAAGGTCAATTGTGACATCTGTAGCAATGCAGTTGGAATTTGTTCATTAATTTCCAGGGCATTTCGAAAATGTTTTTCGGCTTCAAGCGGACGATTATTTCTATTGGCACAAATACCGGCATTAGTGATCGCTACCGCTGGTGTTGCGTAAAGCGGGTTATTGGCTGCCTGCATGAATGTGCGCTCGGCTTCCTCACTACGTCCCATTCCACACAGGAGTCGACCATAATTATTCATCGTATCTGAATCTCTGGGGTTCAGCTTAAGCGCTTTTTTAAATTGTTTCTCCGCTTCGTCATTGCGGTTCAGTAATTGATAAAGCAGACCATAGACATTGTATGTGCCTGAATAACCGGGATCCGCAGCACGAGCCCGATCCAGTTTCTCCAGCGATTTTTCGTATTCGCCGCGATTCATGTACTCAATACCCAGGCTTAAGTTAGCCCGCGCAACTTCATTGGGGGCCGTAGTTGTGCGTAGATTTTTGCTGTTCCCCGTTGTTTGGTTACAGGCACTTAGAAAGGGTAAAACAAGTGCTAAAAGCAGTATTGTCTTTTTCATAGTTGACTATGTACTTGATTTTGCTTTAGCCGTTTTGCTTTGGCAACTACCTGACCTACCAATTGACCACAAGCAGCATCAATATCATCCCCCCTGGTTTTGCGAGTTATGGTGATAATCCCGTGTTTTACCAGTATATCGCGAAATTGCTCAATAGCGTCTTTTGTAGAGCATATATATTGCGAGCCTGGATATGGATTAAAAGGAATCAGGTTTATTTTTGCGGGTACATTAGCGAGTAATTTAGCCAACTCCAGCGCTTCTTTTTTACCATCATTAATACCATTGAGCATGACATATTCGAAGGTAATGGGGTCATTATCGCGTTGCTCAGCGTAGCGTTGACAGGCAGCCATTAATTCTTCTATTGGAAAACTTTTGTTAATCGGTACCAACACATCTCTTAATTTATTATTGGGAGCGTGTAGGGACACAGCCAGGCTAACTTTACTTGTTTGCGCCAGACGATCAATACCGGGTACGACGCCAGCGGTGCTGAGTGTTACGCGTTTTTGCGAAAGGTTGAAACCTAAATCATCTTTCATCAAATCCATCGCTTTCACGACATTTTCAAAATTAAGTAAGGGTTCACCCATGCCCATCATTACGACATTGGTGATAACACGGTGTTGCTGTTGAAAGCTATTAAGTTCACGATTAGCTAACCATAATTGACCGATAATCTCAGATACACTGAGGTTTCGGTTAAAACCCTGTTTTCCGGTGGAACAAAAACTGCAATCCAGAGGGCATCCCACCTGTGAAGAAACGCACAATGTACCGCGATCTTTTTCTGGGATGAACACTGTTTCAACACAATTTTTTTCATCAATACGCAGTAGCCACTTGCGGGTTCCATCTTCAGAAATCTGCTCGGATTCAATTTCAGGAAGTTTAAACGCAGTCTGTTCGGCGAGTTGCTGACGCAGACCTTTGCTAATGTCTGTCATCTTTTCAAAATCGAGAATTCCCTGATGGTATACCCACTTCATTATCTGCGTAGCACGAAAAGGCTTTTCTTCCATGCCATTGAAAAACTCCCGCATAGCGGGCTGGTTTAAATCAAAAAAATTAGTTGGCGTCGTAGTGTTCACATTTCTTCATCTTGTACGAGCGCAGAGCTCCTCATCAGAAAAGAAAAAGGGGATTTCGGCTGCTGCCGTCTCAGGTGCATCAGAGCCATGCACGGCATTCTCGCCCTGGTCGCCCTCTACATCACAAAAGTCCGCACGAATGGTGCCGGGTTCTGCATCTTTTGGAAATGTGGCGCCCATCAAATCTCGATTCTTTGAGATCGCATCTTCGCCTTCAAGCACCTGGATCATTACCGGACCAGATGTCATTAAATCGATCAACTCCTGATAAAAGGGTCGTTCTTTGTGTACTGCATAGAACTCTGCGGCTTGCTCTTCGCTAAGATGCTTCATCTTGGCGGCAACGATCTGTAAACCGGCTTTTTCGAAACGTGAGTAAATTTCGCCGATAATATTCTTTGCGACTGCATCGGGTTTGATAATGGAAAGTGTGCGTTGTAATGCCATGTAAACTGCTCCGTAATAGATGGTCCCTCTATATAAATACCTTCTCCGCGTATCACTGTGTCATTGACGACACTCGCAAAAAATCCTGATAAATAAAAGGAACCTTGATTTTTATTGTATAAATAAGGTCGCGCGATTATACGTATTTATACGTTCGGGTAAAACTTTTGTAGGAAAATTAGCAGGATAAGGGCAGTTTTTATCCCAGAAGCTGCTTTTCAGGCTGAGCTTTGGCTATCTACCTGAACCTGATCTTTCTCGATACGGACTGAAAAAGTAGCAAGAGCGCCTCTCGCAGGCCCGCTTAGCGCGCTACCGGTTTTGATACAAAATTGTGCGCCATGACGCGGGCACATAAGTCGTTCACCGTGAACCATGAATTTTGCATCGACGCCACAGCTCAACATTCTGGAGCCATCGTGAGTGCAGGCGTCTTCAATCGCAAAATACTCACCCTCTATATTAAAAACTGCGATGGTGACATCGCCGACTTCAATAAAGTGCGATTTGCCTGGCCCGAGTTCTGTAGCAGAGACTACATCTATCCAGTTGGCGCTCATGTAACCATTTGATTATAAAGAACTTAATGGTTATTTAGAACATGCCCGATTCAAGTCGAGCGGCTTCCGACATCATTTCCATACTCCACTGTGGATCAAAGGTAAGCTGTACATCGACTTCGCCAACAGTGGGTATAGCAACGACCTTGGAATGGACGTCTGCGGCAAGGAATTCTCCCATGCCACAGCCGGGTGCGGTCAAGGTCATGAGAATATCAATTTTGTTATTGCCGTCATCAAGTCGGGTAATCTGACAATCATAGATTAGGCCAAGCTCGACAACGTTGATTGGAATTTCCGGGTCATAGCAGGTTCGCATTTGTGCCCAGACAATGTCTTCGTTCAAGGAGCCATCTGCAAGCGTAACCTCTCCCTTAATTAACGCCTCTTCCGGGATATCGTAGCCGAGGGCATCGGCATCTTTTGGTCCAATCTGAGCCAAATTTCCGTTCAAGTTAATGGTGTAGTTGCCACCCAGCGCCTGAGTAATGAAGACAACGCTGCCTTCTGGTACTTCAATGCGAGTGCCATCTGGGATGAGGATCGCTTCACAATCGCGACCAATAGTTACAGGATCATTAGTATGTGCGTTCATTCTGTTGATATCGCCGTTTCATTGCCTTCGAGTGCGGAATGCAGAGTGTGCCAGCACAATGTCGCACATTTTACGCGCGTTGGGTATTCACGGACTCCGGCCAGAGCTGCAAGCTTTCCCAGTTTATCTGTGTCGACACTGTCACCGTCGGTGGTGACCAGTTCGTGGAAATTATTAAATATAGCATCAGCTTCTGCAGCTGTTTTGCCTTTCATCGCATCAGTCATTAAGGACGCAGACGCAACAGAAATCGCGCAACCCGAACCGTCAAAACTGATGTCGTTAATGCGATCGCCTTCCATTTTTAAATAAAGAGTAAGTCGGTCGCCACAGAGCGGGTTAAAACCTTCCAAAGTTCTATCCGCTGCTTCCATTTTGCCAAAATTACGCGGGCTACGGTTGTGATCGACGATGACTTCCTGATACAAATCTTTTAAGTCAAACATTAGCTGAAAACCTTCTTGGCATTTTCAATACCTTCAATGAGGATATCGATTTCATGTTTAGTATTGTAAAAAGCAAAAGATGCGCGGGCCGTTGCCGGCACGCCAAATTTATCCATAACGGGCATGGCACAATGATGTCCTGTGCGAATTGCAATGCCATCATGATCGAGAATCGTGCCCAAATCATGTGGATGCACCTGGTCCATAACAAAGGACAAAATACTGGCTTTGTTCCTGGCCGTTCCAATCAATTTTAAACCGTCAATAGTGAGAGCTGCTGCAGTTGCGTACTCGAGTAATTCATGTTCATAGTTGGCAATGGCATCCAGACCAATCTCATTGACATAGTCAATTGCAGCACCGAGACCAATTACGCCGGAAATATTAGGTGTCCCTGCTTCAAATTTATGGGGCAATTCGTTGTACATGGTTTTTTCAAAAGTGACCATTTTAATCATGTCACCGCCGCCCTGATAAGGGGGCATAGCTTCGAGTAAGGACTCTTTGCCGTAGAGCACGCCAATTCCAGTCGGGCCAAATAACTTATGACTGGAAAATGCGTAAAAGTCACAATCGAGTGCTTGTACGTCAATACTGGTATGGGGCGCAGCCTGGGCACCATCAATCAATACAACGGCATCTTGCGCATGAGCAAGATCAATAATCTCTTTGATCGGGTTTATGGTGCCAAGTGCGTTGGAAATATGCCCGACCGCAACCAATTTAGTTTTCGATCCCAGAAGATTTTTGTAGTCATCCATAATTAACTCACCGGCATCATTAATTGGTATGACCTTGAGCACGGCACCGGTTTGATCACAAAGCATTTGCCAGGGAACAATATTTGAATGATGTTCCATCCAGGATACTATTATCTCATCACCCGATTGAATATTGGCTCTTGCATAAGTGCTGGCGACGAGGTTGATTGCCTCAGTTGTGCCTTTTACGAAGATGATTTCTTTATCGTTTGTCGCATTGATAAACGATTTACACTTATTACGGGCAGACTCATAAGCACTCGTCGCTTCTTCACTGAGAGTATGAACACCCCGGTGAATGTTGGAATTGTATTCGCGATAGTATTTGTCAATAGTCTCAATGACCTGAGTCGGTTTTTGCGAAGTCGCAGCATTATCAAGATAGACCAGAGGTTTACTACGCACGGCACGGGATAATACTGGGAAGTCCTGTCGTAATTCTTCAACGTTAAAAGCGGGAAGTGTCATTTCAGCTGTGCTACTCATTACATAAATTCCGTTATTAGTGAAGCGTCCGGCAGGCGTCCAGCTACTTTGTGCTCCAGACGGTGTCTTACCGGTTCGAGATTAATCTTTTTAATAACTTCTTCTGCAAAGGCAAAGGTTAACAGACTACGGGCTGTCGACTCGTCTATAGCGCGTGAGCGAAGATAGAACAGCATGTTTTCATCAAGTTGCCCTACCGTTGCGCCGTGCGTGCACTTTACGTCATCGGCATAAATCTCTAACTCAGGTTTGGTGTCAATTTCAGCGTTATTGGATAAAAGTAAATTCGCGTTGGACTGTTGTGCGTCTGTTTTTTGCGCCTCTTTATGTACAACGACTTTTCCATTGAACACTGCACGTGACTTGCCATTAAGAACACCGCGGTAAGTTTCATCGCTAGTGGTATTCGGCACACTGTGATCAACACGTGTGTGATTGTCGATATGTTGATCTCCACCGGTCATATAAAAACCGTTTAAACCAACATGTGAACCAGAACCAGCAAGTGTGGTATCAATATCATTACGCGTCAGCGCCGCGCCCAGGGAAATAGAGTGAGAATCAAGACGACTGTCTTTTTTGCATACTGCGTGGAGATAGCCTATGTGGAAACTCTTGCTGCTTTCCTGTTGGAGTTTGTAATGCTCAAGACTTGAACCCTGACCTGTAACGATTTCTGTCACCGTGTTTGTGCAATACTCGGCATCATCGAACCCTACATAGCTTTCAATTACTGTTGCCTTTGCATTATCACCAAGCACTATCAAATTACGAGGGTGCGTGATGAACGATTTGTCAGCAGAATTAGCGATGAAGATCAGGTGAATCGGTAATTCAATTTCAACATTAGCAGGCACATGAATAAAGCCGCCATCAACGACGAAAGCGCCATTGAGTGCAGCGAAGCCGTGCTTTTCAGAGCGTGCAAATTGATTAATATAAGTTTCAATCAGGGCTTTATTTTCATCATTGGCACTGGCCAGAGAACAAACGTTCCCACCTGAGGAGTTTAAGTCAGCAGAAGATAGATCAGCTGAGAAATGCCCGTTAACGAATATAAGTTCATGACATGCCAGGCCGGTATAACGAACTTCATTTAGCTGAGTTTCGCTAAGAGTTGCAGAGGATGTTTCATCAGCAACACTAAAGTTTCGTTTTAATAAGGAACGAACATCCGTGTACTTCCATGCCTCGTGACGGGTTGATGGGAAACCATTTTCCCCAACTACATCGATGGCCGTCTGGCGTTGTTGATTCAGCCAGGCAGTCGAGTCATTTTGGAAACGCGCGTGCTCGGAAAGAAAGTGATCGATTGCGGCCTGACTCATGCTGCTGCGGCCTCTTGCATTACTTGTTCGTAACCTTCTTCCTCTAATTGCAGCGCTAGCTCATGACCGCCAGATTTTATAATACGTCCGCCCGCCAACACATGCACATGATCGGGCACGATGTAATTTAATAAACGTTGATAATGGGTGACGAGGATAATTGAGCGTTCTTCATTGCGCAGACTATTCACACCTTCGGCAACAATCTTTAATGCATCGATATCAAGTCCTGAATCAGTTTCATCGAGGATCGCCAGTTTTGGCTCAAGTACCGCCATTTGAAAAATTTCGTTTCTCTTTTTCTCGCCACCTGAAAAACCTTCATTTACACCGCGGCTCATAAACCCTTCTTTCATTTTAACAAGTTTGATTTTCTCTCGAACCACTGCTAAAAATTCGACAGCATCCAACTCAACTTCGCCTCGTGATTTGCGAATAGCATTAACGCCGGCTTTCAACAAATAGATATTATTCACACCCGGGATTTCTACAGGGTATTGAAAAGCCAAAAACAGACCTGCGCAAGCACGTTCTTCCGGTGATAATTCAAGCAGATTCTGATCTTCGAAGGAGACGGTTCCTTTGCCTATTTCGTAACCATCACGGCCAGCGAGTACATTAGCAAGGGTACTTTTTCCTGAGCCATTTGGTCCCATGATGGCGTGCACTTCACCTTTTTTTACTTCCAGGTTGAGGCCATTGAGAATATTCTTGTCGCCAATTTTGGCGTGTAGGTCTTTAATACTTAGCATAGTTATGATTCTTGATGAAAATTAATTAGTATTTGTTATTGAAATTGTAAAACGTCGGGTTTCGCCTGAGATGATGCAGTTTTTCAGCACACGCAGTGTTTAACCAACTGCTCCTTCAAGAGTAACGCCTAATAATTTTTGCGCCTCAACGGCAAACTCCATTGGCAATTCTTTAAATACGTCTTTACAAAAGCCATTGACGATCATTGTGACTGCATCTTCCTCGGAAACACCCCGTTGACGACAATAAAACAATTGGTCATCACCAATTTTGGAAGTGGTTGCTTCATGTTCAACCGTCGAGCTGGAATTTTTTACTTCCACATAAGGGAAGGTATGAGCACCGCATTTGTCACCCATCAACAAGGAGTCACACTGGGTATAATTGCGTGCATTTTCAGCACCCTTTGAAATTTTCACCAGGCCTCGATAAGCATTCTGTGCGAAGCGTGCTGAGATTCCCTTGGAAATAATAGTACTGCTGGTGTTTTTGCCGATATGAATCATTTTTGTGCCGGTATCAGCCTGCTGATAGTTATTGGTCACAGCGACGGAATAAAATTCTCCAACAGAGTTATCTCCACGCAATAAACAACTTGGGTATTTCCAGGTGATGGCAGAACCAGTCTCTACCTGAGTCCAGGATATCTTCGAATTTTTACCGCGACAATCACCGCGCTTCGTTACGAAGTTATAGATGCCACCTTTGCCATTTTCATCGCCGGGATACCAGTTTTGGACTGTTGAGTATTTGATCTCTGCATCATCCAGTGCCACTAATTCTACCACCGCGGCATGTAACTGATTTTTATCGCGCATTGGTGCAGTACAGCCCTCAAGATAACTAACATGACTACCTTCATCTGCGACGATTAATGTACGTTCAAATTGTCCGGTATTTGATGCATTAATTCGAAAGTATGTGGACAGTTCCATTGGACAACGCACACCCTTCGGGATGTAACAAAATGAACCATCGGTAAATACCGCTGCGTTCAAAGCAGAAAAATAATTATCGGCAGTGGGTACAACAGATCCGAGATATTTTTGTACCAGTTCAGGGTGATCTTGAACGGCTTCGGAGAAGGAGCAGAAAATGACACCTGCTTCCGCTAGTTTACTTTTGAAAGTAGTGGCAACTGAAACACTATCAAAAACCGCATCAACGGCAACACCTGCCAACATCTTTTGTTCGTGCAGTGGAATCCCAAGCTTCTCATAGGTTTCCAGCAGTTTTGGGTCAACTTCGTCCAGGCTCTTTGGACCATCATCTTTTGATTTAGGTGCCGAATAATAAGAAATTGCCTGATAGTCGATTGGCGTGTAATCGACATGGGCCCAGACGGGTTCTTCCATTTTCAACCATTGCTTAAATGCTTTTAAGCGATAATCAAGCAACCATTGCGGCTCATTTTTCTTATTGGAGATGAAGGCAATAACGTCTTCATTGAGTCCGGGCGCAATGGTGTCACTGTCAATATCGGTGACAAAACCATGTTCATATTCTTTGTCGACCAGTGATTCGACATCTTCAGCATGTGTTGACATAAGGCTACTATTCCAATCAATCGTTAGTTAGGTTCTTCTGAGACGGTGAAACTTTCACCGCAGCCACAGGTTGCCTGCACGTTAGGATTATTAAAGCGGAAGCCCTCGTTAATACCCTCTTTTACATAATCAAGCTCGGTGCCGGAAAGGTATTGAAAACTCTGATCATCAATAACAATTTTGACACCATTGGACTCAAAGAGTTGATCGTTGGTGTTAATTTTTTCCGCAGCTTCGACCACGTATTGATAGCCTGAACAACCTGTAGGTTTGACAGCAACGCGTAAACTCACTTCATCTCCTTGATTAGCAAGATAATTTTTGACGTGCTGTGCCGCTCTATCTGTAAGTGCAATATCTGTTTTATTCATATCTATATTTCCATCTGTAGCAGAACATGTTCCTGTCGATCTGATACTTTTTTAACTGAGCCGCGCGCGACCAGGGAAGCGAGACTGATACCGCTTAGAAAACCGGTAATCTGCTGGCTAAGCTCTTCCCATAAATCGTGAGTAAGACAACGATCTTCACCGTGACAATTTTTCTGGCCATGGCAGCGGGTTGCATCAACCGTCTCGTCGACAGCGCGAATTACATCGGAAACAGAAATCTCAGCCGCCTCTCGACCCAGAGCATAGCCGCCTCCGGGCCCACGTGAACTGGATACCAGGCCTTGCTTTCTCAATCGAGAGAACAATTGTTCCAGATAAGAGAGGGAAATACCCTGCCGGGACGATATATCTGAAAGATTAATTGGCCCTTGTCCCTGATGTAATGCCAAGTCCAGCATCGCTGTGACCGCGTAACGCCCTTTTGTGGTTAGTTTCATGCGTGGAATACTCCGCTGGCATCATCAATAAACGGGCGGGAAGAATCACATATCTGACTAATTTAGTCAAGTATTCGAAAGTCATGTTGTGCGCGATTCGCCGCCTTGTAGTGAGCATGGTAGCTTGAAATTATAAAATCTATTAAAAACATAAGCTTAT
>Ga0055584_100008460_pt1 | contig 10094 bp, 8 predicted proteins | sample OSDHelmetaG_FD_58716 | JGI IMG/M metagenome (GOLD analysis project Ga0055584, IMG submission 58716) | Pelagic marine sediment microbial communities from the LTER site Helgoland, North Sea, for post-phytoplankton bloom and carbon turnover... | ecosystem: Environmental > Aquatic > Marine >...
TGATTGCAGATGGATTATTGACGGTTGTAAAATTTATTCTATATTTTATATTTACCATACCATTATGTGTTCCAATTGGATTGTTATATACGATTTTTCACATAACATGGATATCATTATTCGGTAAGGCATCATTATTTGGTATGTTAAATCGGGGCTTTTTAATAAGTAAATCGGTGGATAGTTATGAACTCGACCCCAATTTTATATGTAATGGGTTTGATAATAAAAATACATTCAATTATAATGAAGAATTTAGAAAGTCAAAATACAAATTAGTATATGGAATTCTAAATTTAATTATTACTTTACCATTGTTACTTGGTAAATTGCCATCATTATTATCTGAATCTATGACAAAATTTGGAATGCACGTGAATAGCGTCTATCCAAAACTATTATCAATAATACACGGAGGAGTTTCGTTTCTTATGATATCTCGTAATATATAAAATAAAATTCAAACAATAATCGTATCAAATTATATATATATATATTTTGATAATTAACTTAAACCTAATATTATAAATAACAATAATATAATATTTGACATATGGATTCAGTATCAGAATATAATCTCAAGTATCCATTTGTATCTGTATGTACTCCAACATTTAATAGACGACCATTTATAAGAACGATGATTGAATGTTTTAGAAATCAGGATTATCCAATAGACCGAATTGAATGGATTATCGTAGATGATGGAACAGATAAAATATACGACTTAATCACCCAATCCAATATATATCAAATACGTTATTTTAAAATAGATGAAAAAATGAAGTTGGGCGCCAAACGTAATTATATGCACACTCATGTACGTGGTTCAATTATAGTTTATATGGATGATGACGATTATTATCCACCTGAACGTATATCACATGCAGTCGAAATGCTTAAATCAAACCCAAATGCAATGTGTGCAGGGTCAAGTGAGATATATTTATATTTTAAGGGAACCGACCATAAAATGATACAAGCTGGTCCATATGGTCCAAATCACGCAACTGCTGGAACCTTTGCATTCCGTACAACATTATTAGATAGTACTAAATATAATGATGATGCATCTTTAGCTGAAGAACGTGATTTCTTAAAAGGTTATACTGTACCATTTGTACAATTAGACCCATTGAAAACTATATTGGTATTTTCACATGAACATAATACATATGATAAACGCAAGATGTTCAAAACAGCAGACCCTAAGTTTTTTAAAGAATCAACAAAAACAGTTGATGAATTTATACGCAGACCGAATGAATGCCATATCAAGCAATTCTTTATGACCGACATTGATAATTTGTTACAAAATTATGAACCAGGCTTACCGTCATATAAACCGGATGTCCTATCACAAATAAAAACAATTGAAGATGCACGTGATGAAACTATCCGTAAACATAATGAACAAAATCAAACACGACATGTTATCATGACCGAACCTGGAAAAGAACCTGTCGCATTAACACCTGAACAAATTATTAATATGATAAATAATCTAAAAACTGTAAATGCAAGATTGATAGAGCGTGTAACTGAATTAACCAAAGAAAACCTTATTTTAAAGTCAACCAACATGCCATTTATATCAGGTAACATTACATTGTAGAAATGAATATAAAAGCATATGTAATAATATTACATTATAGAAATGAACATAGCACTATGTTTTTGTGTGAGAAATTGTGAACAATATTTGAAAGAAATCTTTATAAATATAGACCATTTAAAAACATTAAATATAAATGTATTTTCTATATTTGTATATGATAACTGCAATGACAATACAAAATCGATTTTAGAAAATTATCAAATAAATACGGATAATGTAATTATTAGAAATATAACAAATAACAATAATCTTAGAACTGTACGTATTGCAAATGCAAGAAATGAATGTTTAAAAATTGTTTATAATGAGTTAACTAATATCAAATATCACATTATGATAGATTGTGATGATGTATGTACACCTCGATGGGACATAAATATTATCGATAAATATTTAAATAACTTTGATAATGATAATTGGGATTGCATTTCATTTAATTTAAACAATTATTATGATATATGGGCATTATTAGTTGATGATTTTAAACATCATTGTTGGGGATTTGCTGAAAATTCTAGTAAGGTAGTTAAAATTATGCGTGCCTATATAAATGATAAGTTAGCAAATTGTAAAACAAATAGCATTGAGGTTATGTCTGCATTTAATGGATTTTGTATATATAAAACAGACAGATTTAAAGGTTTTCATTATGATGGTTCTTATTCAAGTTTTGACCCATTAATCACAGACGTTGAACGAGCCAATGTTGAAAACTGGTTTAAAGACGTTTGTGATTTAAATGTTAAATGCGACAAGAATCGACAAGAATGTTGTGAACATTTATTTTTTCATCTGAATGCATTTAAACAAGGTCGTAAAATTAAAATTTCTAAATTCAATGTTATTCAAAATTAATATACATCGTGACATTACTACTAATATTATAATCAATTATCTTTTTTATAATATTATTAATGAAATTAATAAATACATATTGAGAGATTCAAACATATGTATTTATTATTTGTTGTCAAATAACAAGGATTATTATTATTATTTATGGTTCCTTCTCTCAATGTTTATTTTTGAATTAGTTAAATAATAATGAAAATATGAATTGTATAATTGAGAATCATATTTTGCACGAGATGAAATATTATTACAACTAATATTATAATTCATCATCAATACAATCATGAATGCTATATACGTCAGGTTTCACATTCTTATCAAGAAATCTATATATTCTCTTAATTTCTAATAATGATATATTATACTTATCAAATGCAAGTGAATCGTTATTATCGGTTACATTTGATAAATTATATTGAGTATTAAATAATCTATATTCAGTAAACATTGAAAATACATCGCGTTTATCTAAATCTAATATTTGAGATAAATAATAGATAAATTGTATATTATTATATTCAGTTGAATATTTGGTTAATACTTTGGTAAATCGTATATCAGTCAATTTATGATTGGATATATTATTTCCAAAATAATTATGGTATATGTGATTTGTATAAAACGTTTTAATCAGTGAACTCATTTCATTAAATTGCCATATCTGTTTTTGAAATGTAATTCTGTCGATATAATCAGAGAAACATATTATATTTAAAACCTTATAATATAATGGGAATGACATTTTATTACTATAATAGGACAATATGTCAATAATATTTTCATGCCATAATAATGCAACAATTGTTCTATCGGTTTCATTCATGTATTTTTCATGGGAATTAAATGTAGTTGCAGTTGTAAATAATGTTTTTGTTATTTGTTTAGAATCTTTATCGTGATGTTTTTCATTAAAAATATCTAATATTTTACCATCATTTAATAAATCTAAATTATTATGTATAACATCGTATACAAAAGCACATTTTCTTAAATCACCCTGAATATAATTTAAAATAGCATTTACATTTGATACATTCAATGTTTTATAATTAGGAGTATTATACAATAATAATTTATGAATTTGTTGACGGATTGGGGTTTTTAATTCAAATACATTGCATACTTTCATTAATTCTTTGATTTTCTTATCGATGTAATAATTACCGATGCATATAATAGGTGTTGTTGATGTATTTTCTAATTTCTGTTTCTTAGTTTTCTTTTGTCGTATGATTTTAATTAATGCAGTAATGCCTCCTTTATCACCATTATTCATTCCGTCAATTTCATCCATAACGATTGCAATTTTCTTCTTTTTTTTCGACATTAATTGTAACACATTATGATTTGATATATTATTACTTGTTATTATGTTAATTAATGATTTATTACGAACATCACCAGTGTCATATTTTACACCATCATAATCAATTTCATTCAATAAATTCATAATAAAATTGGTTTTTCCACATCCAGGTGAACCATATATATAGATTCCCTTTTTATATGATATGTCTTTTGATTTGCTATCAAATTCTAATAATATATTCTTTATTTGATTTGAAATATGGTCTCTATCAAATATTGAATTTATATTGTTCATAATAACGATTTACTATAATAACTCGTTATTTTTCTATCTCAATTTATACGAATGTTATTTATTTAACGTCCGAATGCACTGAAGTTAGATGTAATTGGCATATATGTTGAAGTTGGTTTATTTGTCAATTGACCTTGGTAAGAGTATGGATCAAGTACAGGTTTATTTTGTGCAGATTGAACTTGTGTATTTGATTGTGCATTTGATGGGTTTCCATTACTGTCTAATAATCCAGCGATTCCTGACCCAGCTGATTTTAATAAATCTGTAGTTGCACCGATTGTACCTGATATAACATTTCCAGTTGCATCAACTGTACTTGAAACTACATTTCCAGTTGCATCGACTGCACTTGTAACTACATTTCCAGTTGCATCGACGGCTTTTCCTGTAGTATCGACAATGCCTGATGCTACATTTCCTGTTGCATTAACTGCACCAGATACTACATTTCCGGTTGCATTAACTGCACCAGATACTACATTTCCGGTTGCATTAACTGCATCAGATGCTACATTTCCTGTTGCATCAACCAATGATTTACCTGCAGCTTGTAATGTTCCATTTCCCCCATTTCCACCGCAATTTGTACAAATTCCGGGGGTTTTACTACAATCTGGACATGCTGGACATGATGGACATACAGGTGGGACAATTTGTGTTTTTAAAATATAATCTCCATTATTTGAATAATATCTACTTGAATATGGAGTATTACGGTCATAATCACCTAGATGTCCAGAGAGATCATTTTTATTATAATTAATTGAATTATCATTATCATCATCATCGTCATCATCATCATCATCTGATTTAACTATCACACCATGTACTAATCCAGTTTCATTAAATCTAGCAACATTAATAAATTGGAATTTACCAGATTCTGGTCTATCTATAACTGAAATAATAGTGTTTTTTTTATAACGCATTGCAATTACTATATATTTTTTATTAGAAGCACTAGTAGGGTCATCTATAATCTTGCATTTGAAAGCTAGGTCATCAATGCAGGTTCCAGATGGACTTGAACATGCTTCAATATCAACATCCTTATCATATTTGACAAGGTTGTTTTTATATATATCATACTGTCTGTCATCGGAACTGTTATTGGCGTTACTCTTGTATACAATTGTATTTGCATTTTCAACATCAAAATATACATATCGAGCCACTTTAACTAAATCGATGTCTCCATTATATGAATTTATATTATTTGGCTTGTCATTTGTAAAAACACTATTATCGGGGGAGGAACCAGTTGAATCAGATAAAGATACTAACTTTGTATTTATTGCAATGTAAGTAACAGTGCCACTACTCGTAAATCTAAAACTAGATATATGTTTACTATTATCACTATTGTCGGCCTGTTCTATTACATGAATATATGTTTCAACGCCCCATGGAATATACAATACAATGTATTTACTAGATGAACCTCCAGTAATTGTGGATTTAGAATGATATATATATGAAGTATATGTGCTGAGTATATTATCATTGGATGCAGGCGTGCATTCTTTACCTGAACCACTTGCCTGGTTACAATTAGTGGTAGCGAGAGTAAGATTGATGCCTTTTGTACTTGTTGTCAATGGTCGTGTAGTAACGTGAAGCATTGACGGCGTTATGGTTGTTTTTCCAGTAGCTGTAGCTGATGTCCCAATAACTTCAATTAGATTTCCATTTTTAGTATCAAAATATAAGTAATCATTTAATTTAGTAACTTCGTAAACGCTAGCATCAGTTCCCCAATCAACTTCGTCTCCCCAATAACCTTCAATATTAACTTTTAGGCCTTCTTTGACTGTGTCGAATCCCTCTTCTGTATTATTGCAATTTCTACATATAAGTACAGTAATTACTAAAACTACTAATAATAGCATGAATATATAAAATGGTGTAAATTTCATTATTATATTTATTATACAGTATATATCGAAAAATAAATTGTTAGAAAATTGAAATATAGGTTATTTGAAATGAATTCGTATAAACACATACATCTAACGTATATATCATAAACTAAATCAATGCCAAAGACAAGTAAAATATTAACTCGTACATTCGATGATTTGAATAAATATGAATTGTCGATAGATGAAGCAGGTCGAGGATGTTTATTCGGTCGAGTATATATCGCATGTGTGGTTTTGCCTAAAATTCCCGAACAATTTGATGGAAAAGATATAAAAGATAGTAAAAAATTCTCATCTAAAAAAAAACTAAATGAAGTTGCTAATTATATCAAAGAAAATGCATTTGCATGGCACATTACATATTTGGACCAAATTGAAGTAGATAAACTAAACATATTAAAAGCAGTAATGAATGGAATGCATGAATGTATTCGAGAATCAGTTATAAAAATAAATAATATAACAAATATCCAACACAACATAGACGATTTTACTGCAATTATTGATGGTAATTATTTCACACCATTTCGTAAATTTGATGAAATTAGTCAAAGAATTATTGAAATGCCATCCGCAACGGTGATTCATGGAGACGATGTGTACATGGGAATTGCCGCAGCTAGTATATTGGCAAAAGATGCACGTGATACATATATATCACAACTATGTGAAGAATATCCGGAATTATCTACTAAATATGGATTAAATACAAACATGGGATATGGCACAAAGACCCATCTTGACGGAATAAGAGAGTATGGAATAACTCATTTACATCGTAAAACATATGGTATATGTAAAAATTCAAGTGTAAATGAGTTGATACCTAATGAGACACTATTCTAGGCGGTTTAAATCGTAATATATCTAATAGTCGAGTTGTGGTTGGAAATTCATTATTGCTGTATATATCTTGTAATAATAACCATTCAAACATTCCTCCATAGTAAATATGTACATTATAGAAACCTAACTTGGTCAATTGGTTATATTTAATTTCCATTGTTTTATCAAATGTATTTTTTCCATATATAATGATTTTTTTATTTTTTAAATCGTAATTATTAATCATATTATTAATTAGGTCTTCTTCATCCTTCCATAGAATTGTATTTAGTATTAACCATTCTTGTTCATAATGAGGTAATGTGTTTAATATAATACATGATGAATAAATTGCATCTTGAACATTTTCAAATGTAATTTGTTTGTAATTTACATTAAATAAATAATTAAACATAAAATCCAATATAATGATATACATAATATACATTTTATGTTGTTTTACAAGTTTGATAGTTCGCATAAAATTGATTGTTGATATTGATTTATTAATGTATGCAATAATAAATCAAAAAATCAATCAATAAATCAAAAAATCAATCAAAAATGGACTTAACTCAAAATAAATTAACACGTGCAGAATGGGAATCTCTTGAAGTTCCAGTATCTGCAAATGAACGTACTATATTAGACATGATTTCTACTGGATATAATAACCCAGATGTATGTATAAACGAAACACAATCTTTATTTTCATTCATTAAGATAGATATATCAAATGATGCCGAATTGTTCTTATACAAAACATACTTTGAATCGACTATATCCAAAATCGTGAATAAATATGGGAAAGATACACCATTATATGAATATATTAAAACAATCACTACAAAATCAACTGCAAATAAACACATTAAGAAAAGTGACATCATGCGTATTAAAAATTTAGAAGACAATATCAATGTGAATAAACCATTTATTTACGAGTTCTTATTAATCGAATTATTCGATAAACTATTACAAAATTTATATAAAAATAATAAACAATATTCATTCTATTTGTACACAATTATTCAATTAAATAAAGCAAATATAAAAAATATAAATAACCATGTGATGAATGTCATAAATGTGATTGTAGTTCACATGAATGAGTTTGTAAAATCAAGTGAAATTATATCAAAAGCATACGATTTCATTGAATTAAATAAATTCATCTTAAAATACGAAGATAAGACATTATTTTCACATCAAAAACAAATCTTTAACATGTTCAAAGATGACAATCATAAAATCGAATTAAATCGTAAAGCCCATGTCCGACCAATGTCATTATTGGAAGATGAAGATGAAGATGAAGATAATAATGGATATTGTGTTGATGATAATATTAATATATATCCTAAATTAATAATGTATACTGCACCAACTGGTACTGGTAAAACATTGACACCAATAGGATTATCTGAAGAATACCGCATAATATTTGTATGTGCTGCTAGACACATTGGAATGGCACTCGCAAAATCTGCCATTTCAATTGGAAAAAAGGTTGCATTTGCATTTGGATGTGATACTTCATCTGATATTAGATTGCATTATTTCGCAGCAAAAGACTATACCAAGAATAAACGAACGGGTGGAATTTGGAAAGTCGATAATGGAAATGGTACTAAAGTTGAAATAATTGTATGTGACGCAAAATCCTATTTAACTGCAATGCATTATATGTTAGCATTTAATCATAAATCTAAAATAATATCATATTTAGATGAACCTACAATTGCATTAGATTGTGATGACCACCCGTTACATAAAATTATACATAATAATTGGAAATTAAATTTAATACCAAATGTGATATTATCATGTGCAACCCTTCCTGAAATGGATGAACTTCAACCTATATTTGGTGATTTTCGAAATAAATTTAATAATAACATCAACACATCAATTATACATTCTGTTACAAGTTATGATTGTAAGAAATCAATACCAATTTTAAATAAAGATGGAATGTGCATGTTGCCTCATTATATGTATGAGAATTATACCGATTTATATAGATGTGTACAATATTGTATGTTAAATAAAACGCTATTACGTTATTTTGATTTACGTGAAATAATTGATTTTATCAAATATATAAATGAAGAAAAATTAATTGACGAATCATATTTAATAGACAATTATTATACTTCAACTATAAGTGATATTACAATGTATAGTTTAAAAGATTATTATCTATTAATATTATCGCACATTGAGCATGATAATTGGACCCAAATATATCAGCATATGAAAGGTAAACGTAAATACAGATTTTATGGTAAACGAGATGTTCCATCTTCTGGTGTATTAATTACAACATCTGATGCATATACATTAACCGATGGACCAACAATATATTTAGTTGAAGATGCCCATAAGATTGGTACATTTTATATCCAACAATCAAAAATAGATGCAGATATATTTAATAAATTAATGCAAAAGATTTCGTTTAATAATGATATTAATGATAAAATAGATAAATATGAACGCATTATTTCAGCAAAAGAAGATAAGTTGAATGATGACGAATCATTATCAAAGAAGTCATATGATAATGATAAAGTGTCCAATGAAACAATAACTATATTAGATGAAATAACAAAATTGCAAAAAAAATTACATTCCGTATCATTAAATCCGATATATATCCCAAACACCTCATTTCATCAAACTAAATGGACACCTAAAGGAATTGTACATGATAATTCATTTATGTCACATATAGATGATGAAACAAGTAAGACAATTATGTTATTAAATGTAGATGATAAATTGAAAATATTATTATTATTAGGCATTGGAATGTTTGTAGATACACCGAATATGAAATATATGGAAATAATGAAACGTCTTGCAGATGAACAAAAATTGTTTATAATAATTGCATCTACAGATTATATTTATGGAACAAATTATCAATTCTGTCATGGATTTATTGGTAAAGATTTAACTACAATTACTCAACAAAAGACATTACAAGCAATGGGACGCATTGGACGAAATAATGTCCAACAAGATTATACAATTCGATTTCGTGATGATAAAATGATATATGCATTATTCGCCAAACCTGAAGTAAATATTGAATCAAATAATATGTGTAGATTATTTAATTGTGATGATGAATGAATAAAATCTAAATGTTTATTATAAGATATATTCAAGTATGTAAAAAATATGTATATATGTAAAAAAAACAATTAATTATAAAAATAAAAATAATATATAAATTATTTTTATTCTAAATACACCAATTTAT
>Ga0055584_100008462_pt1 | contig 10093 bp, 9 predicted proteins | sample OSDHelmetaG_FD_58716 | JGI IMG/M metagenome (GOLD analysis project Ga0055584, IMG submission 58716) | Pelagic marine sediment microbial communities from the LTER site Helgoland, North Sea, for post-phytoplankton bloom and carbon turnover... | ecosystem: Environmental > Aquatic > Marine >...
ACCAAGAAAAAAGTAACCAAGAAAAAAGTAACCAAGAAAAAGGCGACTAAGAAAAAAACGACAAAAAAGACGTCTTCTTCGAAGCCCAAGAAGCTCTCGCCTCAAGAAGCATTGGAAGAATATAAAAAGAAAAACGCACAGGCCCTCGAAAAAGAAAGGCTTGATATTTTATCAACTCCCGTCACACCTGGAGCAAAACCAGAAGAAGAAGTTACCGAAACAGAAGAAATTGAAGAGGTTTTGGCCGATAAAGACTCTGATGTTGAATTTGAATCTTTGGATTCTCAAGAAGAAGAGAAAAAAGAAAACAGCAATGACTTTAGTAATGATGATGAAGATGACGAAATAGGTGAAGGTGAATATGGTTATGGCTGGGGCTATAACGATGCATTTGATAAACCTGACGAAGAAGAAGAACTTGATGAAATGGATGAAGATGAAAGGTACGCTGCTGGCCTTGATAAGGATGATACTGAGAAGAGTGAAGTTTAATGTTTCCTAAGCTTGAACTGTATTACTTTGATGCGTGTCCTTTTTGCCAAATTGTTTTACAAGCAATTAAGTCACTAGGACTTAAAGTTACATACAACCATATACATCAAGAACCAAGACATCATGAAAAGCTATACCGAGATACTGGGCGGGGAACTACACCCTGCCTATACATAGATGGCAAACCCATGTTCGAATCCGCCGATATTATTGAATGGTTAAATAAAAACCAAGATAAACTCGAAAAGGAAAGCTAGTGGAAATTAGAGATCCTGTTCACGGTTCAATTGATATACAAAATGTAGAAATACCAATTATTGAACATCCTGTATTTTCAAGGCTTAGAAATATTAAACAACTAGGTTTTAGTGAGTATGTTTTTCCAGGGGCCACGCATACTCGGTTTTTGCACTCCGTTGGTGTAATGCATATTGCTCAAAAAGTTTTTAATAAACTTTTTAAAAATTACTCTTCTTCCAAGGATCTTGAAAGGGTAAGAGAAACCTTTAAATTGGCCTGCCTTCTTCACGATGTTGGTCACGCTCCCCTATCTCACACGACAGAAATCGTAATGCCAAGTCTTAGTGAACTCAATATCCCTGCTCCCTTTGCTATTAAGCAAAACCGCCAGGCCACTCATGAAGACTATACTATTAAATCTATTGTCGATAGTGAGTTCTCCCAAAGCTTCAAACAAGTACAAGATCAATATGAAGTTGAGTTGGATCAAATCGCTTGCCTCATATTAGGCAAAAATCAAAAAGATGAATATTTTTGCTTGGAAGGAATTAACTTTTTTCCCATCCTCCATCAACTTGTCTCAAGTGAACTTGACTGTGATCGAATGGACTATCTTTTAAGAGATAGTTACTTCTGCGGTGTCAGTTATGGTAAATTTGATCTTGATTGGATTATTGATAATATTGGACCTGCAATCATCGATAATAAGGCCTATCTAGGCCTATCAGAAAGAGCTGTTGTTACCTTTGATGATTTCTTATTATCCCGCTTTCATATGTTTGTAATGGTTTACTTCCACTACAGGGCCGTTTGCCTTGAGCAAATGCTATTTAAATTTTTTAATTCCTCTAATGAGTATAAAATTCCGGCCGACATATCTGAATATGTACATCATGATGACCACTTTCTCATGAAAGCATTAAGAAACTCAAAAAACCCTTTTGCTAAGAGAATTATAAACAATAATATTCCACAAAAAGTCTTTGAATCTTTTAATATTGAGCAGGAAATTAAGCTTGATAATATTACTAAATACTGTGATCAAGAAGATATTGATTATATACATTGTTCTTCTTCAAGCCGTTTGTCCAAATATTATGGAAATGAAAACTCTGATATTAAGTACCCACTAAAAGTTATCCGGTCTGGATTTGGCATTGATGAAAACCAATATTCTGATATTGAAAAAACGACCAAGCTATTTCAAAAGTTCAGTAAAAGTCACTCAATAAGTAGACTACATCTTGACGTTGAGGACCTCTCATCGGCCCAAAAAGCTCAATTATTAGAGCTGATTAACACCTAGCTTTGACTGGCCTAGTTTTGTTAGAGATAATAAATACATCAAATGAGTAAGATATCTCTATATATATTTTTAATTATTGTATACCTTGGTATGTCCAGAACATTCTCTCCCCAGTTCCAGGCCCAATTCTATATAAAAAATGAAAGCTCATATGCCCAAATTTTTAAAGAACAGCCTATGTCTCTTATTTTAATGGATAGTTTTAAAACAGGCTTCATCATAAAGTCATACTTCCAGAAGTACCTTAAAGTTTATGCTTTTGGACCATCTGAAGAGATCATAGTTAAAGCAAGTAAGGAGTTCTGGAAAAATAATTTTCGAAATAGAGGAATGTCTTTATTTAGAAGAAGTGATGCCAATAATAATAATATAGGTACAACAGCACTCCCTCCGGGCATCGTTTTTATGAATAATCCTTCATTTGGTTCTTGGAGGGGTATGCCTAGTGACGACTATGAGTGGTATTTCCATCGGGCCTATAGAAATTTTCCCAAAGTTCTCGGTTGGGGTAAATATCAAATGACAAGATCACTCTATCTAGAGGCACTTAAGTTTGAAAAAAAAGGAGAGCCTTATTATGGCCCTCATAGAGAGTTTGGAGAACATGGAGTTATAACAGAAAAAAGTTTTCCAAAAAGTAACCTCGATCAGAGAATTAAAGTAGATTTTTGGGAACACCTTAAAAAGGTACTGCAAATAAAAGGGACTAGTACAAATGAATGAACTACTCGATAAACTTCTCATAAGAGTTCTTCTTGCCTTTTTTATCTGTCTTGGGATTTATTTGTATAAATATGCCCATCTTATTCTCTACCCTGGTACAAAAAATCAAATGTTCAAAAAGTTTTATCCAATGAAAAACTCTGCGGATACTATTTTTCTTTTTGGACGTATCCTAGGAATTGGAATGATTTTTTCCCAGTTCTATTTTTTCATGTCTGATGGAGTTTTCTTGGCCCTTTTTGACTTTATACTGGCCAGTACGATTTCACTTATTCTTTATTTAGGCTCACTTTATATTGTAGACAGTATCGTTCTTTATAGTTTTGAATACCATGATGAGGTTATCAAAAGAGAAAATTTATCCTACTCAATCATCTGCTTTGCTCATGCCATCGGTTTGGCCCATTTGATGAAAACCTCTGTCACAGTCGCAAGAGATAATGTAAACCATGTTCCCATTTATTTGATATTTCTTTGGCTATTCACTATGGTTATTATTGGGTTTGCAACAAAAACCTATCCTCTTATTTCAAAGTTTCAATTTAATAAGCTCTTGGTACAAAAAAGTATTTCATTATCACTGAGTTACTCCGGTTTTTTTCTTGGAATATGCTTAATAATTACCTCTTCTATTAATCATCAGGTTATAGACATAAAAGAATATGTTATTCATACCTGCCTTCAAATTCTTTTAAGCCTCATTATTTTACCTATTTTTAGAAAAGGCCTTATACTCGTATTCTCATTCCAAGAATCAATGGCAACGAATGAAATTGATGAAGTAAAAGAGATTGAAAACCCAACAATTGGTCATGGTATTTATGAAGGAATCTTATTTCTAACATGTTGCTATTTAACAAGTGTTATAACAGGTCAGCTCTATTTTGGAACTTTTTATCCTAGATTCTAAAAGATGACAGTATTTTCTTTATTATAAATTTTGTCATGAAAGTTTTTAAGGTGGTGCTCAACTCTTTCTAATTCAACACTTCCAACTTGAGATGAAAACTCTTGTTCAATCTCACTGATAGACTCCATTAGTGAAAACTTAAATTTTTCTCCATATTCTGTTAGAAAAATATTTTGTTCTCTTTTATCCTGATCATTAATTTTTCGGCTTATATAGCCTCTTTTTACTAACTCATTAAGATGAGAAGTCATGGTCTGTTTTTTTAGACCACAGCCTTGCCCAATATCTTTAATTGAGGAACCTGGATTTTCACAAATATAAAAAAGAATCTCTAGAAAAGATGGCCTTAAATCACTAAAACCTTTTACCTCAAGTCTTTTAAGGCAATTATTACTATAAATCCTATAGGTTCTTTTCAAAAGGCTACCAATTTTTGAAATCTTTAACATAAAACTCCGAAAAAAGTCTGTTCATAAGACTAAATAACACGATTCAATATTAAAGAATACATGCATAGAGCTAAAACAGATTTCTTGAGTTGGATATACTCGTGGCCAAACCTAAGCAAATACCAAAAGTTAATAGAGAGGACCCACCATAAGACATAAATGGCAGAGGGAGTCCCACTATAGGTAATAGACCTGTGACCATCCCCATATTAATGAGAATATGCCAAAAAAATATCGACATCATTCCAATGACGACAATCGATTCAAATATTCGTGGCACATTCTGACACAACCATATGAACCGAAAAAGAAGAGCAATATAAATTGCAACCAAAAAGAAGGCCCCTACAAAACCATGCTCTTCGTTAAAAATCGCAAAAACAAAATCGGTATGGTTTTCGGGAAGATAGTTTAAGGAGGCCTGGGATGATTTTTGAAAACCTTTTCCTAAAAACCGTCCACTTCCAATAGCAATTTTAGACTGTATAGCATTATAGCCAGACCCTCTGGCATCTTGATCAGGGTTAAGAAAAGTTCGAATTCTTTTTCTTTGGTATTCTTTGAGTCCAAAGTTATACATACCAATACCAGATATTAATCCTATTATGGCCAATATCACCATAGACTTGGTTTTTAGCTTTCTATAAAAGGCGATTACAACAAATATCAATAGGAGAATCATTCCAGTACCTAAATCTGGTTCAACAATAATGAGTAAGGCCGGAATAAAGGCAATGATAAATGGCAGTATAAGTTCCCTTATACCAATTTCCCCATCTGGGTAATTTTTTGCGTAAAAACGCCCTAAGGCCAAGACGAGTGATACTTTCATGATTTCACTTGGTTGAATCCTAAAAGGCCCAATGACTAGCCACCTTTGAGCGCCCATACCTGAATCGCCTATCATCAAAACAAGAATAAGAAGAATTCCATTAATCGCATAAAAGGAGTAACTAAACCGAAACAAGTTCCGAGGCTGAATAAAGCTAATAACAAAGCCTACGGCCAAAGAGACAATGAACCAACCAATTTGAACTTTATATAGATTGGCCATATAAGTAAAAGAGGAGGCATGGGTCGCACTATATAGGTTAACAACACCGACGATAAAAATAATGATGGCCATACCAAAGAAACTAAAATCATATTTTTTAAGCGCCTCAAAAAAATTATTACCTAAAAACATGTGTGTTAACTCTCTTCGTTATTAATTTTGGCCTTTTGCTCTTCCAACTTCTTTTTCCGCTTTTGTTCGGCCATCCTTTCCTCTTTCATAATTTCTTTGCGTTCACTTGGAAAATATTTTTCCATATACTTTGTAGCAATTGCCCGAGCAACAGGTGCTGCGGCCGAACTTCCATGACAACCATGTTCAACGACGACACTAATCGCTATTCTAGGATTATGCTCTGGAGCATAGGCCGTAAAAAGCCCATGATGTCGATATTTATACTCTAAGTCCTCGCATTTATGATAAATCTTATCTGAAGAAAACCGTACAACTTGGCTTGTCCCTGTTTTACCGGCCATTTTAATACCTCTTCCCCGATACCACCAAGCTGTTCCTTTGGGATGATTTACAACCTGATAGAGACCTTTTTTAATAAGGTTCATCGTTTTGGGACTGATCGTATTTTTACTTATGACAGTTTTTTGTCCGCTATAAGTAATATTGCCGTCATTATCAAAAACTTCTTTAACGATTCTTGGTTTATATAGAACTCCCCCATTGGCCAATGTCATATAAGACATTGCTAATTGTAGTGGAGTAGTTAAAACAAAAGACTGCCCAATAACACAAGACAGAGTTTCTCCGAGTTGCCACTCTTCTCCGCTTGATTTTAACTTCCAATCTTTAGTCGGAATAAGGCCTGGTATCTCTCTAGGTAAACTGATTCCACTTTTGGTACCAAGACCTAAGGCCTTTGAATATTTGGCCAAAACATCTATATCTAACTTGGTGGCCAATTTATAGAAAAAGACATCGCAAGACTCTCTTATGGCCTTCACTACATTAACCTTACCATGCCCATTTTTTTTCCAACAATGAAACCGTCTTCTTCCGAGGACAAAATAGCCAGGACAATGAACCTCATCCTTTTCATTTATTAGTTTCTCTTCTAGTCCAGCAATTGCTGTTATCGTTTTATATGTCGAGCCAGGACTATAATGTTCTTGAATGGCACGGTCACGAAGCGGATTATGCTCATCATTAACTAAGCTACTCCAATACTGCGAAGTTAGACCTCTACTAAATTGAGTCGGATCATAGCCTGGTCGGCTTACCATTGCTAAGACTTCTCCACTATGCACATCTATTGCAACAGCACTTCCAACCTTTCCATCTAAGGCCTTATAGGCTTCAACTTGCAGATCACGATCAATTGTTAACCTAATATTATTACCGGCGGTGATCTTTTTATTTTTTATACCTTTATATATATTGTTTTCTAAAATTGTTTTTCTAACCCTTCCTCTAGCATCAACTTCTATAAATTGATAACCATCTTTTCCTCGGAGTGTTTTATCAAATTTTTCTTCGACTCCAGAATGACCTATAAAATCTCCTAATTTATAGTCCTTAGAAACTTTAGGAAGCTGTCTTTTATTAACTTCGCTAATATAACCTAATAGATGACTGTTTATTTCTTTGTCTTTATATTCTCGACTAATAAAGTTTCTTACAAAAACTCCTGGAAGTTTTGTTCCCTCCGTCTCAATAATGGCAACTTCCTTCATCGAAATATTCTTTTTTATTACGACTGGTTGATATCTGGCATATCCAACAGCATTTTTGAGTAAACGATGAATTTTTTTATTATCAACAGCGACAATTTTAGAAAGCTTTTTTACCGTTTGTTCTTTATGCCTTAAATATTGAGGAATAATGATTGCATCAAAACGTGGAGAATTATGTACGAGAATTTCATTATTCCTACTGAAAACAAGACCTCTGGGTGCTTTGACAACTTCTCTTCTTAACTTATTTTCAAGTGAGTACTTAAAAAACTCTGCACCTTTATATATTTGTAAATACCACAAGCGCGCCATAATGAGCGCAAATGCAACAAGAATAAGCCCAGATATAATTTCTACTCTTGGTTTATGGGCCTTGACAACATCCTGTTCTCCAAACATTAGCCATTACCCTCTAGAATCTGATCCTCTCTTGATACCCAAATCCGATCTAAAGTAGGAAATACAAAAGGAGATAAAAAGGAAACTATTACGCTGACTGGGATAAAATTAACAAGCCGAGTCCATACATACGTCATATCATCTAGCTTAAGATAAATCATGATCCCCATTATTAAAAACCATACAAATTGAAAAAGTTGCACCATTAAAAATGTCATTACCTTAGTCTTCAGATGGATGATATCTTTAACAAAGCTTATTAATATACATACTAAGATCCCGGTAACGGTACCCATGGCCCAACCTTCTATTGTAAAAATAGAATGAAAATATTCAATCAAAAAGATAAATATTGCTATATAGGGAGTCCTTATTCTTAGACCTAAGTATAAAATAAAAAGAATATGTAAAGAGAATCGGAATTGCCCCAAACCTATTAAGGGAAGAAGGCTAGAAAATAAGATATCTGTAATAAGAAGAAAAATTAAAGTTAATGAAATAGAAACAAGTCCACTTTTTAAATCATTTGTTTGCATTTCAATTTACCTCTGCACCAGATTGCTTATCTAAAACGTCCCATTCAGCCTGTTTGACCGGATCAATATCACTTACTAAAACAAGTACTTCCTCTAATTTATCCAGATCTACAACTGGCGTTACTTCAATTCTTTGAGTGATTCCAAAATGCTCTTTCTCAATTTTTGTTACACGCCCGACTAAAAGTCCTTTAGGAAAAATATTACCAAGACCACTGGTAACAATTTGATCATAAAGGATAACTCTGTCATTTTTTGGAATATATTTCATATTCATTTTAGACTTAGCATTACCTTCAAGCATACCGTGGGAACGAATTCTCTGCACCATTCCATCAATTTTAATTTCGGGATCAACTATTGTTATTATATCGGAGAAATGATCGGTCAACCTATATACATATCCAACCAAGCCTTTCCCTGTTACAACAACAGACTGTAATCTAATACCGTGAGAATATCCCTTATTGACTCTAAAAACTTTATAATCTGAATGACTATCACGTGCAACGACTTGAGCTGTAACAGTTTCATAAGGAATCTTTTTTCTAAATTCTAGTAGAGACTTAAGCCTATCATTTTCTAGAGAAACTTCAGATAACTTAAAAATTTCATTTTCAAGCTCTTGAACCTTTTTTACTAACCCGACATTTTCCTTACTTGCGTTAACGTTGGCAATATAGCTATTAATTAAGGACTTTATACTAAACTGAACAGATGAGATTCCTCTTTGTATTGGAACAAAAGTTTCCATCATAACAGTCTCAAAAAGTGTTGTTTTCTGAAGAACATCCTTTTTGCTTGAAAAGCTAATTAACGCAAAAAGCAAAAACGAAACATTGAGGACTAACTTCAACCTCTTTTTTTGATAATTTAAAGAATTTAACATCAGAAAACTCCCTACTTCAAAAGATTATCCTTTAAGTAGAGTTATGCCAAGAAAAGGCTTCTTTACTAAGACGCTTTAAAAATGTTAGATTTTACAGGTTAAATACCAGAATTGACTTTTTGCACAAATAGGAAAAACTTATGGCCTCAAATTTTCAAAAAAAAACAAGTGGAATATTTCTTACTCTCTTAATAGGACTTATTGTCATTTCTTTTGCCATAACGGGTTATCAAGGTGGAAGTGGATCTACAACAGCTATTGCTAAAGTTGGTGACTTCACTATTGAATCAAAAGAATATCAAAACGGACTTAACAATCTTCTTAGATTCTATGCCCAAATCTATAACGGTGGTAAAGACCTATCAAGTGCACAAATAAAAAACATGCAGCTCAAGCAAAGAGTTCTCAACCAATTAGTTGATCAAAAGATCATGCTTATCTTTGCTAAAGATATAGGAATAACTGCAAGCCATGAGGAAGTAAAAAACCAAATTAAAGAGTTTGAACAAAATGGTACAAAAGTATTCTATACCGGTGATACCTTTGACCTCCAAAAATATAAGAACCTTCTCGCAAGTAATGGACTAACACCTCAAGATTTTGAAAATGAAACAAAAACAAGAATTGAAGTTCAAAAAGTAAGAGATATTCTACTTAAGTACCCTCTCAGTGAAACATATCTAAATAAGATAAAAAGTCTTAAGGAAAATATTATCGAGGCCAATGTAGCCTATTTTTCTAAGATGTCTCTTCAAAAATATGTTCCCGTAACTAAAAAAGAAATTGATACTTATCTTTCAGATGCCGGTAATCTTGAAAAAGTTAAACAACAATTTGAAAGATCTAAAAGCAGATTTTCAAACCCCGAAAAAGTAAAGGCATCACATATACTGATTGCCGCAACAGAAAAAGATGCTGAGAAAAAGATAAATGATCTTGCAAAAAAAGTAACACCGGCCAACTTTGCAAAAATGGCGAACAAAAACACACAAGATCCTTCTGGTAAAGAAAATGGCGGAAAACTTGGCTGGTTTCAAAAAGGTAAAATGGTTCCTGAGTTCGACAAGGTAGTATTTAGCCAAGAAATAGGAACTGTTTCTAAACCAATCAAAACTCAATTTGGGTATCACCTCGTTTATTTAGAAGGAAAGATGCCAGCTTATGAAGCTGTTTTTGAAAAACATAAAATTGAAGTAGCTAAAGAGATTATTCAAGGTGAAAAGACTGATATTAGAGACTCTGTTGCCAAAACTCTAAAAGATCAATTAATTAAAGCGCTCAACAAAAATGATATTAAGACGGCCACAAAAATTAGTAAAAACCATGGTATTACTTTTAACAAAAAAGAAAAGTATAACGAGTTTGATGGAGTTCAATTACCTCTAAAACTAAAGAAGGAACAACTTAAGG
>Ga0055584_100008465_pt1 | contig 10090 bp, 9 predicted proteins | sample OSDHelmetaG_FD_58716 | JGI IMG/M metagenome (GOLD analysis project Ga0055584, IMG submission 58716) | Pelagic marine sediment microbial communities from the LTER site Helgoland, North Sea, for post-phytoplankton bloom and carbon turnover... | ecosystem: Environmental > Aquatic > Marine >...
GACCGAACTGGCTGCGCGCGAGCTCGGCGCCCTTGCCGGGGTCGTTCCAGGCGGCCGGGGTGGTTCCGGTCATGTTCTGGTAGACCTCAACGTTGGGGTTCACGTACTTCGCGCCTTCTTCATAGCCGGCGGCGAAGTTGCGGATGAGCGGGATGTCCATGCCACCGACGAAACCAACTTTGCCGGTCTTGGAGGCGAGAGCAGCCGCCATGCCGACGAGGAACGAGCCTTCGTGTTCTTTGAAGACGATGGAGCGCACGTTCGGCAGATCGACAACGGCGTCGATGATGGCGAAGCTGGTGTCGGGGAATTCTTTGGCGACTTTCTCGAGACCGGCTTGTTGGGCAAAGCCAATGCCGACGACGATGGTGGCGCCACGCCGTGCCATGTTGCGAATGGCTTGTTCGCGTTGGGCGGGACTGGTGACTTCGAACTCACGGTATTTGACACCGGAAGACTTCATAAACCGTTCGGCACCGTCGTAGGCAGCCTGGTTGAACGATTTGTCGAACTTGCCGCCCATGTCGAAGACGATGGCCGGTGAAAAGTCTGCTGCTTTTGCCACTGACACGGTTGCGGCCATGCCGACCGCAGCCAGCCCGGAAATGATTAGGCGTTTCATAAAACGACCTCCCTACATTTATGTGTTTCTTCGCGGGTAGCTTAACGGACCCTCGCGGTCGCAAACAGCACCTTTCGGGAGTTATCCACACCGATGAAACCGGCTGTTTACCTAGGGGAAAGGCGGCCTAGTTGAACCCGCGTAACGGCATCGCGGGGTCGCGCTGGAGCCAATTGGTGGCGGGATAGGGTTTGGTGCCGTCGATCATGTGCAGTGTGTAGGCGTGGCGTGAGCGATCGGAACGGTTGGGTGCGCTGCCGTGGGGCAGGGTGCCGGTGAACACCACGAGCGTGCCTTTGGGTACTTCGAGCGGCACGAATTTGTCTTGGGGCCAGGGGGTGTCGTCGAACACGTCGTAGCGCACGGTGTTGTCGGGGTTGCGCAAAAGCCGCGCGCGTACGGCTTCGCGATGACCGCCGGGCCAGGCCCAGAGGCAGCCGTTTTCGATGGTGGCGTCTTCCAGCGCCCACCACATGCCGATGACGCTGGAGGGTTCGGTAAAGAGGTAGGTTGCGTCTTGGTGATACGTCACCTCGCCACCGATGCGGGGCTGCTTGAATATGTACATGCTTTGCAGCGCGCGCGGATCGTTGATCGGCAGGGACGCGACGAGATCGCAAACGTTGTCGGCACGCGAGAATTTGTCGAACACGTCGTCGAGGTCGTGCATGGCGTGGCCGATTTTATTGATCGACAGCGCGAGATCTTGTTTGAGGGCGCCCTGGTCGTCGAAGGCCTCTTCTTCAAAGAAGCACCTGATCTTGTCGCCCGACGACAAGAAGTATTCGTCTTTGTTGAGCGAGCCGTCATGCGCGAGGAAGACCGAGATTTCTTCGGGGGTGAACGCCTCGACAATCTCGTGCGCGCGCGCCATCAAGGCATCGCAGGCGGCGGGGTCGGTAAAGCCTTCGAGGACGACGATGCCGTCGCGCTGGAAGGTTTCTTGTTGATCTGCCGTGAGGCTCATCGGAACGCGGGTTCGTCGAAGCTGCGCAGTTTGCGCGAGTGGAGTTGATAGGCGCCGCCGTCGCGCAAGATACGCACGGCCTCAAGACCGATTTGCAAGTGTTGGCTGATGCGTTCGCGGTACACGACATTGGCCATGCCGCGCAGTTTGATTTCGCCGTGGATCGGTTTGTCGGAGACCACGAGAAGCGTGCCGTAGGGGACGCGAAAGCGGAACCCGTTGCCGGCGATGGTGGCCGACTCCATGTCGACGGCGATGGCACGCGCCTGGCTGAGGCGGCGGAATAGTTCGTCGAAGCGCAGCTCCCAGTTGCGATTGTCGGTGGTGGCGACAGTGCCGGTCCGCATGCTGGTCTTAAGCGCCTTGCCCTCCAGGCCGGTGACGCTGGAGACGGCTTGTTGGAGGGCAACTTGCACTTCGGCGATGGGCGGGACGGGGACCCATTCGGGCAGGTCTTGGTCCAAAACATGATCTTCGCGCACGTAGGCGTGGGCAAGGACGTAGTCGCCCAACCGCTGGGTGCGGCGCAAGCCGGCACAATGGCCGAGCATCAGCCAGGCATGCGGGCGCAAGACGGCGACATGATCGGTGATGGTTTTGGCGTTGCTGGGGCCGACGCCGATATTGATCAGCGTGATGCCTTGCCGGTCGGGTCGAGTGAGATGGTAGGCGGGCATTTGCGGCAGGCCCGTGAGGGGGGTGCCGCTGGCGGGCTGATCCGTGAGGCGGGGGTTGGGCGTGATGACATCGCCCGGTTCGACCAAGAGTTCGTAGTCGCTGCCCTCGCTGACTTCCTTCTTGGCGTAGTCGATGAACTCGTCGACGTAGCGCTGGTAGTTGGTGAAGAAGACAAAGCGTTGGAAGTGATTGGCCTCGGTGGCGGTGTAATGCGCCAGGCGGTGCAGCGAGAAATCGACACGCTCGGCGGTGAACAGCGCGAGCGGGAAGGGGTTGCCGGGCTGGGTGGTGTGGGTGTTGTTGGCGATCGCATCATCGATGCGGGCGAGATCGGGTAACAAGAAGTAACGCTGAAGCGCATGGATTTGCGAGCGGGCGACGCCGGCGGTGGCTTCTTCGACGGCAAAGGGCAGCGGGATGCGGCGATCACTGAGGCCGACCAAAACATTTTTGCCGTGGTTGGCGATCAAGTGGCCGATTTGCGATTCGTAATAGTCGGAAAAGATGTCCGGGCGGGTGACCGTGGTGCCGTAATCGCCGGGGTCGAACAACGCGCCGAACGACAGGCGCGCGTTGGTCTGCATGTCGTCGGGACCAATGGTGATGCCGACGTAGGGATAGCACGCTTGAGCCAGGGCGGCTTCGTCGGGGGTGGCGCCGTCGAGCGCGCGGGTGAATTCGCTGCTGATAATGTCGAGGCTGCGCTGGTAGATCTCAGTAATGCGCTTGGCGGCAAGGCCCGCGTCATCGAAGGTTTCGAGTTCGCTCACGCCGCCATGGCCGGCGGCGGAGATTGCCGGATCGCCAAAGGTCTTGATGTCATCCATGGCGGGCATTCTAGGCTAAAGTGCCGCTCGGGATAGGGAGGAATGGCGCATGGCTGAGCGGATTTGGGATCAATTTCTAACCGAACGCGATCGCGCGGTGTTCGCGGCCTCAGGCTATGGCACTCGGGCGGGGTTTGGCGCGCGTCCGGCGTTGCTGGTGATCGACGTGAACTACAATTTTGTCGGCGACAAGGTCGAGCCGATCTTGGACTCGATCAAGCGGTGGCCGAATTCGTGCGGCGAAGACGGCTGGGCGGCGGTGCCCCGCATCCGCAGTCTGATCGACAGCGCGCGGACCAACGGCGTGCCGGTGATCTACACCACCGGCGACGTGCGCGCCGACCGCTGGGATCGCGGCAGCTGGGCGTGGAAGAACAGCCGCACCAGTAAAAAAGGCCCGGCGCCGACCACAACCAATCTCGATCCCAACGCGATCTTGCCGGACATTGCACCGATACCGACTGACATCGTGATCAAGAAGCTCAAGCCGAGCGGGTTTTACGGCACCAACCTGGAATCGTTTCTGACGCTGCTGAAGGCGGATTCGGTGGTGCTGGTCGGCACCACGACATCGGGGTGTGTGCGGGCGACGGCGCTTGATGCATTCAGCGCGAATTACCGCGTGACGGTGGTGGAGGATGGCTGCTTCGATCGCAGCCAAGCGTCGCATGCGATCAACCTGTGTGATTTGAACGCGAAGTATGCCGACGTGATCGCGGCCGATGAGGTCGCGGCCTATTTCGACGGGTTGCCCGAGGGGTTGTTCGACCTGCCGAGCGGCGAGGGCTGACCTAAAGACTGTTGCCGTCGAGTTTGAGGAAGTCGTAGCGGCTGCCGGATTTGACGATGAAGTCGAGGGATTGACCGTCGCGCAGGACTTTGACGGGGACGTCGGCGCCCGCGCCGCCGAGGCCCCACATGGTGCGGTAGAATTCCTCTTGGTTGCGGACGCGCTTTTCGCCGATGCCGATGATCATGTCGCCGGGTTTGAGGCCGGCCTGGGCGGCGGGGCCGTTGACCCACATCGAGGTGATGACCACGACGTCGCGCAATTCCTGACTGAAGATGCCGAGCCACGGGCGGTCGTTGCCGGTGCCGCGGCCTTCGGTGAGCATGTCGGCAAGCACCGGTTTGAGAAGGTCGACGGGCACGAACATGTTGCCGGGCAGGTTGGTGTTGCCCGAGCGGGCATCGCGCACGAACAACGAGCCCACGCCCATCAATTCGCCGCGGCTGTTGAGCAGCGCGGCGCCGCCCCAATCGTCGTGCGGTGGGGAGGTGAAGATGGCCTGGTCGACCATGTATTCCCAAAAGCCTGTGAACACGCGGCGTTCGACGACGATGGCGCCGAGGGCTTTGTCGGCGCCGCCGCTGCCGACGACCAGGACGCGGTCGCGTTCGGCGAGATCGGCGGAAGAGCCCATGCGCAACGGTTTGATCCCGAGGGGTTCCAATGCGCGGATCAAGCCAAAGCCGGTGTCGTAATCGTAGGCAACGTATTCGGCGCCGACGGTGCGCCCGTCGTTGGTGCTGAGGGTGATCTCGGTGGCTTCGAGAATGAGGTAGCCGATGGTGAGAATGAGTCCCTGGTCATCAATGACGATGCCGTGGCCAGCGCGCCGGGTGCCAAGGCCTTGGGCCGTCGCGGCATCGCGTGGGATTTGCGCATTGAGCCGTACGACGGCGTCGAGGATGTCGGTGCTGGCGCCTTGGGCGCGTGTCTCGGTCGCGCTGCCGATGCTGAAAGCGATGGTGGCGGCGAGTAACCAAGCGAAGAAGAACGCAGGGAACCGAAGCGGCATTGATGACCTCTGGGACAGTGGTGGGGTTCATCCTAAGCCCAGGTGACCCCGGCGCGCCATCGGTGGGGGGCGGCGCGACCGACAAGTTGTTGTGATATCCTGGGCCGATCACAAGACGAAGAGGGGGGATGTCATGGCTGCGAAAATCAAGCGCCGCTTTGTTTCGGTCGGCAATCGGGCGGTGCATTACCGCCGGGCCGGCAGCGGGCCGCCGGTTGTGCTGATCCATGCATCGCCCGCGTCCTCGCGCGCGGTGATCCCTTTGATCGATGCGCTATCGGGGCGACACACGGTGTTTGCGTTTGATTCGCCAGGGTTTGGCGAGAGCGATGCGCTGACCGCTAAAGACGTGAACGTGCAGAAAATGTCGGCGGCTTATGCGGCCGCGCTGGACACGCTCAAGATGCCGCGTTGTGCGCTGTACGGGACGCACACCGGCGCGTGCATTGCGCTGGAATTGGCGCGGCGGTTTCCCAAGAAGTTCACCGGGGTGGTGCTGGACGGCGTGCCGATCTTTGGCGCCGAGGAAACGCGCGACATCTTGAAGAACTACCTGCCGCCGTTTCGCCCGCTCTGGGACGGCAGCCATTTGCCGGGGCATTGGTCGCGGATGCGCGATCAAGTGTTGTGGTTCCCCTGGTACAAGCGTAACGCGGCGGCGCGCAGCGACCGCGCGTTTTCGACGCCCGACATGCTGCACGCGGGGATCATGGATTTCTTCCGGTCCGGCGATGCCTATCGCAAGGGCTATGGCGCGGCATTTACCTATAACGTCTCTGCGGCAGCGCGCGCCCTGAGTATCCCGGCGACCTACATGGCGCGGGATGACGACATGCTGTACCCGCACCTTGATCTGTTGCCCAAGTTGAAACGCAACCAGGTGATCGAGCGGCATAGCCGGCATGGCTACCTGAAGGCGCAAGTGGTGGCGATCAAGCGTTATGTGCGGGCGGCCAAGGCGCCGGCCGATCCCGATCTCGCGCCGATCAAGGGGCGGATCAACCGACGCTATATCGATCTCCCGAACGGGCAGGTTCTGGTGCGTTCGGCGGGCGAGGGGCAGTCGGGCCGAGCGCTGTATTTGATCCATGATGGGCGGTGGTCTTCGCAAATGTTCACGCCCGTGATGACGGCGTTGGCGAAGACGCGACCGGTCTATGCGCTGGATTTGCCGGGCAATGGTGATTCGGATGCGCCCGCCAAACGGCGGCCCGGTGTGGCGGACTTTGCGCGCGATGCAGCGGCGGTGGCGCAGAAATTGGGGCTGCGGCGGTATGACCTCTATGGCAAGAAAAGCGGCGCCTCGGTGGCCGCGGCGCTGGCGCAGCAATACCCCGCGCGCGTCAACAAGTTGATGCTGGACGGCGCGATCATGTTTTCGGCAGCCGAACGCAAACGGTTGGCGGCCAACTACACGCCGCCGATTGAGGTGACATGGGACGGGGCGTACCTGTTCACGACGTGGCTGATGCTGCGCGATGAGTTGGTGTTCTGGCCGTGGTATGCGCGCGATGCGAAGAGCGCGCGCGCGATCGATGCGAACTTCAATGCGGCGTGGTTGCATGATCGGGTGGTTGAGGTGCTGAAAAGCAAAGACACTTATCACTTGCTGACGCAGGCGGCGCTGAAGCATGACATCACGGGCGTATTGAAAAAGCTGAATCCACCGACCCTTGTGGTGGGGGAGGCGGAGGATCCGCTGGCGCGCTTCGTCGGCAAAGCCGCGCGGTTGGTGCCCAAGGGCAGCCACACCATGATGCCGCCAACGGCCGCCGGGCAAGCCGCCGTGATGACGCGATTTTTGGACTACTAGGACGGACCGATGACCATCGAGATTGTTCCCCTGCATGACGCCTTCGGCGCCGAGGTGCGCGGCGTGGATCTTTCCAAAGACCTTGATGCGGATGACTTTGCCACGGTGCATCGCGCGCACTTGGATTACGGGATCATTTTGTTTCGTGACCAGGAGTTGACGCCCGAGCAGCACAAGGCGTTCAGCCAGCGGTTCGGCCCGCCGGAAATCCATGTGGTGTCGTGGTACCGGCTGCCGGATCATCCCGAGATTATCGTGGTGTCCAATAAGAAAGACGCCGATGGCAAACCGCTGGGACTGGAAGACGCCGGGCGCTATTGGCACAGCGATATGTCGTACCTGCCGACGCCGGCGCTGGGCTCGATTTTGCTCGCTCATGAAGTGCCGCTGACCGGCGGCGATACGATGTTCGCCAGCATGCATGCCGCCTTTGATGCGCTGCCCGATGCGCGCAAAGAAGCGCTGTCCAAGATGCGCGCGATCCATCACTTCGGCAGTCGGTGGTACCGCGAAAAAGACAAGGCCGGCATTCGCCCGCCCATGACCAAGGAAGAAGAAGAGAAGACCCCGCCGGTCGACCATCCGATCATCCGCACGCATCCTGAGAACGGGCGCCAATCGATCTATGCCGGGGGCTTTGCGATGGGCGTGGTGGGGATGGAACAAGAATCCGCGCTGGAGTTTTTGGACGAACTCGAGGCCTATATGACGCAAGATGCGTTCGTCTACACGCATCAGTGGCAGGCCGGCGATGTGGTGTTCTGGGACAACCGCTGCACGATGCATCACGCGACGCCCTACGACCAAAGCCACACCCGGCACATGCACCGCACGACGATTAAGGGGGATGTGCCGGTTTAGGTTCAACTACGCGAGTCGGGTCTGGATAGCGTCGCGAAACTGGATATGTTTTTGGGGCAGCACGCCGTGTGAGAACGTGCCTCTCCATTTCTGAACTCCCCAAAGAAAGTGGAACATGAAAATCAAACGGAAAATCTCGATTAGCACGCCCGCCGCAGACGTTTGGAAGGTTCTTGGTGACGACTTTGTCACTGCACATGTCTGGATGGCAGGTATCAAGAGCTCTGTTGAGATTACAGATGGTCAGCGCATTGATAACGCGCCGGCAATTGGTCGCCGGGCGGAGATCGGTGTGAATCCTGGATCGTTTATGGATGAGGTCATTTCGGCGTATGACCCTGAGGCGATGACCCTTACGGTCAAAACAACACTCGTCAACACGCCGAAGGGGACGCCCCTCAAGGGTTTTGATACAGACATCGCAGTGCGAAGTTTAGGAGACCGTGAGTCTGAAGTGACTTGGGAATCGCGTGCTCGCCTGCATCCGCTGGGGTACGTTCTTTATCCCGTTCTCAAGAAAGGTCTCAGCTCAGGGTTTCTTCGTAGTCTTGAAGAAATCAAATGCTTTGTGGAAACGGGCAAGCCACATCAGCGCAGAATAGACACTGCCGCCAAGTGGGCTTGACGCGATGCCGCTGTAGCGCACGACGATCAAGGGCGACTTGACGGTTTAGGGGCGGGTCGCCGAATCTCGTTTCGAAGGATGTGATTTTCGCAGACGACGGCTTTGCAACACTCTTTGCCTAGCGGCCTGCAGCAGCATCCTTCTCGGAAGCTGCCATGAGTTTCTTGAGGTCGGCGTTGTCGGGGTGTTCTTCTAACGCTTGCTCCAAAGCTGCGTGCGCCTCGTCCGCACGGCCTAGGTCGTGCAGTGCCGCGATCCGGAAGATTTTCAATTGGGGTTCGTTCGGGGCGATCTTAAGTCCGCGGTCGAGCCCCTTCAGCGCGTCGGCGGGGCGACCCAGGCGCCGTAGCACGATGCTGCGATTGGTGATGGCCTCCAGGTTCTTGCGGTCCAACTTGAGAATGCGATCGTAGTCCTTCAGCGCGCGCGGTTGTTCGTCGGGGATCTGGAAGAGCATTTTTGCGCGGACCAACAACATTGACAGCTGCAAAGGGCGGTTTTTCTTGAGGCCGCCGAGTGCGCTGAAGACGGCGTCCATTTTCGCAACAGCCGATCCGAAATCGCCCCTGGTTTCGTCAATCTGAGCAAGGCCATACAGCGCGCGCGGGTGGCCGGGGTGGATTCTGATGGCCTCCTTGAAGTCCTTCTCGGCGCCGCGGATATCGTCAAGATCTAGGCGCACGGTGCCGCGGTTCACATGCGTGCCAGGGTGTGAAGGGTCGGTCGCGATGGCGTCGTCTAAGTCTTTGATGGCGCGCGCCTCGTCTTCGGCCATGAAATGAGCCAGCCCGCGGTATGTTAGGAGACTGGCGCGGACGCGTTTGTCGTGTCTTGAAGATTTCAGATGCTTTGTGCAGTCAGCAATGACGGCTTGTGCGTCTAATGCGGTGAAACACGGTTCCTTGCCCGTCAACGAACGACTGAACGATGGAGCCGCCAACACGAACTGTGTCGCCACGATGAGCGCGAGGAGGCCGATTGGCGCGCGAAGGAGTGTCCAGATATCCGTCATCGCGTTCAGTCTATCATGCTAGGCGTGCGGCTTAGCACGGCGCGGCCACAGGCGGTCGCCCCGGCGATCTCCACCGGGCTCGCGCTTACAGGCTTTCTCTTTCTTTCGCGGATATTGGGATGGTGGTAGGTTCCGAACCGCCGTATCGGGCGAGGGTGGGGGACTCATTTGAGGCGTAGGCACCGTGTGGTCGACTTCTTTGTCGTTGAGTCTGCGCCGCGTTTCGATTTTGGCCTTGAGCGGGCGCGGTCGGACGACTTCGACTCAAATCTTTCGCCAGTTTTTGACCGTCGCATCGACACCTTCAGCAAGCGGATCATCGATCATTCTTGCTTGATCTACCGGGCAGACGGGAAGTCGGTCGTGTCGTATTTTTGGATCAGCGAGCCTGGGAGCGTCGTGCCGTTGACCCCTTGGCTGCAGCTTTGCGTGCCCGATGGCTATGCCTACATCTGGGATTGCAAGACCGATGAAAGCGCGCGTGGGCAGGGCCACTACACGAACGGGCTCAAGGAAATCGTTGGCAGCCATCCCCGATGTTTGATCGCGGTTGAGGGCAACCCCGCGGCGCGAAAAGCCGTTGAACGCGCGGGGTTCACTCATAGTCATACCGTGGATACGCGAAACCTGGGGCCGGTGACCCTTGTGGATCGGCGCATCGTTGCGACGGGCGCAACGCTTTTGGTGGATCTGCCGACTGCCGGGGCTAAGGCGCGATAACCACGCTCAAAGCCAGCGCCGTACGCGTGCCTTGTAGGTGGTGTAGGCGTCGCCGAATTTGGCTTCGAGGTAGCGTTCTTCGCGAGCGATGACGCCATAGCGCATTGTGATGAGGACCGCAGGCAGGAGGATCACCGCCCACCAGGTGTTGGCGACGAAGGCA
>Ga0055584_100008467_pt1 | contig 10090 bp, 2 predicted proteins | sample OSDHelmetaG_FD_58716 | JGI IMG/M metagenome (GOLD analysis project Ga0055584, IMG submission 58716) | Pelagic marine sediment microbial communities from the LTER site Helgoland, North Sea, for post-phytoplankton bloom and carbon turnover... | ecosystem: Environmental > Aquatic > Marine >...
GCCGGGATGCTGCCGTCGCAGTCGTTGTCGATGTCGTCGCAGAGCTCGGGGGCGCCGGGGTAGGTGGACGGGTCGGCGTCGTCGCAGTCGCTGCCCGAGCACTCGTCCAGGCCGTCGCCGTCGTCGTCGGTCTCGTCCGTCGGGACGACCCCGTCGCAGTCGTTGTCGATGCCGTCGCAGACCTCAGTCAGCAGCGAAGAGCGGCTCGCGTTGGCGTCGTCGCAGTCGCCTTCGCACTCGGACTCGCTGTCGCCGTCGTCGTCGGTCTCGGTCGTCGGGACGGCGCCGTCGCAGTCGTTGTCGACGCCGTCGCAGACTTCGGGGTTGCCGGGGAACCGGAGGGCGTCGTTGTCGTCGCAGTCCGCGCTGGCGGGGGAGCCGTCGCCGTCGTCGTCGGGGTCGTTGCCGATCTCGAACGAGGAGTAGCCAAGGCTGTCGTCGAGGAGGTCGTAGAACGAGCCCGTGAAGTCGTTCCCGAACGTGCCGAAGCTCTCGTAGTCCGGGAAGACGGAGAAGGCGACCATGCGGGAGCCGAACTCCTCTCGGACGCCAATGACGGGGTCCGGGTTGCCGTTTCCGTTGGGGGTCGACCAGTACGCCAGCACCTCCGTGTCCAGCTGCGGCTCGACGCCGCCCCGGTAGGAGTTGGCGGACATGGACGCCAGGTTCGTCGTGAGCGGGTGCGTGACGATGGTGCTGACGTCGACGCTGTCGGAGTTGTACTCGCAACCTGCGGGCCCGGGCACGAACGGGGACCAGGCCTCCAGCGCCCCCCACCCGGCGGCACTGGGGTGGCTGGGGTTGGTCGACCAGTTCTGCCAGATGAAGGTCGCCAGCACGATCCCGCGGTTGCCCTGCTGGATCCACGTGGTGAGCATGTTCCCGATGTCGGGGCCGTTGCTCGTCAGGCTGTTCTCGAACAGCAGGACGGTGTCGTAGTTGTTCAGCTGCGCCAGCGTCAGGTCGGTGTCCGCGTCGTGGGTCCCGAACGTGTGGGTGCTGCCCTGGGACGCGAGGTCCGCGGCGACGGCGGGGGCACCGCTGTTGGCGACGACGAGGACGTTGGCTGCCATCGCGGGCGTCGCCGCGAGCGTGAGAACGGCGGCGAGAAGCAGGCGAAAAGCGGACATGGCAGCGGACTCCGGAGTGACTCGGCGGGAGGCTAGCCCATCGGATAGGATCACGCGCGGGGGGGATTGTGCCGGGGGGGGCTCGCTCAGTGGCGACGGCGGAGGGCAATTGGGACGACGAGCAGGAGCCAGCCGGCCGAAGGGGCCCAGTGCACTGCGCAGCCCGACGCGGCGTCGCAAGTGCCGGGGAGCCCCGGGATGCAGTCGGGCCGGCCGTCGTCGTCGACGTCGCCGTACTGCCCGATGATGTCGCCATCGCAGTCCTGGTCGATGCCGTCGCAGAGCTCGGCCGCGTCTGGATGGACCGCGGGATCGGAGTCGTCGCAGTCCTCTGACGCGAGGTGCCCATCCCCATCGGCATCCTCCGAGCCGCACTCCGGGACGCCATCCCCGTCGGCGTCAACGAAGCCGGCGCTCAGGAGGCTGCCGTCGCAGTCCTGGTCGATGGCGTCACAGATCTCGGCCGCTGCGGGGCCGATCGTCGGGTCTTCGTCGTCGCAGTCCCCGCCGCAGACGCGGGAGCCGTCGGCGTCGCCGTCCAGCTCCTCGGGCGCGACCGACTCGTCGCAGTCGTTGTCCAGCCCATCGCAGACCTCCGGCAAACCGGGGGCCCGGCCCGGATCCGCGTCGTCGCAATCAAGGCACTGCACTGCGCCGTCGCCGTCCTCGTCCCGGACCTCTTCCGCCGCCAGCACCCCGTCGCAATCGGAGTCGAGGCCGTCGCAGGCCTCGGGGAGTCCCGGCGCCTGGTCCGCCGCCTCGTCGTCGCAGTCCTCGCAGGCCAGCGCGCCGTCCGCATCGGCGTCCACCTCGTCGGGGCCCGCCGCGCCATTGCAGTCGGTGTCAATGCCGTCACAGCCTTCAGGAGCGGCCGGGTAGGCCGAGGGGTCCAGGGGCTGGCAGTCCACCTCGTCGACGAACCCGTCGCCGTCACTGTCGTCCACGCAGTCAGGCAGATCGTCGCCGTCGAAGTCCGCGAATCCGTCGGCGACTGCCCCGTCGCAGTCGGTGTCGACTCCATCGCAGACCGGCGATGCGCCGGGGAACACAGAGGCATCCAGCTCGTCGCAGTCAGTGCCGTCGCCGAGGGCGCCTTCGAACGAGTCGCCGTCGGCATCGACTTCGGCGCAGTCGGGGGTGCCGTCGCCATCGGTGTCCAGGAAGGCATCCACGACGTCGCCGTCGCAGTCCTGGTCGACTCCGTCGCACAGTTCGGCCGCCCCGGGGAAGACGGTGGCATCGTCGTCCTCGCAGTCTCCCGCGCAGGGGCTCACGCCATCGCCGTCTTCGTCGTCCTCCTCCGGCGGAAGGGCCCCATCGCAGTCGTTGTCGAGGCCGTCGCAGAGTTCCGGTGCGCCCACCCCGAAGTCTACGTCCAGGTCGTCGCAGTCGCCGCCGCACAAGGCGTTGCCATCCCCATCGTCATCCACGTCGTCTGCCAGGACCGATGCAGGGTCGCAGTCGGTGTCGAGGCCGTCGCACAGCTCCACCGTGCTCGGCGCCGGGTTCACGGTTGCGGCCAGGTCATCGCAGTCGCCGCCTCCTATGGCCGGAGCAGCGAGGCTGGGGTGGGCGGCAAAGGGCGCACACGAGACGTACCCGTCGCCGTCCCCATCCACCTCCGCCGGCGGCAGGGCGCCGCTGCAGTCGTCGTCGGCGCCGTTGCAGACCTCTGTTGCCCCGGGGTGGACGTCCGCCCAGGTGGGCTCGCAGTCCGCCGCGTTGAGTGCTCCGTCGCCGTCGATGTCGTCGTCGACGCAGTCCGGTGAGCCGTCCCCATCCTGGTTTGGGAAGCCGTCAACCAGGTCGGCATCGCAGTCGCTGTCGATGGCGTCGCAGGACTCAGGAGCCCCGGGGTACACGGCCGGCTCGAGGTCGTCGCAGTCGAGGTCTGATGTGACGCCGTCGTTGTCTTGGTCGATGGGCGGGCAGTCGAAGCAGTCATCGGCCCCGGAGACGCAGTTGGCCGTGGCGTAGCCATCCTCGCTGGGCAATGCGGGCAGCAAGCCGATGTTCTCGTTGTCGCAGTCGACGAGACTCGAGAAGCCGTCGGCGTCGCCCTCCAGTTGCAGCGCTGGCGTCGTCTGATCGTCCAAGGGAAGGGCGATGCCCTCGCTCAAGCAGGCAAGCCCTTGGGCGCCGGGCATCCCCAGAGAATCGCCAGCCTCGTAGTCGGCAACCACCTGGTCCGTCCACGGCCAGGGCGCAATCGTCGCCGTCGCCGCTGAATCCAGCAGGTAGTCCTTCGCGGACAGCAGAGGGCAGTGGGTGAGGGCGCCGCGGTCGGAGATCGGCAAGGCACACACCGCGGCCTGCTGCGGGCACAGTTCCTCGATGACGGCGCAGTCCGCGAGCGCGTCCAGACTCGCCGCGGATTGCCAGGCGGGGGCCCAGAGGTCGCGACTCGGGATCGGACCCGCGATAGACCGGCTGAGAGACTCGATCGCCGCGTACCAAGCCGCGTGGCCCGTCTCCACTTGATCCAGCGTGGCGACGCCATCGTCCCAGCCGGCGCCTAGTACAAGTGCGGGACTGCCCAACAACAAGTTGCCCGCCGACTCCCAGCGGCCCGATCCAGTCGCCGCAGCCGAGTCCAGCAGGGGCACTCCTTGCTCGTTGCTGGTGTTGTGGATCCACGCCACTTGTCCGTACTCGACCGCCCCCTCAAACCGGACCAGCGCGCCTTGCGAGCCCAGTTCGTTGTCCAGAACGAACGACTTGGCAACGGACACGGCCACGTGGTGATTGGACGAGCCGGTGTACCCCGACACGAGAATCAGCGACGACGGCGACGTTGGTGACGGGCCGGCGAGCTCACGCTGGATTGGGCGCGAGTCGTAGCCAAGACCCTCTGCGCCCGTCGGCAAGCAGGGCACAACCGGCTGATCGACTGTGAACTCCGCGGTGGTCGACGGGGCGGCGCCGCCGGACCGGAGGCTGTTGTCCGCGATCTCCAGATTCCAGAAAGCGTGGGGCTGGGTCACCTGACCGTCGAGCGGAACGATCTCGATCAGCGGTCCCCCGCCGAGGACGGTGTTGCCGCCCAACAGCGAACGCTTCATTTCGGCGGCCGCGCCGTCGAGACGGATCAGCGGGTCGCCGGTCGCGGACTGGGTCACGTTGTTGAACAGGGCCGCCTTGACCGTGCTCAGCTCCGACCCGGCACCGACAACAGCAAGGAGAGGTTCGTCGATCGACCGGCTCCCAGAGATCTCCGAGTTGTCCAGCACGAGACTCGTCGAGCCGTTGAAGACCGCGCCGTCGATGCCACTGAAACGGCTCCCCTGCGCCCATACCTGCGCGTCGTCGTCGGTTGCGGAGGCCGCAATCAGCGTCTCCGCCACGTTGGTAACCCGGACACCGGCGAGCTCAACCGAGAGGTCGACGCTGTTCAACAGCGGAGAGGTTGATGTCCCACAAGCGAGCCCGTCGTAGCGCAAGTCCGCGATCCTCACCTCAACGCCTGGAGTTCCCCCCGAGTTGAAGAGGTCGAAGACCGGCTGGCCCGGCGGAAGCGACGGATCGGGGCAGTAGTTGGGTAGCAGCGGGCTCGTGAACTTGAAGATCAGGAGAGAGGCAATTGGCTCGACGTCGAGGGACGGCAGGGTCTCGGTCGCCGGATCCGTGACGCAAATCAGCTGCTCGGGCCGGTCCCCGCCCAGAAGGGACGGCGCCGCCCCAGCCATGGCCAGAGCGTCGGCAATCGTTGTGAGCCCAAGCGCGTTGTCGCAGGTTCCGCACGGCGTGAAGTCCGGGGCGTCGCCGTCGGGATCGACGCACCACACATGATCGGGAACGGCGTTTGCGTCCCGCGGCGACAGGGCCAGCAAGGCCAAACACAAGAACGCGGCGAGTCCTCGTCCGCGGGCAGGCGACTGCCTCATGACTTCCAAGACGAGATCCGCCCCCCCGGCCGGCCAACTTCGACGCAGCCCCCCTACAACTTCACCTTGCTCGCAGCCGACTTCCACACCTGGTTCGCGTCCAACCGCGGCATCTGCTTCGGCGCGATCTGGTCGCGGGTGGGCTGCTTGCCGAACGTGTAGTTGAAGTCGGGCGAGTAGTTGAACGTCTTGCCGGGGCTGTAGGTGAGCTTCTTGCTGGCGATGGGCCAGTCGTGGGTCCACTCCTTGAGCCACAGGTCGACGCTGCCGGTGATGCCGCCGGAGACGCCCAGCTCGAAGACCAGGCCGGCCGAAGCGTCGAATTTGAGGCCCGCCGCGAGCTGCCCGGAGCCGCTGTCGTACTTGGCGTGCAGGCCAGCGGCGACGCTCGTGACTGCCTTGGCGGTGCCGTCGACCTGCACGTAGCCGCCGATGAAGGCGGGGCCCAGGCCCACGCCCACGGCCAGGCGCGCCTTGGCCGTCACCCCCGCTTCGCCCGTGCCTGCGAGCGTGCCCCGGACGTCCAGGCTGACGTTGTCCGTCTTGGTGTCGAAGGTCCCCTCGGCCTTGATGTCCTTGAGGGAGATGCGCGCGGACGCGAACGCCTGCAACCCACCCGACAACTGGGCCTCGAGCCCCACCACACCGACCACCGGAACCTGCACGCTCAGGCCCGGAATGCCGAACCGACCGCGGTACTTGAAGATGTCCCGCTGCCACTTCGTGTCGAAGAGCGGGACCTCCGACGGCGCCGTTATGCGGCCGCCCACGAACATCGTCTGGTCTTCGCGCAGCTCGATGTCCGCGCCGACCGTGAAGTTGGACGAGACCTTGTAGTTGACCTTGCCCTTGCCGCTGACCGCGCCGGCCGTCGACAGCTTCGCGTCGAGCGAGCCGTTGAACTTGCCCTTGCTGTAGCCGACCTTGCCGCCGCCGCCCCACCGGCCGGCCTTGTACTCGACCGTGATGGCGCCCGTCGCACCGGCGAAGTCCGCCGCCACCGAGGCCTTGCCGGCCAGCGTGCCGTCCTCCTTGAGGTCGATGCGGGCCTTCGTCTCCTTGAGGCCGGGAACCTTGAACTGGCCCTCCACGAAGCCGCTGAACTTCCCGTCGTTGAAGACCTTCAGCCCGACGGTGGCGCCTTCGACGCCGGGGATGCCGCGCGCCGTCCCCTGCCCTTGCAGGCTCAGGCGCCCGTTGGCGATGCGCCCGGTGACCGCGAGGTCGGTCAGGTCGACCCCGGGGATCTTCACGTCCTTCGGGTTGACCGTGATCGCTCCGCCGATCGAGCCACCGGGGAGCAGGTTCACCTCCGCCGTGCCCCCCTTGAAGAACGGAACGTCGAGCTCGGTCCGCGCCGTGCCCGAGAAGCCCTTGCGGTCGTAGCCCACCAGGAAGGTCGTCGGCTTGAGGCGCGGGATGTCGACGACGGTCGAGGCCTTGCCGATGAAGGCCTTCGCCTTCCACGCCAGGTCGATGTCGACGGGCGCGATGCCGGGCATCGTGAGCTTGCTGACGATGGAGGCGTCGAGCTTGTTGGCCTTGTAGTCCAGCGTCAGGTTGCCGCTGGCGGCGGTGCCGACGGCCACCCCGGCGGTGCCCTTGAGGGCGGCTCCGTCCTTGCCGAACGTCGCCTGCACCCGCGACGCCGTCACCTTCAGCCCGCGGCCGAGGTCGAAGGCCCCGGGCTGGACCGCCGCGGACCCGCTGAGCTTGCCGTCCTTGTAGACCACGCCCACTTCGGCTTGCCGCACGACGGGCGCCTCGATGGTGAGCTTCCCGTCGGCCGAGAACATCGAGTTCGAGAACTTGATGTCGACGCCGCCGGACAGGTCCTTGGCGGTGCTCTTCGGCTCGATGCGCCCGGAGCCCGAGAAGCCCGTCCCGTACACGTAGGACACCGTGACCTTGGTGTCCTTCATCTTCGGGAGCTTGAACGTGACGTCGCCGTTCCAGACCAGCCCGTTGGACTGCGTCAGGTTCGACTGGAACGTGCCGCGGGCCTGGTCGTTGGCGACGGACAGTGCCCCGGACATGACGACGTCGAGCTCGCCCTCCTTGAGGCCGCCCTTGAGCCGAATGTTCTCGCAGGTCAGTGCACCGATGGAGAAGGTCTTGGTCGACAGCTCGAACTTGCCGTCGACCGTGCCGTCGGCCTTCACGGTGTTCGTGACGGTGCCCGTGACGAAGTCGGCGATGGCGAACGTGCCGTCGCCGCCGCCGCTGAACTGGCCGCCGCCGTACTTGAGGTCGACCGTCGACTCGCCGGAGACGCCCTTGCCGCTGGCCGGCATCTGGACGGTCTCGTCGCCGGCCCACTTGCCGCCCTCAAAGGCGACCCGGAACCGCGGCAGCGTCATGCCCGACTGGCCGTTGGCGTAGGCCTTGCGGAAGCTCTCGGACTTGATCTCAGCGTCGAGGGAGCCGGTCGTGGCGCCGTCCTTGTACTGAAGCGTCAGGGGGCCTTCGAGGTTGCCACCGCCCAGCTTGCCGACGCCGGTGCCGTTGGCCGTGACGTGCCCGCCCAGGCCCACCTGCACGACGCCGTCGAACGAGACGACGTCCAGATCCGCGCCAGCCGTCAGCTCCGCCTTCGTCAGCTTCGCTTCACCCCACAGGTGGCCGTTGCGCAGCTCCAGCGTCATGGGCCCGTGACCCAACTGCTTGCAGTGCCACGCGACCTCGGGGTTGCCGACGACCGCGCCGGCGCCGTCGACCTCGAACAGCGCGGTGCCCTTCAGCTCCGCCGCCGCGGGCCACCCCTTGAGCTGGCCGCCCGTGACCTTCCCGTCGGCCAGCTGCAGGTTCAGCCACGGCGCGTCGTTGAAGCCCTCCAGCCCCTGGACCTGGGTCGAGAACTTCGGACCCTTCGCCTTGGCCTTCGGGATCGTGATCTCGATGGCCTGGCCGGCCTGCAGCGTGAACTTGATCTCCTTGGCTTCGGCCTGCTCGGCGTCGGGCGCGGGGGCCTCCTCGCGGCTTGCTTTCCGGGAGACCTTCTTGGGCGCGATCTTGCCGACCACCGGCGCGAAGGCGGTGTCGACGCCGCCGCCACGCTGCGCCTTGCTGAACTCGCCGCGGCCCACGGCGACGACCTGGTCGGCGACGCGGTCGGCCTCGACCTCGAAGGAGTCCGTGGGCTCGCTGACCGTGGCCGACTTGCGGGCCGTCTTGGCGTCGCCCTTGGCCACCGCCGAGGTGTCGGCGTCGGGGGCGAGGCCCGCCTGCACGACGTGCATGAGCTCGTGGGCCAGGAGCCGGTCGCCGTCGGCGGTGCCCGGGCGAAAGGTGTTCGCCTGAAACGCAACGTGCTCGCCCAGGGCGAACGCGTGGGCGTACAGCGCCTTGCTGATGGCGTCGGCCTTGGGGCCGGTGTGGATGCGGACCTTGTCGAGGCTGACCCCGAACCGCCACTCCATGTAGGCCTTCGTGTCGCCGTCCAGCGGACGGCCCGGGCCCAGGGACTGCTTGACCTGCTTGAGGTCGACGTCGGGCGCGCCCCCCTTGAGGTCGTAGGTGACGTCCAGGCCGGAAGTCGGGTCCTTGACGGCCACCTTGTCGCCGGCGTCGCGGGCCAGCACGTCGCGGGCCATGGACGAGCTTCGGTGCAGGGATGCGTCGGCGCCGGACTCCATGGCCGCGCGCATGGCCGAGGGGGCAACGCCGCCGGCGAGCATGGGGTCGGCGCGGCGAGCGGCCGACGTGCGGGGAGAGCTGGCCGCTTGGGGGCCCGATGCGCCGGGGAGCAGGAAGTCCTGAGCCGTGAACACCGTCGACAGCGAAGCGTGGCCGGCGTAGCGGCGCGCCCGCTTGCGGCGGACCTCTTCCTCTCGCTTGAGGCGACTGCGGGTCATTGGGGCTTCCGACGCCGGGGCCGGGGAGATCCGGCAAGGGGGCGACCGAGCCATCTTGCAGGGCGGGGGCGGCCAGATCCAGCGGTTCGTAAACGCGGGATCGCGCCGACGGCGCACACGGGAGGACGCCCGCGTGTGTGAGGGCGACCCGGGACGCGCTCAGGGGGCGTCCCGGGCCCCCTGGCACCGAGCCCTCAGCGGTCTCCGGCGGCCCACTCGGCGACGCCGGCCACGGCCACGGTCACCGCCCGCTCGTCGGCCAGCCGCGTCACCGTCGAGCCCGGCTCGCCGTAGGCACCGAGCACGCACGCCGCCTGCACCGCCACCGCGGACGGGCCGGCGGCGATCGACGTGGCGCGCGCCCCGGTACGGACGGCCGCCATCACGAACAGCAGCGACGCTTCCATCTCCGTGGCGAGCACCCCCGACGGGCCCAGCTGCGCCATGTAGCGCTCGTTCTCCTCGGCCCGCGGGCCGTGGCCGAACTCCCGCGCGAAGAACGAGTCCTTGCTGTGACACAGGCCGACGAAGGTGGAGTCGGCGAGGCCGGCGGCGACGGCGCCGGCGCGCATGGCGGCGACGGCGTCGGGGTGGGACACCGCGGGGTAGCCGCGAGGGGTCCAGCGGTCGGTGGTGGACTCGTCGCGCACCGCGCCGCTGGCGATGACGACGGCGCCGGCGGGCACGGCGGAGGTCAGCGGCCCCGACGAGCCGACGCGCACGATGCGGCGGGCGCCGATCTCCAGCAGCTCGTGCAGCACGATCTCCACGCTGGGCGTGCCCATGCCGGACGAAATGGCCATCACCTCGACGTCGCCGCGCGGGTCGCGGAGCACCCCCAGGTGAGCGTCGTGCCCGCGTGGCGACCGCACGACGTCGGTCACCTCCCAGCAGGCGGCGATGCGCTCGGCGCGGCTGCGGTCGCCGGGGAGGAAGACGTAGCGCCCGAGATCGCCGTTGCCAGCGAGGTGTTCGGGGCCGAGGCCGATGTGGTAGCTGCCGGTCATGGGGGGATTGTGACGCGGCGGAGCCGATCGTGGGCGCTCGCCCGGGCGACGGAGGCTCAGCAGCACTACCCTGGCCCCATGCGAAGCCTCCTCCTTCTCCTCGCCCTGCTCTTCGTTCTCTCCGGCTGCGAACAGCGCCAGGGCCGGTTCGGCGGCGACGACGACGACGCGGCCGACGACGACGACTCGGCCGACGACGACGACGCGGCCGACGA
>Ga0055584_100008468_pt1 | contig 10089 bp, 9 predicted proteins | sample OSDHelmetaG_FD_58716 | JGI IMG/M metagenome (GOLD analysis project Ga0055584, IMG submission 58716) | Pelagic marine sediment microbial communities from the LTER site Helgoland, North Sea, for post-phytoplankton bloom and carbon turnover... | ecosystem: Environmental > Aquatic > Marine >...
CTGACTCAACACACTTAAGGCATTATCAGACAAATCCAATATTCCTAAATGCTCCGTATTTAAAACTTGGACTGGTAATTCCTCTAAAGATTGATCGCTCAAATCTAAATTCCTGAGCAGCGTACGGCTTGGGGTCTCTAATATTTTCTCTATTGACTTATTAATGTCCATTTACATGAATTAAACAAAAAAGAGGGCTTGGATTATATGAATTTAACATCTTTCGATTACTTATAACATTACTTCGTGGAGCACCCTATTATAAATTACAGGTTCCTAAATTAACAAAGTTTTCTTTATTCTCACAACAAAAAGGGGAAGGGATATTTTTTTTTGATAAAGCCCTGCTATTTAAATAATAGTTCTCAGGAACGCTCCTACTCTATATGGACTATATACATAAAAAAATGTTCTACCTTTTTCAAAGCAGAACATTAAGATACTCTTTATTTTTTATAAAAAAATCGACTAGCGAAAAATAACTTTAGATTGTATTGGAGCTATGCTTGCGTCTTCAAAACGAATGTTCACAAAATAAACACCTGTTGCAAAATTTTCATTTGTCAATACATAACGGTTCGTATTGATTTCGTTTTCTTGGAAGACTTCACGTCCCATATTATCATACAAAACAATCGTGTAAGCAGAAGGCAATGTTTCAAAAGCAACGACCATATCGATGTCCGCTGGATTTGGATAAAAATCAGCCGCCACAAACTCAGTAGGCAACGCCCCTACACTAGAAATCAAAGGGCAAATAACCTCATCATGCACAAAGCTCGCAGAAGTAGTCGAAACCGAATCTTTCCATTGTGCAGCATTTGGTCCAAAGTAACTAACATGTCCATTACTACTTGGAATCGTAATCAAAAAGTTAGCAACACCGACATTTGTTGCCTGTGGAGCCAAAAGACCACTTCCCTCTACATAAATAATTGGCACCCCAAAAACCTGTGCATTTCCGCCATTGTAAGGTACTACGCCATCCATATCGTCGTGTACAGAAAAAAGAGGAACACTATTCACGCCAATATAAGCGGCATCACGTAAAGCTCCTGAAAAACTAACCACGCCCTGTACTTCCGAGCTATACAAACCTGCATTCGTGCTACTATTTCCTTCATAACCGCCATTATTCATAATTGCCGTCATTTCGTTTGCTGCTATATTATCAGTAGAATCTAAGTATGCTGCATGAGCCGTAGCGATTGCTCCCGCAGAAATTCCTCCTGCAAAAATCATATCAGGATCAATTTTGTACGTGTTCGTCGTCGCAGCATCTTCTCTCAAAAAACGAATAGAAGCTTTCACATCTCCAACTGCTTTTATCACAACATCTGTTATATCTGCGGAATCAGGAAAAGGAAAAAGGGGACCATCATACAATCGGTAATCAATCGTCACGGCAACAAAACCACGTTTAGCATAAAAACGACATAATTCGTCTAAATCTTCTCGTTCTCCACCAATAAAAGAGCCGCCAAAAGCTAGAACAATTGCTGGGCGCATTGCCGCAGCGTCTCCCTGTGGCTCGTAAACATCCATGAACAAATCTTGGTTAACTCCTCCAAATGTAGTATTATTTCCAAATAAAACACTTTGTGTCGTATCGACTGATGTAAACACTTCACTCACATAACGGCTACCATCACAAGTAGGATGATTTTGTGCAAAAGCACTGTAGATCATTCCAATTAATAAGGATAATGTAAAGATTATTTTTTGCATATTTATTTGTTTTTATTTTTAACTTTTTGTTAATTCTAAAACCGAATTTACAAAAAAATAATGGTTTCTTACATTCTTTAATCTAGAAGAAACGGTACTTTATCTAAAAAAAACTAAAAATACTTTTGAGGGCTTTTTTTAAAAACAAAAGGCAGCCCTTTTATTAAAAAAAATTATTTGATTACTCAACGAAAACTATGGCTTTAATCAATTTAAAACAACTTAAAAAGAGCATCAATTATCTATGGATTAGTATGGTCTTATTTATAATAATCTACTTACTATTACACCCTACTGCGTTTAGCGCAGAGCACCTTTCTGATTTCCTACAGAGATTTGGGCATTGGATTTGGTTCGTTTATATTATAATTTCTTTTTTAAGAGGCATTTTTTTATTTCCCAGCACGCCTTTTGTCCTTGCGGGAGCGATTCTATTTCCCGAAAACTTAATTCTAGTCGGCATTGTTTCTATTCTAGGGATTCTTTTTTCTGCAACATTATTGTATTACTTTGCCGATGCGATTGGCTTTGGAGAGTATTTATCCCAAAAATATCCTAAAAAGATAGAAAAAGCTCGCATACAACTCAACAAACCTCAAGGTAAATGGTTAGTAGCAGCATGGGCTTGGTTTCCCTTTGTTCCCACTGATATTATCTGTTATGTGGCAGGATTAGTACAGATGCGTTTTAGTATTATGATAACTGGCATCTTTTTAGGAGAGGCTATCTTAATCAGTCTTTATTTATACCTTGGAAAAGACCTTTTGAGCTTTCTGTAGTCTGATGTATCAACCCTTTTTATTCACAAAAAAATATCCTTTATGCGTTATTTATTTTTTGCTTTATTAATGACTTTTACTAGCTTAACTTATGCTCAAAAGAGCTTTAAAAAAGTAATTGAAGAAAATAAATTCACCTCTTTAGAGGGTAAAGAATTTACTTTTACAGAAATTTTTAAAGCAAATAAAGGTAAAGTAATTTACATTGATTTTTGGGCAAGTTGGTGTGGTCCTTGTCGGCAAGAAATGCCTGCTTCTCTACAATTGCGTCAAAATTTAGCAGGGGAAGACATTGTCTTTGTCTATATTTCTATTGATAAGAATGAAGCGGCATGGAAACGCAGTATGAGTAATTTAAAAATCAGCGATAAAGGGCAACACTACAGGAGAAATCAAGAGGAGATGGTTGAATTTCTTAAATTTTTCTATATTTATTCTATTCCTCATTATATGATAATTGGAAAAGAAGGACAAATTGCAAATAACGATGCCTTGCCTCCTAGCAATGTTAAACTAGAACGTCAATTACGTAAATTATTAAAAGTAAAATGATAATTTATTAGCTTTCTAAAGCTTCTCTTTTGGGTTCAATATAATTCAAAAACAAGTTTAGAGCTTGTCGTTTTTCCTGTGTCAATTCGTAGTCAATGTATTTGTGATAATAATCATGTACACTAAAATTCAAATAACTAGACTGAAATAACTGGGCAACTTGATGGCGTTTTTCAATGCCTACTTTTAGAGCCTCTTGAAACGCCGCCAAAAAAGATGGCGGCAATTCAACATTGCTCACCCAAGCCGCAAAAACAAAAGGTAAGCGGGTGTGTTTCTTCCAAATTTCGCCCAAATCATATACATAAGGGTAACTTACCGCCATGTCTATCGTACGATCGCCTATAATTAAAGCGCCTGTAGTGCCCTTGATTTGATCTTCAAAACCTGCCTTGGCATTAATAAATTGAGGGTTAATTTTCCAATAATTGGCAATTAAATAACGGGTCAAAGCTACCGATGTTCTAGATTGATAATCCAAATACAAATGGGTCATTTCTTCGATTGGGCAATTAGAGTAAATGCACACCGTTTTCACCGCTCCTTCTGTTCCAATACAAAAATCTGAAATAATGTGTGGCGTTTTAATTTGAGGAATAACGGCAACGGGAATCAAGCCTAAATCAACTTCTCCCGAAATCAATTTTCGAGCACATTCCGAAGGCATATCCAAACTCAAATCAATAGAATCTTCCAATTCTGACTGGAATAGTCCGTATAAAAATGGTTTGGTATTAAGATAAGAAACGGCAGAAATTTTAATTGGCGGCTTCAAATTAGTCGTTGTTTAAGTGTGAAATATCGTCTTGTAATCTTAAGTGGAACTTAGTTCCATCATATTTAAAAATACAAAGACCTGTGTTTTTGTGCCGGTATTGAGGCATTGCCGACAAAGGTTGTCCTTGTAAAATAGCCATTAAATAAGCTAGACAGCCTCCATGTGTACAGATAAGGACTTTTTTATCGTTTAGTGTTTTTAAATAGTCTACAAAACCACCCAAGCGATTGCCCATCACTTGTGCACTATCGCCACCAACCAAATTCCGCTCATAATCTCCATCTGCCCAAGCGTTCAGCAAACCCAGATAAGCAGCATGCATTTGTTTATCAGCTTTTTTGCCTTCCCATTCTCCCCAACTAATTTCGTCCAAATCGCTGCGTCTTTCTATTGGGATGCCTAAGGCTTCAAAAGGCCCTGCTGTTTCTTGCGTTCGTTTTAAAGTCGAGGTAAGAAGTCGATCAAAAGAAAGACTTTTGTACTGCTCAAAAAAAGCTTGCGCTTCTTCTATTCCTCTTTCATTCAAAGACGAATCTACGCCCCTCCCCTGTACAATACCTTTGCTGTTGTACAGCGTTTGCCCATGCCTATAGATATAAATTTCCATAGAAATTCTACGTTTTATTTTTGTATTACTGGTAATTCTAAATAGCCAACTAAGCCCTCTTTTTCTTTGCTAAAATCATAATCCATATAATCTTGTACCACATTATAAATGGTATCTCTTTCTATCGGATGACGATCTACTGCTTTAATCAACTCGACTAATTCTTGCGTATTCAGACTAGGCGACTGCTCCTCAGAACCTGCCATAGAGTAAATTTTAGTCGTATCATCAATCGTTCCATCAATGTCGTTCACCCCAAAAGCTAAGGACAGTTGAGCCGTTGTCCGCCCAATCATTGGCCAGTATGCTTTTACATGATCAAAATTATCCAAATAAATTCTTCCAATCGCATAATTTCTCAAATCTTCAACCGCAGACACTTCTTCTAAGTGAGATAATTCGTTGTTTTTATTTCGATACTTTAATGGAATAAAAGTTTGAAATCCTCCTGTTTCGTCCTGCAACGTTCTTAACCTTGACATGTGGTCTACCCGATGTTTATACGCTTCAATATGCCCGTACAACATCGTTGCATTAGAATGTTTGCCCAAATTATGGAGTATTTTATGTATTTCTAGCCACTGGTCACCATCGCATTTTCCACGAGCAATTTGTTCCCGAATTTCTGGATGAAAAATTTCAGCTCCACCGCCTGGCATAGAATCTAAACCCGCTTCCACCATTGCTTTCATTCCTTCTTCATAAGAAACTTTCGCCTTCTTAAACACATAATGATATTCTACAGGTGTCAAGCCTTTGACATGCAACTCTGGTCGATGTGCCTTGATGGCTTTGTATAAATTTAGATAAAAATTATAATCGTATTGAGGCAAAACACCCCCTACTATATGCACCTCCGTTACAGGTTTATCGTCGTATTTTTTGACAATATCCAACATCTCATCCTGCGTCAATTCCCAACCTTCAGAGCGTTTTTTAATCAACCTTGAATACGAACAAAAAGTACAAGTATAGACACATACATTCGTCGGTTCCATGTGGAAATTCCGATTAAAATAAGTCTTATCGCCATGTCGTTGCTCTCGAATATAATTGGCAAGCGTTCCTAAATATCCTAGTGGCGCTTTTTCATACAAATACAAAGCATCTTCATCCGATATTCGTTCTTTGTCGTTTATCTTTTGCGCTATTTTTTGTAATTCTTTGTCCAATGTTTCATCTTGAAGCAGAACATTTATATTTTTGTCCATCTATTATTCTTTTTAGGTCCCTTTTCCAAAAGTATTTAGCAAGCAATTCTTTTTTAATCTTAAGTGGTTTAGAAAACATGACTGCTCAAAAACCAATTCGTTCTAAGCCATTATCAACAAATGTACAAATAATTTAGCTTAGTCGAATATAAATTTTAAAACTTTCAGAAAAAAATGAAAGTTCTTTCTATCTATGAATAAAATAACAGCAGAATCCATCCAAAAGTTTGAGTTTTACTCTATTTTTATTAATAATTTTTTCCTATTAATCGGTGTAGCTTTATTAGGTTGGACCTTGTTTGAAACGCTATTTTTGGTTTGGCTAGAGCTAATTACCGCTCTGATTGTCTTGATTTACCTAAAAATCATTATTCCACTAAAATATGGCAGGCCTGGCTACCAACATCTGCCAGAATATAGAACGCCTGCCTTGAAAGTTTTAGGGCTCGGTATCTACACTTTTGTCTTGCATTATTTTGCTTTAATTTTCATCATTCGTCTTGGACAAGTAGACTCTTGGGATACTTCTTTGGGCGTATTTCATACCTTAGCTCAAATGCCTTGGCAGCTCTGGAACAGTAGTTTGCTCTTTTTAAGCCTTCTATTTTTATTGGCGTACCTCCTCCCTCCTTTTCTTTTGGAACGCAAAGGCATTCGCCCCTCTATTGAGACCATGCCCTTACAAACAAAAATCATGATTCATCCGAGCCAATTTATTGCGCATTATCTTTGGTTTATCATATTGTGGGCGGTGCATTCTTTTTTGGGTATTAATAATCCAATTTTATTAATGACCTTGTTGATGTTCGTTAAATCTGCTTATGAGGTCGTTCTCTTTTATCGAGTTAAAGCCGAGGTTTTTATTTAAATACTTGGACACCAATAAGCGTACAATCAAGCTTGAGTTATTTTATGCTAACTCAAGGCAAAAAATGAAGATTTAGCAGGCTAAATGGAAGCTTTTCAACCCAGAGCTTGGAGAAAACAGCCAAGATTCAGGTTCCAGAACATTTGGCGAAGCACTTAAAATTCATCTGTGCTCCACGTTCTGCCAAAACTAAAAAAAATGCATCAGTTAACCCCAAACACCCTTATAGGCTGTTCAATATCAATCCAATGCACTTTCAAGTATCGAAAGGTTAAATTTCGATGTCTAAATTTCCCAAATGATCCTCTTCATTATTATTCGACTCCAAAAAATCTAAATCATCCTGATTGTCAATATATTTATCTCTTACTTTTGTTTTCAAATTTCCATCTTCATCAAAATCATCATCCGCTTCAACAATTCCCTTTGCTTTTGCTCGTGACATTTTGATCAAATAATACTTGTCTTCTGTTTCAAATGGCAGCCCTTTTTGTCGCCCCCCTTTTCCATCAGAAAAAGATACTAAATAACGGGCAAACCCTCTGGGATAAGTCAATTTTATTTGCTCCAAAAGCTCTTCGGATACATTTTCGTAACGCTTAATTATCTTGGGCTTATTCATCGCTTCTCAGCTTTTTAGTAGTAATATTTAATACCTGTTTCTAACTACTACTTCGTGGGTAAATTATATTAGTTTTATTATCACCAAGATAGATTTAAATTACCAAAATATATAAATATTAATAATTAAATTAATGTAAAATATTTTTTATGTTTTTTGGTAAAAAAACTAAAATCTTGGAGAAGCAGCAAAGCTAACATAAGCGTAGCGCTCATGAACGTAGTGAACTAATCCCACGAAGTATTACCTAACAGTACTAAGATAAATCTATTTCAAAGTATAAAGCAAGTATTTAGTACTTTTTTAAAATTTTGCCCGTAATTGCACTTTTATTTCTGAGCGAGTTTGCCCATCTATTTCATTCAATCCTGTACTAATAACAGCTCTATCCGTAAAATACGTTTGAGAGAACCGCAGCCAGACCGTAAAACTACGATTAATTCGATAACTCAAATTAAAATAATACCTCAAACCTCTCCCAGAATAAGCTGGTACAGAAAAAGCATATAAAACATCGTTCTCATAAGCATAAATACGAGTATCGTAATTATCGGTATCAAAAAAGGCAAGTCTTACTTGAGCTTTTAGAGGAATACTCTTAGGCTTAAACACCAAGTCTTGATAAATCATAAATCCCTGACTAAATGCTTGATCTTTGTAAAAAGAAAACTCAATTCTAGAGCGTAAGGCAAATTGACTAGAAACATTATAACTAAAATGAAACCTTAGATTCTGTTTGTCGTGGTTAATAATTTGGTCAATCTTTGTGGTATTATCTGACAAATTTTGTCCCTTTTGTTCAAAGCGATATTGTGCGTACATACTTAGAAAATAATTCGGCGCATATTCTAACTTTCCAAACACCTCATACCCTTTTGTTGGGGCATCTATTTGATAACGCAACCAGTCAAATTGGAAGACATCAAAATAACTACTAAACTTCACACCAGCCCCCAAGCGAGCCTCCAAACCTAAGTACAAACCCGACTCGTTACTAGCACTCGAACCTTCTCCAAAAGCATTCCCATTGAGAGTATAATAAGATTTATCATAATAACGATGCAATACCGCCAAACTCACTCTTGGATCTAAATCAACCAAAATAGAATTTAAGGTGGCAAGTCCCCCTTTTTCATTGGTCGCTGTTTCGCCAAAAAATTGCAAATTTCTATATCGAAAAGAATAATCCAAACTAGCATTAAAACTTTGTTGCCCGACAAAAGCAAACTGCTGATACAAAGCAGGATTATCTCGTTCTAACGCATTGGTTAGATAATTATGTACAAAATTTCCTGCGACCTTCCAACTCTTACCACTATAGCCAATACGTGCTCCAGAAGTAACAAAACCAATCGCATTTTCATCCAATATTTCACCATCTGTCCGATGAAAACCAAGCTCTTGCAAAGACGTAACCGCAAAATCTAACTCCTCAATTAAAGAATCAATTTGGGAGCCTAAATTAGCATCTCGACGACGATAAGAACCAAAAACAGTCACTTCTAAATTTTTATCTTTCAAAAATTGAAAATGTCCTGCGCCCCCCCTCATAAACAAGGCTTCATTCACCGAAGTGTAAGGTCTGATGGGCAAAGAAATACGCTTGACATTCAAGACCTGTGCTCCTTTTCGAATCCCAAAACCACCCCAAATCGTCAAGCCTTGTCCAAAATAGACTTGAAAATCTCCTAGAGCGACACTATGAACATTCTTAGAGATTTTTTTTAGGTAAAAATGACCTGAATAATAATCAAATCCTTGAGGATTAGAGCCTGTAAAAAACTCTTCTCCAGCATCTTTTTCCATCGTTAACCCAAAGCTCATTCGATCTTTATAAGTCATTCGGTACCTCAAATAGAATTTATCAGGAGAGCCTAAATATCGGCTCCCTGTTTCGCCATCTTCCAAAGGTTCAAACCCTTTTTGTTCTTCGACAATGCGTTGATAACGGGCAAAGATTTGATGCCTACTAAATTTAAACATTTTCCCAAAGTTCATCTTTTCCTGCTCCTTCGTTGCAGAAACGCTAATATATGGGGTCATTCTGATAATAGTCTTCACATCAAAAGTGGGTATTCCTTGCATTTCATACAAAGAATAAATTTGCCCAAAGCGTTTTCGGTACAATAATAAAGCTTGTATTTGAATCGCCGTAAACAAACCAAAAGTTTCTAGTTCCTCTTCTGTGGCATTGTTGATGTCTAAAGGATCTTGCGCATAGTTTTCCAAATATTCAAACTGGGTTCCAAAGTCAAAATTTTCTCCATCACTATCTTCCACTAAGTTTTCGATCAAAAACTGAGTTCCATTACTCACCTCATTTTCATCTACGTTCTTTTTTTTAGCTTTCTGAGCTAAAACAACAGTAGAGAAAGAAATTAATAGTATTAATAATAAAAATATCGCTCGCATAGTTGGTGCATTTAATGTGCCTCAGAAGTCTTTGAAGGGGTCTTTTCTCCTACAATATAGCTTACAGACAAACTAGGAGTCATTCCCAAAACGGTATGATAACTCGCAGCTATGTCTATTTTTAAGCCTTTCATATTCAAACCTAAACCAAAACTAGCCATAACTGGCGTTGTGGAAACGCCTGCTCGAATATATAAGATGTGCATCGGATGATATTCAATTCCAACTCGTCCATTAAATGGATTTTCTAAATCTTTTTCTATTTCTGCCGTCAACCTCAATTGACTAGAAGGAATGTAGGCCGCTCCTAACTTAAATAAAGAAGGTAAAGCATCGCCATTCGGTAGCTTTACTTGAATGGGGCTAAAAGTGTGGGCTGCAATGTGAAATTGCTTGCTCACTTTTGCCAAAATTCCTAATTCAAATGTAAAAGAATTTGCGGTTCCATACTCGCCTATTCTTGTGCCCAGATAATTAAACTGCGCTCCTATAGACATTCGCTTAAATAACTTTCGAGCATAAGAAAGTCCTA